>Ga0335085_10005236_pt1 | contig 20997 bp, 17 predicted proteins | sample Lox_Sample_45_FD_206712 | JGI IMG/M metagenome (GOLD analysis project Ga0335085, IMG submission 206712) | Soil microbial communities from Loxahatchee National Wildlife Refuge, Florida, United States - Lox_Sample_4.5 | ecosystem: Environmental > Terrestrial > Soil > Wetlands | place: USA...
TTGAAGGCGTCGAGGATCACCTTAACTCCCTGCTCTCTCACGCTCTGACCGTTGACCGGAAGAATCAACTGCATCAGGGGTTCTGATGATCGCTGGATGTTTCGTCCGACGCTTCCTTCTTGCTTGTGCTCTGGTCCTGACGTTGATCCCTGCTTGGGGGCGGACTCCGCGATCTGGCACCGACTCAGTCGTTGTCTCGCCTTCGAGCCTGACCTTTGCAGATCAGGCGACCAGCTCCACCAGCCCCTCTCAAAACATCATCCTCACCAACAATCAGACGACATCACTGACGATTACTGGCCTTTCGATCGATCTTTCTGATTTCACCGAGACGACGACGTGTCCCGCCAACCCGCTTAAACTCGCTGCCGGGGCGAGCTGCAATATTTCTGTTTCTTTCACTCCTAGGGTCACCGGAATACGCAGCGGATCACTCGTCGTATTCACGGATGCAGGCGTAAATCCCATGGTGACTCTTAGCGGAACGGGCGTGTTGGCGGCCGTCGCAAACCCTTCCACACTCACCTTTGGTACGCAGAAAGTGGGCACAACGAGCGCCGCTCAGACGGTCACTCTCACGAACAATCAGTCGAGCGCGCTGACGATCAGCAGCGTCAGCAGTAGCGTTAGCGATTTCCAGATGACCAGCAACTGCCCGCTTCGGCCCCGTACATTGGCTGCGGGAGCGAGTTGCACGGCCTCGGTATCGTTCCGCCCGGCCGCGACCGGAACACGGTCCGGGATGCTGACGTTCATCGACAGTGCAAATAACAGCCCGCAACAAGTCACGATGATCGGCACGGGAGCGACAGGAACCCTGGTCTCGATTGCAGTGACGCCTGCGACGGCCTCGGTGGCGCTCGGCCTGACACAACAGTTCACTGCGACTGGAACCTTCTCAGACCACAGCACGCAGAACATCACGACTTCTTCCGTGTGGGTCTCGTCCGCCCCAACGGTGGCTACAGTCAGTGCCTCGGGGCTGGCCAGCACGGTCTCACAAGGTACGACGTATGTTCAGGCCTCGTCGGGAACCGTCTCCGGATCCGCCAAGCTCACGGTGACCGCTCCTACGCTGGTGTCCATCGCGTTGAGCCCGGCGAATCCAACTGTTTCGGCCGGCATGACGCAGCAATTTACGGCGATCGGAACTTACACCAATGGGAGCACTCAGGATCTAACCGGCTCGGTAACGTGGAGTTCCTCGAAGAAGTCAGTTGTAACCATCTCGAGCGCCGGACTGGCAACGGCGGTGAGCGCGGGAACTGCTTCTATCAAGGGTTCCTACTCTTCTGTCATTGGTTCGACCTTCCTCACGGTGGTTCAAAGTACGGTGGCCTATTACGTCTCGCCCACCGGTAGCGATTCGAACCCCGGCACTCTCGCCCTGCCGCTCGCCACACCTCAGAAGGCAGAGGCTCTCGTCGTCGCAAATTATCTCGGCTCACATTGCGGCGCGCAGAAGGCGCCGATTGTCGTACAGTTCCGGGCGGGAAGATGGAGCAACCTGGCGCTGAATCTCCGTTCCACCGACAGCGGATGCAGCACGGCTGCTCCCGTGATCTTTGAGAACTATCCAGGCGAGTCGCCGATCTTTTCTGGAGGCACGCGTGTGCAGAATTGGGTGAACACAACCGGCTCGACCTGGCAGACAACCCTTCCGGCCACCACGGTCAATTTTGAGGCGCTGTACTACAACGGCGTTCGGCGCGTGCGCCCGCGCCTGGGCTCGTCAACATCGAAGCCGCTTGGCACTTACTACCGTGTCGCAGGAAACGTCACGAAAGCGTACGACCGCTTCTACTACAACCCGAGTGATCCGATCGCGGCCAACTGGAAGAACTACGCCCCGGCCAGCGGGAACCCCTGCGGGCAACCGCCGGGAGCGGCGAATCTGCAGGGAGATATCCAGGTCGCAGTTTTCGAGCAGTGGGATGTCTCCTGGCAGCGCATCAACTGCATCGACACCACGAATCACCTGATCTACCTGACAGGAAGCACCGATACCGGCAGCGCCCACGGCTATATCGTGAATCACCGCTACATCATCGAGAACGTGAAGGACAAGCTTACTGTGCCGGGCCAGTGGTTCGTCGACAAATCAGTCACGGGCGCATGGGTTCTTACGTACATTGCCAAACCAGGGGAGAATCCGAACTCCGATACAGTCATTATTCCGCAGCAGGGCCAGATTCTGAACGCGACAGCTGTGAAATATCGAACGTTCTACGGTCTGACGTTTTCGAACGACAATTACGTCGTCGACTCTCACGGATATCCGGGCTCGCAGTCAGAATTGCTTGTGACCCCGGCTGTCGAGTGCCTGAACTGCAGCTATGTGACGTTTGACAGCAACAGCTTCAGCAACATTCAGGGTTACGGCCTCTCATACCCCACGGACAACACAGGAATCGCCACGGGCAACATAATTCAGAACAATGCCTTCTGGGATGTGGGCGCAGGTGGGATCATGACCGGACTCATCCCCAGCGGCCCCGAAACCGACGCGAACGTCATTCAGTTCACAACGATCCAAAACAATCTCGTGCAAGGATTCGGGCGCAAGTTCCCGGGAGCGGCCGGCATTGCCAACTTGCTTGGGCACGATATCGGTACCACCCACAACGACATCACCGACGGGTACAGCGACGGCATCATGATCTGCTTCCCCAGTTTCACTTCCAATTGTCAGGGGGACAGCGGGTCGAGCGGAGGCTTCAATCAATCCGTCACTTACAACCACATCTGGAATCTGGGACAGGGATTGCTGAACGATTTCGGCGGAGTTTATTTGGCGACCTATAACGCCACCGGCGACAGCGTCAGTAACAACAAGATTCACGACATCAGCGATTCGTCCTCGCAGGATTCCGACGGCTACGGAGGCAACGGCTTCTACATCGATCGGGGCGGGCCGATTGAGCTGACCAACAATCTGGTCTACCGCACAAACAATGCCTTCAACATCACTATGGGTCCGCCGTCGACCGGCCAGATCATCAGCGCCACCAACAACATCTTTGCGTACACGCGCAAGAGCATCATCAACACTTATGCCTGCGCGAAAGCCGGATACGCGCAGTTCTCGATCGCCAATAGTATCTTCCTGCAGGATCGCACCAGTGCGTCCGTTCCATCCTCGAATCTGCAGAATGGCTCCACGTACCTCGGCAATCCTTTAGCGTCGGCGCAGCTTTACGGGAGCAACGATTACTGGAATACAGCCGAAAGCTTCACGACCGATCCCAAGGGATTCAATTCTCAAAACTCGTCGTGTCAAGGGAAGGCGTATTACACACTTCCCCAGTGGCAGGCATTGGGCGAGGACATCAACAGTTTGTCGGTGAGCCCCGGATTCGTCTCACCCACCTATCCCAACGATAATTTCAATTTCGCAGCGAATCCTCCCAACATCGGATTCGTTCCCTTCAGTACCTCGGGTACTTGTGCAAGTTGTCCTGGGCGCAGTAACCCGTTGATCTTCCCCGCAGCCGTGCCGTCGAGTTTCCCGACAGTGCCGTTGAATCCGGCAACGGATTACTGAAGACCTGCTGCAATTCGCTAGTGCGGAGAGAGGCATGGTCTCTTCTCTCCGTTCTCCGTTTCTTTTGGTGTCGGGAAATCCGACTGCGATGTCGGGATTGCCGACATATCCGGACCTAAATTTCTCCTAACTTGTTTGTTTCCGTATTGGCTTCCCAAATGCATTCTTGCCTTTGCTGTCACTCTCTCGCTCAGTAGAGGAGGGCCCCATGGCTGGAGGCAATTGGACATTCTGGCTCAACATGACGAACTACACGCTGGCCGTCATTACGTTGCTGGCGGTGCTCGTCGTGATTGCGGCTGTAGGTCAGGATCTGTTTTCGATCTGGCTGCACAAAGTTCGTAAATCGGACCGGGTCGATCTTCGCAGCGTGAATATCGGCAGGATCATAGATGACGTTCGGGCCGATTGGGGAACAAGCCCCCACAGCCTGACGGTTCCGGGACTTGGGCTGACCATGGCGGATGGAGGCGAGAAAGTCGAGCCGTCCGACAAGAAGCCGGAAGAAGAATCGCGTCGGAAGTGACTTATGGCTTGCCCTTTTCTCAAGGAAGGCCGGGCCCGATACTGTCATGCTGCTCCCGTGCGGAAGCTCATTCTCGACGGGCCGGGAGCCTCCGAAGGCGGACGCTGCACCTCGCTGGACTACCGAGGCTGCGAGTGGGTAGCGCCAGATGCGGTCCTGCAGGATCGCTGCCCCCACCTGGAAGAGATCCGCGTGCAGTATTGTGGCATCTCTTCAGTCCCGAAGCTGGTTCCTTTCAGCGATTCGGAGCTTTCGAGTTGCACCAGCAGCTATCGCTATTGCGATTCGTATCTTTCGCTGGCGCGGCCGCATGCAAGCACTCCGGATGGGCAGCTTCTCTACAGTTCCAATCACTTCTGGCTCGATCACGAGGAGTCCGGACTGTGCCACATCGGCATTGACGGCTTTCTCGCGAATGTCGCCGGGCATGTCGATGGCGTAACTTTCGCCACGGTCCATGGGACACACCGTCCCACGCTTGCGCTCACCATTCACGGCGTCGAGTGGCCCATGAGTTTTCCCAATCCGCTCATGATTCAGCGAGTGAACTGCCGCGTACGCAGCGATCCTGCGAGGCTCACAGCTGATCCGTACGGCTCCGGATGGCTCTTCGAAGGCTATGAGGTTCCGGGACGGACGTGCGCCGGGCTGGTTTCCGGGAAGCAAGCCGAAGCATGGCTGGCAGAAGAGCGCACGCGGCTGGATCGCGAGATTCACGAAACACACGTGGCCGGGGGAGATGGCGGTTCGCCAGTGCGCGGAGTGGCGCAACTGCTATCCCGGCAGCACCTGGTTTGTCTGTTCCAACAATTCTTCTCGAAGCGCGGTTGGACCGCGGAGGAATGGTCATGAAGCGGTTGATGATGATCTTCGGACTCGGCCTGGTCGTGGCTCTTCTGGCCGGATGGGTCGGGTTCCCGCGTCTGCTCTATCGGCAGCAACAACAGCCGGTCGCGTTTCTTCATAAGACACATGCGGAAAAATCGGGCGTTGCCGAGTGCAGCGAGTGCCATTCGTTTCGCGATACCGGATCTTTCACCGGAATTCCTCCGATGGAGAAGTGCGCCGGTTGCCACTCCGACAAGCTCGGAGAGAGCGCGGCGGAAGCTGCGTTAGTTGACCGCTACGTTAAGCCCGGGCATGAAACACCTTGGCTGGTATATGCCCAACAGCCAGCCAATGTGTGGTTCTCGCACGCGATTCATATCCAGCGCGGAAAGCTCAAGTGCACCGAATGCCACTCCAACTACGGCGAGTCGGACCAGGTTCGGATCTATGAAGTGAACCGCATCAGCGGGTACAGCCGCGACATCTGGGGGCATTCGATATCGCGGTTGAGCCGGGCGCCCGGCGACGGCATGAAGATGAGCGACTGCGAAGATTGCCATCGCCAGCGCCACGTCGATGCGGGTTGTTTGGGTTGTCACAAATGAAGGGAGAGGCATGAAGTTCTCACGTCGAGATCTGCTGGTCTGGAGTGCGGGAGCCGCGGCGGGTCTGGTACTGACGCCGGTTCCGTGGAAACTGTTAGACGACACATCCATCTGGAGCCAGAACTGGCCCTGGATTCCGCAACCCACACGTGGCCCGGTGGATGTGAGGCAATCGAACTGCACACTCTGTCCGAACGGATGCGGCCTACGCGTGCGTATGGCGAACGGATATCCGGTCGGCATTGCGGCAAAGACGAATGAGCCACTGACCCAAGGAGCACTCTGCCCACTCGCCTTTGGAGCACACCAACTGAACTGGCACCCGTTGCGCCTGCGAAGCGTGCGGCATCGCGGTGTTGACTCCTCGTTCGAGGAAGCGCGAGCCGCCTTCGCGAAAGCGTGCACTGAAGGTCCGATTGTTGTCATCGATGGCTTTCCGGGGCGCGCATCCTCTGCGATTCTTGAGTCTTTTGGCGTGAAGAAAGGCGAGTACCGAGTTGTATGGGGCGCGGAGACTCGGGCGCTAGCGTCGTATGAAGAGTGGAGCGGCGTTCCTGCCGCTCTGGGATACGACCTTGAAAACACCCGCACGATCCTGAGTTTTGGAGCGCCACTGCTCGACGGATGGGGAATTCCCGGACGATTCGCGAGACGTTGGGCGCAGTCGGCAGGCAGTGCGGATCCAGATGTTCGATTGATCCAGGTCGAACCATCGCTCTCGCGGACCGCAGCACGGGCATGGCAGTGGGTCACGATACGACCTGGTTCCGACTCCGCTCTGGCCGCGGGAATTGCGCGCGTGCTTATCGAGGAGCGATTGGTCGCAGCTCGTAGTCCCATGCCGCCTATGACCTTGACCGACGCCGCGAGCCAGACTGGATTGGATTCGAACGCCATTCGGGAACTGGCGCGAGCGATCGTCGCGCAAGCTCCGGTGGTTGCAATTGCGAGGGATTGCAATCCAGCCGTGGCAGCTTTGAACGTCGTGCTCGGAGCGGTTGGGGCTCGCGGTGGGATTGTTCAGAAATCCAAGTCAGTCCGAAGCATGGCTTCCGCCGAAGACGCATTCCCTTCCGCGCGAGCTGTCCTGATCGATTCCAGTGTGCCGTGGGAATTTGTTCCTGAGACCAGCGCAGAAGTCTTCCGCTTCGCCGCGTGGGATGGTGGATCGAGCAAGGCCGACTGGCTGCTGCCCGCGCCCGGCTTCCTGGAAGAACTCACCGACATTCCGACCGCGCCCACCTCGGGAGTTGAAAGCTACGCTATTGCTCCAGCCTTAGCGAAGGCGCCTCATACAACACAAAGCGGCTGGCAATTCCTCGCCGCGGTCGATCCCAGTCTAGACACTCCGGAAAAAGTCATACACTCTCGCTGCGCCGAGCTGTTTCGCAATCGAAGAGGGACTTTGCACACCAGCGAAGAGACGCCCCTTGCGAAGATCGCTTCTGCTGAGAAACTCGAGGAGCAGTTATCGCAGGGAGCGATCTGGATCGGAGAGCCGGCACGCCGGAACAGCTTCCACTGTGAACTGAAGGAATGGCCCGCGGACTCGGCCCCCGCGTCCTCTGCCGAATTTCCAGCCGCGTGGTCTCCGCCGGTTCTGCCACCACTCGCCTCGAAACTCTACGAGGAGTCGAACCTGAGGGGTACAACCCAGGGGAGGACCGCATGAGCGCCCGTTACGGCATGGTGATCGATCTGGACCGTTGCACCGGGTGCGGCTCATGCATGGTGGCTTGCGCATCCGAGAACAACGTCCCATCTTTGCCGCATGCAACAGCCCGCACAGGAATTACTCCGATGCTCGTCCGCAAAGTATCGAACGGGCACGAAGGAAGCCAGCAGCGCGAAGCGTTCATTCCCATCCTGTGCATGCACTGCGAGGAGGAAACCCCGTGCGTGCATGTTTGCCCGCAGCAGGCTGTTGAAGTCGACGCGGCAACAGGCATCGTGATGCAGATGCCGCAGCGCTGCCTTGGCTGCCGGTATTGCATGACCGCATGTCCCTATCACGCGCGCTATTTCAACTGGTCTGATCCGAAGTGGCCCAAAGGAATGGAAACAAGTCTGAATCCTGGAGTTGCTACCCGCATGCGGGGCGTGGTGGAGAAGTGCAATCTGTGTCACTCGCGGTTGCACGCTGCGCAGGAGAAGGCAGCCGCTGTGGGGAAACGTGAGATCGATCCAGCCGATTATGTTCCCGCCTGCGTCGAGGCGTGTCCCACCGTAGCGATTCAGTTTGGAAATCTGGCGGATTCCAACGATCCTGTCACTCGCGAGTCGCGTTCGGCGAATTCATTCCGCTTGCTGGCCAAGATTGGCACAGAACCGAAGGTCTACTACAAGTCGAAGGAGGCTTGGGTGAGAGCGTTAGCGGAACCGAACTCCACCGCCAGCGGAACTTTGCACACAGCTGCAAGCGCTTCGATGGAGGAACATCATGGTTAGCACTGCACTCGCCGACGGCCGCTGGATTACGCGTGGCGAGGAGCGCACGTCACTGCGGCAATTTTTTTTCTGGCTGGCTCCGTGGGTTGTCGTCCTGGCGCTGGGAGTTTACGCGGCCGGATTGTGCCTTTATTACGGACTCAATCAGACCAACATGGACAACCGCTTCGCCTTCGGACTCTGGATTTTCCTGGATCTCGGCATCATCGCGCTCGGGGCAGGCGCATTCTTCACCGGATTTCTCGTTTACATTCTCAAACGCTCTGAGCTTCGACCGATCCTGAACACGGCGGTGGTCGTAGGTTTCATCTGCTACAGCGGCGCGGTGGCGATTCTGATGATCGACGTGGGACAGCCGTTGCGCGCCTGGTTCACCTTTTGGCATCCCAACACGCACTCGATGCTGACTGAAGTTACATTCTGCATCTCGTGTTACCTGACGGTTCTGTGTCTTGAGTACATCCCGATCCTGTTGCGCAACCGGCAACTGCGCAAACTTCCTTCGTTCCTGGTGTTCGAGCATCAACTTCACAAGCTCGTTCCCGTGCTGGCAGCAGTGGGCACGCTGCTGTCGTTCTTCCATCAGGGATCGCTGGGCGGACTCTACGGCGTGTTGCGCGGACGTCCCTTCGCATTCCGGCAAGGATTCTTCATCTGGCCTTCAACGTTCTTCCTGTTCATTCTGTCGGCAATCGCAACCGGACCCAGCTTTCTGATGCTCATCACAGCTGCTGCCGAGAAAGTCACGGGGAAGAATCTGGTGCCATCCGAGGTGTTGCGGCGCCTGGGATTCATTTCCGGAGTTTTGCTGGGCATCTATGTGGCTGCCAAGTCGATCGACACATTGATCTGGCTGAACTTCACATCACCCTCCGCAGGCTTTGCCGGGTGGCAGTACTACATGTACAAGCCTTTCGGCACACCAATCCTGTTTGCCGAGATTGTGCTTTTCGGACTTGTGCCGGCATTCTTGCTCACCTTCCGTCGCACCGCCTCCCACCGCGGATGGCTTTTAACAGCTGCTTTCCTGGCATGCGCGGGCGTCCTGATGAACCGGTTCGTGCTGACCGTGCAGACGCTTGCCTTGCCCACTCTGCCGTTTGACGAATTCATGCAATACACGCCGAGCTGGCAAGAGGTCGCCAGCTTCGGCGGAGTCATCGCCTACGGAGTAATCGTCTTTTCGCTTTCCTATCGTTACTTGCCGCTGTTTGCGCAATCCAAAGGAGACGACGCGCATGTTCCCGGGCATTGATGGATTTCACTGGACCCTCGGTCACGTCTTGTTTCTTTCCTTGTTCTTCGCCGTGACTTTGACGCTAATGGCAACGGTAGCGTCGGCAGCCTGGCGCACCGCCAAGGACTTTCGCCACCATCGCGCGTTCGAACTGTGCTGGAAAAAAGACTTCTCCACGCTGCCGCCCTCCGATCGACGCTGCCGTCATGAACTCGCAGGACGCGTGATCTCCAGAACCTGTGACCATCAATTTGACTGCCGCAGTTGCACCAACTATCCGCACTTTGCCGTATTACCTGCGACGGGATTCGCACACGACCTGGGTCTCGACTATCCAACGGATCGTCTTTATCATCGCAGCCACACTTGGGTGAAACCGGCCGAAGACGGCACAGTTACGATTGGCCTCGACGCGCTGGCAGATCATGTGATCGGCGATCCGGACTCGGTTCAGACGCCGGGGATTGGCGATTCGGTTGAGGTCAACCAGACGGCCTGGCGCATTAGGAAGAACGGCCACGAAGTCCGCGTACGTGCTCCCCTGGAAGGAACAGTGCTCTCCATTGGGAATCAGAAGAATCGTTGGTCCCTGCAACTGCGTCCACGCCTCGACTTGCAGGATCCCCACACCCTGCGGCATCTTCTGCGCGGACCCGAGGTTCATGGATGGGTGTCCCGGGAACTTGAGCGGCTGCAGTTGCAGTTGCGGCCGAGAGATACGATGCCGGCACTGGCAGACGGCGGAGTACTGGTACGCGGTTTGATGGACGCTCTACCCACGTCCAATTGGGACACGGTGCTGGCCGATACGTTCCTGGAAGTCTGACCTCGGGCTCAGCCTTAGTGCGAAATCTCGTAGCGCTTCAGCTTGTCGTAAAGCGTGGAGCGGTCAATTCCCAGCGCTGCCGATGCTTCCTTGATGTTGCCGTGTTTCCGTTCGAGTGCAGCGACGATCGCGCGCCGCTCCAATTCCCCGAGAGGCACATCGGGAATGTCCCAGGTTTGCGGCGCAGTATTCTGCTGCAACCATGAGAAATCCTGCTCGTCGAGCATGCCGTTTCGGCAGGTCACGATCGCGCGTTCGATCACGTTTTCCAGTTCGCGGACGTTCCCCGGCCACTCGTATGCCATCAGCACTTTCAAGGCTGCAGGCGCGATGCCATGGACGTCCCGTGCCAACTCCGAAGAGATGCGGTTCACGAAGTGCTCCGCCAGGAGCGGGATATCCTCGCGGCGCTCGCGCAGGGGTGGCAGGTGAATTTCAATCACATTCAGGCGGTAGTACAAGTCTTCACGGAAACGACCCTGCTGCACTTCTTGCGCCAGATTCTTGTTGGTCGCCGCGATGATACGCACGTCGACTCCGATTTCGTTCGTCCCTCCCACTCGGTAGAAGCGGCGCTCCTGTAACACGCGCAGCAGGTCAGCCTGAAGCTTGGGCGAAATATCGCCAATTTCGTCGAGAAAAATCGTGCCTCCGTCGGCAAGCTCGAACTTACCCTTGGCCTGACTGCTCGCCCCTGTGAAGGCGCCTTTTTCATAGCCGAACAATTCGCTCTCGAGCAGGGTCTCGGTGAGAGCGGCGCAACTGACAACAATGAACGCCTTCTCCGCACGATTGCCGGAGAAGTGAACCGCACGCGCAACCAACTCTTTCCCGGTGCCACTTTCGCCACGAATCAGCACCGTACTTCTCAGGCTCGCCACTTCATTCGTCAGCGCGAGAATCTCTCCCATGCGCGGATTTTTCGTGATGATGTCGTGGTGCCGGTATTGGCGGGTAAGCTTCTTGCGCAGAATCGCATTTTCGCTTTGCAGCTTCTTAAGCTTGAGGATGCGGGACACCAGCATCGAGATTTCCTGCGGATTGCAAGGCTTCACGATGTACTCCTGCGCGCCCTCCTTCATCGCCTGCAGGGCCGTGTCGACCGTGGCATACGCAGTGATGATGATGACGGAAGCGTCGGGGCGCACCTGGTGGATCTCCATCATGGTCTCGATGCCATCCATTCCGCCCGGCATTTTCAGATCAACAAAGCAGATGGCGTAATCGGTAGTCTTGGCGAGATCCACGGCCGTCTGCCCGTTGGATGCGGTATCGACGCGGTAGCCGTCTTCGCGCAACCAAGCTCCCATCGATTCGCACATCACATCTTCGTCATCGACCACCAAGATCGGGAAGTTCTTCTTCATACTCCTCCATCCATCGCGGTAAACCTCTGTGCCAGTAACAGGCCGCAGTTCGAGCAGTACTCCTCTGATTTCGCATCTACGAGCTCAATGTGCGTCGCAAGGCTCATGGCGCAAGTGCGCTCGCCGCAATGCACCAATCCAAATGTGTGCCCCATCTCGTGCAGGACTTCTTTCACCGTCCTCTCGCGCAGCACATCTTCCTGCGCCGGAAGGCCGTAGAACTCCTGATGCAGCCTGCAGAGCGAGACCACTGCCACCGGGCCATTCAACTGTGCCTGCCCAAACAGAAAACTCAACATCGGAATCGCCAGATCCACATTCGTAACGCCGAGGATCCTTGATTCGTGATTCGGAACGCGTTCTGCCAGCATCCGCATAATCTCTACCGACTGATACTGCCCGCGCTTCGCGTCGTAAGCGCCCTCAGGGACCGGCAATCCCGGGAGGCGCTCAACCGGTAACGGAAACCACTCGGACACTGCATCGCCGATCCATGCCCATACGGGTTCTGGCACATTCCCGATCGCCACCAGATAGAGTGCACTCAAACGTTCTGCACCTGTTCCGGTTTGACTGCTGCGTCGCTCTTCCGTGACTTTAAGGGCAGAGTGACGGTAAATGTAGTTCCCTTGTTCCTCTGACTGGTGACTTCGACCTCGCCATCGTGTGCCTTCACGATTCCGTACAACACGGCCAGTCCCAGCCCGACTCCCTTGCCGTCTGACTTTGTCGTAAAGAACGGGTCGAAAATCTTCGAGAGATTCTCTGGCGCAATCCCTTCGCCGGTATCTTGCACGGAGAGTTCGGCGCAGTCGTCATCCTTCAGCGCGCGAGTGCGGATGGTGAGCGTGCCGCCGCCAGTCGGCTGCATAGCTTGTGCGCCATTCAGCACGAGATTCAGAATCACTTGCTGGATCTGCGACGAATCGCATTCGACCAGTGGCAGGCCTTCCTCGAGTTCGAGGACCACCTCGGCGCTGATCAGTTTCAGCTTGTGTTGAGCGAGACCCAGCGTCGTACGGATCAGCTTGTTCAAGTCCGCGGGCGCGCGTTGTGGTTTTGAACGCCGTGAAAATGCCAGAAGGTCGGAAACGATGCGCCCCACTCGCGCGGTTTCGGCAGAAATCAGATTCAGATATTTACGGAAGTCAGCTTCCCGGCCTGGCGGATATCCTCCATTCGCCATGAGTCGCTCGAGCAGCATGGAAAGGTTGAGCACGCCCGACACCGGATTGTTGATCTCATGCGCCACGCTGGCGGCCAGTTGGCCCAGAGACGCCAGCCGGTCCGACTGAAGCAGCTTCTTCTGCGCGGTCTGGAGCTGTTGTGTCCGCTCCTGCACTTTGCTTTCGAGCGTCTGCTGCATGTCGTTGAGATCGGTGACGGCGACTTTCAGGCGCTCGCGCATCTGGTTGAACGAGTCCACGAGTTCGTCGAGTTCCCGGCTGGTGCGCGGGATCTCGAGGTGTTTGTCCAGGTCCATCGCACTCACGGCCTTCGTCCCCACAATCAACTGTTCGATGGGTGTCGCTACAAATCTCCTCGTGAACAGGATGACGAAGGCCGCTCCGATCACGACTTCGAGCAGCGTCCAGGCGATGGTCTGTAGTGTGATCGTCCTGGTCTGTACTCGAATCGGATCGAGGCGCAGAGACACATCCACAACGCCCAATACCTTGGTCGACGCCTGATGGGCGTGGCAGCTTGCGTTGCTACACGAGGGCTCGTTGTAGATCGGCGTGACCATGCTCATCGTCTTGGAGCCGCTGGGCGAAGTGGTGAAACGGATTCGCGAATCTTTCGTCGGCTTGTCCTTGATCGGCCCCTCGCTATGGCACGTGGCGCATACTTCGTCGGTCACGTCGGCACTTGCAGGCGCGGACTGTTCCCGCGGATCCGTTGAGAATGCCAGGCGCCCCTCGCGATTGAACATACGGATACGGTCCACGCCCTGCTTGTCGGCGATCACTTGCATGATCTGGTCGGCGGCCTTGCGGTCGTCATCGAGCATGGCGTGCCAGGTTGAACTGGTGATGCTGCGCGAGAGTTGATCCGCACCCAGAATCATCGTGTCGAGCAACTGCTTCTTCTGAGTGCGGAAGTTCAGATATCCGCTGACGCCGCTGATCGCGACGATCAGGACTGTGAGGGACAGAATCAGCTTTGGACCGAGTCTTCGGGGCATGGGGGCCGGGTATGCAACGCAAGATGCATGAGAGACACGGGGATCCGCCTGAAATCCCTGTTTAGAGGTTAGCCGGGGGCCTCGACCGGGCACCGTGATTGTCGGCGTAACCCATCGTGATTACGGTCACATGCTTAACTGCTGGCGGGACAAAGGAAAGGCAAATCTGGTGGCGGCGGTTGGACTCGAACCAACGACCTACGGATTATGAGACCGTCGCTCTAACCACCTGAGCTACACCGCCACTTGCCTGGAAACAGGAAGGATGCGAAAGGAACAACAGCTGCGGAACCAGCGCCTCCGCGACATGGATGCAACGCGGTCTCCGTGCGTTACGCCCAATCCTTGATTTTAGAGGCGCCTCTGAAATAGGTCAAACCAACCGACTCCGTCCTCGCGTTATACTCTGCCGCATGATTATCGGCGCACACGTTCTTTTCTACAGTCAGAATCCTGAAGCCGATCGCGCCTTCTTCAGAGACGTTCTTGGATTTCGCTCGGTCGACGCCGGACACGGATGGCTCATCTTCGCTCTGCCTCCAGCCGAGGCCGCTATTCACCCCGCGGATGGAGGCTCCGAACCTCACGGCGGCCAGAAACTCCTCGGCGCCGTCCTTTACCTGATGTGCGACGATCTCAAAGCAATGATGGAGTCACTCAAGCAGAAGAATGTGCAATGCACCGACGTGCAACAAGCGCCTTGGGGCAGCGTTACCACCATCCCGTTACCCAGCGGGCGCACCCTGGGACTGTACCAGCCGCGCCACCAAACTGCTCTGAATCTGAATGCATCGTAGCGGGAATCTGAAATAATCAAAGCGCGCATGAAAGCCATCGCCGTGATTCCGGCACGCCTGGCGTCTACTCGTTTGCCGCGCAAGATGCTCCGTGAAATTGCGGGCAAGCCCTTGATTCGCGTCGTTTATGAAGGGGTTCGCTCTTCGCCGCTGCTGGCCGATGTCATCATCGCGACTGACTCCGAGGAAATCATGGTGGTCTGTCGCCAGCACGGATGCAATGTGCAGATGAGTTCAGCCGCACACAAAAGCGGAACCGAGCGCGTGCATGAGATTTCCTGCCGTGAATCGGCCGACGTCTACATCAACGTGCAAGGCGACGAGCCACTCGTGCGCGCGGAGCAGATCGCCTCACTGCTGCGAGTCATGGAGAATTCGAGCGCGCAGGTCGGCACTCTCATGACACCGGCCGCCGCAATCGATATCCCGAACCCGAATGCAGTGAAAGTTGTCACCGATCTTTCCGGCCGCGCGCTGTATTTCTCTCGGGCGACCATTCCTTTCGATCGCGATAAAACCGGGCCGCATTACTTCAAACATCTCGGCCTGTATGCCTATCGCAAAGCAGCTCTGGACCGCTTTGTAGGTCTGCCGGAATCCTCGCTGGAAAAGGCCGAACGCCTGGAGCAACTTCGGTTCCTGGAAAATGGAATTTCCATCTTCTGCGGAGAGACGCCCTACGACAGCATCGGCGTCGATACAGAAGAGGATCTGCAGAGGGTCATCCAACTGCTGAAGAAGTGAAACGCGGTTCAGATTTGCGGGTGAGCGTTTTGCGTTCGTCCCCACTGTTCCGCCGCTGCCAACCTTCGCGAGATCGAGGGATGCGAGTGAAAGAACCACTCCACCCACTTTGAGGGCGTGCGCTCCGCCAGATTCTGTTCCGCCAGCTTGTTCATCGACGAAACGAACGGCGCAATGCTGTGAATGGACTCAAACGCATAGCGGTCAGCCTGGCGCTCGTTGAAGCGGGAGTAGGCGTTGAGCGCGGGCATGAGCACGAGCGACAGCACGACCGAAACCAGCGCCAGCAGCGGCAGGTTGGCGAAGTCCGACAGCTGCTCGAACATGTGGTGGTCGACCGCGTAGTGCAGGGTCCAGTTCGCGGCCCAGAATCCGAAAAACGTAATCGCTGCCTGCACGACGATACTCTTCAGAATGTGACGATGGACATGGTGCCCCAGCTCATGCGCGAGAACAGCCTCAATCTCGTCGGGCGTGTAGTTGTCGAGTAGTGTGTCCGCGAGAATGATCCGCCGGGTGGCGCCGAGACCTGTCAACGCCGCATTGGCCTTCTTGCTCTTTTCAGAAAGTCTCCAACGATAGACGCCGCGTACCCGCGTGCCTGCCCTCTGACTCAGCATCACAATGCGCCGCCGCAACTCTTCATCCTCGAGCGGTTCAAACTTATAGAAGATCGGAAACAACAGCACGGGCGCCAGTTGCGCCAGTAGAACAAACAGGCCCATGAACAGAGCCCAAGCCAGAAGCCACCAGTTTTGCGGCCATTGCCGGATCGTGAAATACAACAACTCGACCACGATGCTTCCCAGAACCAGGCTGACAAGAAATCCCTTGAACTCGTCCCACAGCCACGCCCTCAGCTTTTGATTGGAGAGCTTGAACCGGCGTTCCAGCTTGAAACCGTAGTAATCCAGCCCGAGGCCCAGAAGCTTGCTGATTCCCAACAGCAACACGACGTACATGAAGAGCGACAGGGTGTACCCCTGCAATCCCAGGCGGTACGCCAGATCGCGCAGAGAATCCGACCAGCGCGTTACCAGCAGGAGAACCAAAAACACCAAACCCACGGCAAAATCGGTGACGCCGAGCCAGCGCCGAACCCGGTTGTATCGCCGGGCTTCCGGAGTATCCGCTTGCGTCGAAATTGAACCTTCCACCATTACCGACTCACTACCCACTGTTCCTCACAAAATTCTCACCCGTAGAAAGCAACTCGTTCACCAGTTCGGGCGAAGCTGCCTCGGTGTAAAGCCGCAATAGCGGCTCGGTTCCCGAGGCGCGAAACAGAGCCCAGGCCTCTGCCCCATTTCCATTCGTCGGAGCATCCAGAAAAAACTTTACGCCATCCATGTGCTCTTTTCTGATGACTCTATACTTCCCAAGAGTCTGAGTGCCGTCTGAGCGAGCCCGTTGGATCGCATTCTGTTTCATTTCTTCCGGAATGTGCAGATCCCGCCGCCCGTAATAGTGGGGACCGAAATCGCGCTGCAGATCGGCCACCAGAATTCCCAGGGGCTTCCCTTCTTCGGCCATGGCATTGGCCAGCAACAGACTGTTCAGGACCCCATCCCGCTCGGGAAGGAACCGTGAATATCCGATGCCACCCGACTCTTCGCCGCCCATCAGTATTTCCTGCTCCATCATGAGGTCGGCGACGTACTTGAATCCAATCGAGGTCTCGTGCAGCTTCCGCCCGTATTTCGCAGCGATGCGGTCGAGCATCCGAGTCGTGTTGAACGCGCGAACGACGTCGCCGGGCCATTTCTTTCGCTCGAGGAGCCAGCGCAGAAGGACACAGAAGATTTTGTGCGAATCGACGAAGCTTCCGTCTTCCGCTACAGCCCCGATGCGGTCTGCGTCGCCATCGGTTGCTAGTCCGGCATCGCACTTCTCGCGCACCACCGTCTGCTGCAGCATGGCGGTGTGCGGCTCGATCGGCTCCGGATTGATTCCCGGAAACAGCGGATTGAGCTCCTGGCGAATCGCTACGCACTGTACGCCTCGCTCGGCGAAGATGCCAGCTAAAATCCCGCGCCCGGAGCCATGCATGGCATCAACCGCGAACCTGAATTTGGTCCGGGCGATGAGATCCATGTCGGCAAATCCGCACACAGCGCTGACGTAGTTCTTCTTGAGATCGACCTCGTCGATTGCGGCTTTGCTGCCTTTGGGAGCAGCCCCAGCAGCCAATTCCCCTTCGATCTTCTTCATGATTGCTGGCGTGGCCGACCCACCGAAGTTTCCCTTGAACTTCACTCCATTCCAGTTCCACGGATTGTGGCTCGATGTCACCATTACGCCACCTGCCGCGCCCTGGTGCTTCACCGCGTAAGATACCGCCGGAGTGGGCGTGTAATCGTTGGAGAGTTGCACCGGAATCCCAGCATTGGCAAGTACCTCCGCGACAACTTTGGCGGCGGCCGGCGAGGCGAAGCGGCAATCATATCCGACAACCACGCCACGCTTGGGGTCTTCGTTCTTCAGCACGTAGCCCGCAATTGCGCCCGCAACCCGCCGTACATTCTCAAAAGTGAAGTCGTCGGCGATGATTCCACGCCATCCGTCGGTGCCAAATTTGATTTCTTGCGCCATAAGGAAAAGTTTCAAGTGTCCAGTTTCGCGTTTCGAGTAATCCGGAAAAGCTAAAGCCCTTTATGCACACTCGAAACCTGAAACTACGTCAGCTTGTTCAGCTTCTTCTCATCCAGATACTTCACGACCTTGCCGACATCCTGGGCGTGCTGACGCGTTGTGATTAACAGAGCATCGGGCGTTTCCACAACCACCACATCACTGACGCCCACGGCCGCTACAAATTTGCCCGGAGCATGCACGTAGTTGCCGCGGGCATTCAGTACAAATGTTCCGCTGGCATCGATCAAGTTACCTTCTGGTGTCGTGCTCTTGGAGGTCTGGTGTTCATGCAGTGCAGTCCAGGAGCCGAGATCGTTCCATCCGAAATCAGCCGGGAGACAGAAAATCCTGCTGGCCTGCTCGCCTTTGGCAGACCGGGGCTCAAGCACGGCATAATCTACGCTGATGTTCTCGCACCTCGGGTAGAGCCGGCGGAACGCCGCTGTGAATTTTGACGTGCCGAGCTTCGATGCAATCTCTTCGAGTATCGGCGCAGTCTTCGGCAGATGTTCCCGCAGTGCGTCGGCCAGCGTTCGCGCGCTCCACAGAAACATTCCGCTATTCCAGAAGTAGTTTCCAGCCGCGACAAATTCGGCCGCCGTGTCTGCATTCGGCTTCTCGGTGAAGCGGCGCACGCGCAGTGCATCTCCCTGATACAGGCCACCGGCTTCGATGTATCCATAACCGGTTTCGGGCCGATTGGGTCGAATGCCTAGAACGACAATGTTCGCTCCGGCGGCGGCGATTTCAATACCGCGCCCCAGCGTCTCGCGGTAGCGCTTCTCGTCGGCGATGACGTGATCGGAGGGGAACAGGCCGAGCACCGAGTCTGGATCTTTTCGCAGGAGCAGGAACGCCGCCAATCCGATGGCGGGAGCGGTGTTCCGCCCCATCGGTTCGGCCAAGACCTGTGCCTTCGGCAGTTTTGCAAGCTGTTGGAGGATCGCTGGGCGCAGGTCGTCGTTGGTGATAATCCAGATTTTTTTCGCCGGCGCCAGCGGAGCGAGGCGAGCGACCGTCTGCTGGATCATGGTCTGCTTGCCATCGAGCGCAAGTAGTTGCTTGGCACGCTTCTTACGGCTCAGCGGCCAGAAGCGGGTGCCCCGGCCGCCGGCCAGGATTACGGGATAAAAGTTTGGAGTCTTTGCCATGCGATTTCAGATTTCGGATTTTAGATTTCAGATTGCTTCAGCCGCGGAAGTGTTTGCCCAAGACATTCAATCTGAAATCCAGAATCGTCAATCTGCAAATTCCTTACATTCTGGTTTCCGGCTCCGGCAGCGATCTACCGGGCACATAAGCTCGTAGAAACTCCAGCGACCATTGTGGACGCACGTCGAAATTCGCCACAGATGCCGGGACCACAACCGCATCGCCCTTCGCCAGAGTCACCGGCTCGAATCCGTGAGCCTCGATCACACCGCATCCATCAACCGCAACCAGAATCTGCACCGAGCCCTTTCCCGAATCGTCGCGTGTGGAAAGCTGCAACAAGTCTTTTGCTTCATACATCTCGACCACGAAATGTGGAGCGGCGACGAGTGGAGCACGGCGCGTCTTGCTGCTGATCTGCTCGGGCGCGGGACGCAATACCTTGCCTGACTTCACGTTCTCCTTCACCGCCGCCATGCCGTCTTTCAAATGCAGCTCTCGCGGTCGTCCGTAATCGTACAAACGATACGTCATGTCGGACTGCTGCTGCGTTTCCACGATCACCGATCCCGGTCCCAGCGTGTGTACCGTTCCACCAGCAACATAGATCATGTCGCCTGCATAGACATTGATCCAGTTGAGGACTTCCTCCGCGCGGTTCTGTTGAATCGCTTCTTCCAGTTGCATGGCAGTGACGCCCGGCTTCAGGCCAAGGGCAATCTGTGACCCGGCCTTTGCGTGCGCCACGTACCAGCACTCGGTTTTGCCCCATGGCTGCCCCACACGCAACGCCTGGGCATCATCAGGATGCACCTGAACCGAAAGCTTCTCGTGCGGAAAAAGAAATTTCAACAGCAGCGGAAATCGCTGGGGATCACGGGCGGCATCGCCCACTAATTCGCGCTGATACAGTTCGCTGAGTTGCGCCAACGTTTTTCCCCGGAGCGGTCCGTTCGCAACCTTGCACTCGTCGCCGGTCAGCCAGGATTCTCCGATCTTCTGCTCGAATCTGTGATTCGGATAGATCGGGGACAAGTCTTGCGTTCCCCATGGGCGGGGATCAAATCCCGGCTGCATCAATAATGGATAAAGGTTTCCCATTCACTTCCGCCGACAAAAAAGGCCGCTCACCAACGGAACGGCCTTTGCCGAACCAATTTCATTCCCTGTTGCCGGTAGTGAAGCTCCATCACCACGGGCACACAGTAAAACCTGGAAGAATTACAGCATTCCGAAATACGTCCGCATTCTCGTCAACGCTTTGTCCAGGTTTTCCAGGGACGTCGCGTACGAGATGCGGACATGGTCCGTCGTTCCGAAACCTTCGCCGGCCACAGTCGCAACGTGAGCTTTGTGAAGCAGACCGTTCGCTACATCGGCGGCACACTTCAGGCCACTCTTGCCAAAGAATGCGGACACATTCGGGTAGACGTAGAACGCGCCCTCTGGCATCGTGCACTGCATGCCCGGGATCGACCGTACGCCTGCCACTACATGGTCGCGCAAGCGAATGTACTCGGCCCGCATTTCCGCCACGCACTGCTGCGAACTGGCGAGGGCCGCGACCGCCGCTTTCTGCACAATCGACGTAGGATTTGATGTGGACTGGCTCTGCAGCTTGGCCGCCGCTGCAATCACGGCTTTTGGTCCAAGCGTGTATCCCAGGCGCCAGCCTGTCATCGCATATGTCTTCGAGAGCGAGCCGATCACCAGGAAACGCTCCCGGCACTCGTTCAGTGAACCCACCGAGAAGTTCTTCCCGGCATAGTTCAGATAGACGTAACACTCGTCAGAAATGACCCAGATGTCGCGTTCGTGCGCCAGGCGAATCACCGCCGTCATGTCGTCAGAACCCATGACCGCGCCCGACGGATTCGACGGCGAGTTCAAAATGATCAGCTTAGTGCGCGGAGTAATCAGCCGCTCCACCATCGCTGCAGTCACACGAAATCCCTGGGACTCGTCGGCATTGAGCAGCACGCACTTTCCGCCCACGTAGTTCACCATGTCTTTGAACGATACCCAGTAAGGCACAGGCAGAATTACTTCATCGCCGTGATCTACCAGGACAGAAATTGCATTGAACAGCGCATGCTTGCCGCCG
>Ga0335085_10005237_pt1 | contig 20996 bp, 18 predicted proteins | sample Lox_Sample_45_FD_206712 | JGI IMG/M metagenome (GOLD analysis project Ga0335085, IMG submission 206712) | Soil microbial communities from Loxahatchee National Wildlife Refuge, Florida, United States - Lox_Sample_4.5 | ecosystem: Environmental > Terrestrial > Soil > Wetlands | place: USA...
GGCGTACGACGATGCCAGCAAAGGCGCGATCCTCGCGCTCAAACGTGCCGACCGCCTGGAATTGTCGCGCCTGTTCGTCCCATGGCTGAAGCAGTGTGGTCGGTTACTGATCGAGCAGGCCGATCTCATCGTCCCGGTGCCGTTGCATCGCCAAAGGCTTTGGCGGCGCCGGTACAATCAGGCCGCCATCCTCGCCCAGCAGCTGGCAAAGCTGGCCGGCAAGCGTTTCGAGCCAACGCTGCTTCAGCGCAACAGGCCGACGCCCAGCCAGGGAGAAATGGTGTCGCCAAAGGCTAGGCGGCGGAATGTGCAGGGCGCGTTTGCCGTGCCCGCCCGCAAGGCGCCGCTCGCCAAGGGACAAACGGTCCTCCTGATCGACGATGTTCTCACCACTGGCGCGACGGTCGCGGCTTGCAGCCGCGCCCTGAAGCGCGCCGGCGCCATCCGGGTGTTTGTCGTGACCATCGCCCGCGTTGCCCGTCCACTGCCGGAGGGGATATAAATTTCGCGTGTGATCTTGCGTTTCCGAGTCGATGCCCAAAGTCACGATGTACACCACGCCGATCTGCCCCTACTGCGTCAGGGCGAAGATGCTTCTGAAGAAGAAAGGCGTGGTGGTCGAAGAGGTCGATGTGTTCATGAACTCGGAGGCGCGCGCCGAGATGGAAGCAAAATCCGGCGGGCGCTACACGGTGCCGCAAATCTTCATCGGCGAACGTCATGTGGGCGGCTGCGACGATCTCTATGCTTTGGAACGCGCCGGCGAACTCGACGCATTGCTCGCCGCCTGACCCATGACCTCTCTTCGCGCCGCCTGCGTGCAGCTTCGCTCATCCGACGATGTGGACGAAAACATCCGCTCAACGTCCGGGCTGATCCGCGAGGCGAAAGGCAAGGGCGCTGTGTTCATCGCCACGCCGGAGAACACCACGCTGATGGCGCCGGACGGCGGCGCAAAACTCGAGAAGAGTTTTCCCGAAGATCGCGATCCGGCATTGCCGAAATTCTGCGCGCTCGCCGAAGAGCTTGGCATCTGGCTGCTCATCGGGTCGCTTGCCATCAAGGTGAGCGACACGAAAACGGCAAATCGCTCATTCCTGATCGATCCCAGGGGCAAGATCGCAGCACGCTACGACAAGATCCACATGTTCGACGTCGATCTGCCCTCGGGCGAAACCTATCGCGAGTCAAACACCGTGGCCGGCGGCGATCGCGCAGTGCTCGCCGATCTGCCGTGGGGCAAGGTCGGTCTGTCGATCTGCTACGATCTTCGCTTTCCCAGGCTTTATCGCCAGTATGCGCAAGCGGGAGCATTCCTGCTGACTGTCCCCAGCGCATTCACCGAGACGACCGGCAAGACGCATTGGCATGTGCTGCTTCGCGCACGTGCCATCGAGAACGGCGCATTCGTGATCGCGCCAGCGCAGGGCGGCACGCATGCCAACGGCCGACAGACCTATGGTCACTCGCTGATCGTTGCGCCCTGGGGCGAGATTCTCGCCGAAGCCGGCATCGATCCTGCCGTGATCGTCGCCGACATCGATCCCGCTGCTGCCAAATCCGCGCGCGAGCGCGTGCCAAGCTTGCGGCATGACCGCGACTTCGCCGGACCCTAACTGCGCCCAGCGTCTGGCAGTCAACTAGTCGGAGTGCTTGCGGAACTGAGCATTTACCTCCATATCGTATGTTGTTTGATGTTGAGCAGGATGAGCTTCCGTTGATCGTCTACAGCCTCCAGTGCACGAACGGCCACGACTTCGAGGGCTGGTTCACGCGCATCGCTGCCTATGAGGAGCAGGCGGCGGGTGGAAAGCTCGTCTGCCCGGTTTGCGCATCCCGCGAAGTGATCAAGGCCCCGATGGCTCCGTCGCTGCCCGTTGCAGTCGGCGAGCGAAATCGGAAGCCTCAACCTGCTGCGCCCGTTCCGCATCGCGCGCCGCAGATGCCGGACGAATTGCGCAAGATGCGACAGTTCATGTCGGGCTTGCGCAAATATGTCGAGCAGAATGCCGAGAATGTCGGGCCGGAATTCCCGGATGAGGCGCGCAAGATCCACTACGGCGAATCCGAGGAGCGTCCCATCTTCGGCGAAGCGTCGCTGGAGGAAGCCGTCGAACTGGCGGAGGAGGGCATCGATGTTGCGCCGTTGCCCCCGGACGTCGACGAAGCGATGAACTGAACGCCGACAACCCAAAGCAATTGCGTCGCGATCCTGTCCGGAACATTCCACAAATGTCAGGTTGTGCTCCCCGAGCGGGCGCTATCATAGGTTCACCGTGCCGTGACAGGCGCCGTGCCATGTCGCGCGCGCCACGTCGGGAGGCTCCCATGAAGCGCTCAGCCCATTTTCTTTCCATCGCACTGATTTCCGTCGCGCCCGTCACTGCGTTGCACGCACAAATGGTCGGCACCTATGTCGGAACCACGGAGGACGGCAGCCTCATGACCATGGCGGTGACGGAGAGCGCCGGCGTCTTTTATCTGGGGGCGAGCAGCGTAAATTTCACCGCTCAATGCACCGATCCGTCACGCACCGTGAGTGGGGGCGAAGGCTTCTTTCTTGGACAACCAATCTCGGAAAGCACCACCAATTCCGCATGGGGAGACGATAACTACGACTTCCGTGGTGCGCTGCATTTCGCCAGCAATAAAGTTATCAAAGGCACGATCACGAGCAGGACTGCCGCGCTTGTACCCGGCGATCCACCGAGGAAGTCACAGTTCTGCGAGTCGGCAAAGCAGCCTTTCACGTTGACATTCCAGACCGCGCCTATCTTTTTTCCCGAGCTTCCGGGAACAACTGTGGTGCACCACTAAAATCGCTGTGGTCGAGGCCGCTGGCACGCGCATTACGGTTGCGCAACATTCCTTGTCCTGGCGTGACAGACTTGAACTGGCGCGACGCAAATTTGGCCCGGCGCGACAAAATTGGACTGTTGCGACAGAGTCGGTAGCGGACGCTTCAAATTTTCTGAAACCAAATACCTCGCCTGTCATGGCGAATTTGTTGAGCCACCATACTGTCATCCGCTAAATCGTCTTTGTGATCGGCGCGCATGCAATGTCGCGTGTGTTCGCGTTCGGCGGATAGTACGCCAAAGTCAGGAGATCCCCCATGAAACGCATAGCGATTCTTATTTCCAGTGCATTGATTTCGATTGCTCCAATCGGCGCGCTCGACGCGCAGACGGTTGGCACTTATCACGGCACGTCGGCCGACGGAGCCAACATCACCATGCAGGTCACCGAGACAAGCGGCGTGTTTTATTTTGGCAGCGCCAATGTCGAAATGTTGGCCGACTGCACGCATCCGGTACGAACTGCGGACGAAGCGTGGGGATTCTCCCTGGGGCAGGCGATCGTTGCCGGCACCAACAATGTCCATTCCGGAAACGACTATTACAACACCGACCTGGCGCTGCACTTCGCCAACAACAAGGTCATCAAGGGTACCATCACCAGCGAGACGGCGGTGTTCGTGCCTGGCCCCACTCCGCCGAAAGCGGCCCAATTCTGCAAGGCGGCCAAGCAGGCCTTTACGCTGACTCTGGAGCCCGCGCCCGTGATCACGCCGGTCCAGCCGGGAACCGCTGTGGTCCTTCATTAGGGTCTGAATTCGCTTGAAAGCTCCCAGTCGGAAGGTGGCGCCGCATAAATGTTGCCGCCTTCTTGAGTACCCATGCTCTCATACGTTAAAAACCTGTCATGATCGGGTGCCGCCGTAATGTTGCGTGGCTGCGCAAGCGGACTGAGGCCGACAGTCGGGAGACATTTATGAGGCGTTCAGTTCTTCTCATTTCGACCGTGTTGATTTCGTTGGCTCCTATAGCGGGCTTGCAGGCGCAGAAGGTCGGCACCTATTCGGGGACATCCGCCGATGGAGGATTCATCAGCCTGAAGGTGGAGCAACCTGGTGGCGTCTTCACGTTCACGGCCGGCGACGTAAATTTCATGCCCCACTGTACGCATCCTTCAAGGATCGCGAGCGAAGGTTGGGGGTTCTCCCTCGACATACCGATTGTTAGCGGCACCAATGATTTCCATTCGGGGAATGACTACTACGACACCCGTGGCTCACTGCATTTCGTCAACAACAAGGTCGTCAAGGGCACGATCACGAGCGTGACGGCCGTCTTCGTGCCGGGCGCCGATCCGCCGAACGCGGCGCAGTTCTGTAAATCGGCGAAGCAGGCCTTCACACTGAATCTGCAACCTGTCCCCACCACACCTGCCGTTCTACCGGGAACCGCGGTGGCGCATCATTAGAAATCAGGGCTGGCGGCCGGCAACGACCATATAATTCACGTCGGTGTCGGCCGACAGTTTCCATGCCCACGCGAACGGATCGAACATCACGCCCTGAACCTTGAGGACAGCGAGTCCGGCATCGGTCAGCGATGCACACAGATCGCGCGGCGCGATGAAACGATTCCAGTCATGCGTTCCCGCCGGGAGCCAGCGTAAGATATATTCGGCACCGATCTTGGCGAGCGCGAACGACTTCGCGGTCTTGTTGAGCGTGGCGACGAACGTGAGTCCGCCCGGCTTGATCAAGGCAGCGGAGGTGGCGAGGAATTCGCCCACATCGGCGACGTGCTCCACCACCTCCATGTTCAGCACGACATCGAATGCTGCGCTCTCGGTAGTCAACGCCTCGGCGGTGCCGCTGCGATAACGGACCGTCACGCCAGTTCGAAGGGCATGGGCGTTCGCAATCCGGACATTCCGTTCCGCAGCGTCGAGGCCGGTGACGGCAAAGCCGAGCCGCGCCATCGGCTCCGAGAGCAGCCCGCCACCGCAACCGAGATCGAGCAGGGACAGCCCCTCAAAGGGTCGAATGCTGCGTGCATCCCGGGAGAAGTGTTCAGCCACCACGTCCCGGATAAAGCGCAGCCGGACCGGATTGAATTTGTGCAATGGCGCGAAGCTGCCTTGCGGGTCCCACCATTGCTCGGCGAGCTTGGCGAACTTCTCGACTTCGGCGGGATCGACGGACGGCGCGAGGGCGGACATGCGCCGATGGTAACGCGCCGGTCGGCAGAAGGCACCCCGCACGCGACCCAATTTCAGTCTCTGCAGATTGTCCGTTGAGCCTGCGGAATGTGCCGTTTATGAAGGGAATGCAGCTTCCGGGACCCGGCTCAAGGATGGCGAAGATCGTGATGAAATTCGGCGGCACGTCCGTCGCCGACCTCGATCGCATCCGCCATGTGGCTGGGCTGGTGAAGCGCGAGGTCGATCGCGGCAACCAGGTCGCCGTGACGGTCTCGGCCATGGCCGGCGAGACGAACAAGCTGGTCGCCTGGTGCCGGGACCTTTCGCCGATGCATGACGCCAGGGAGTACGACACGGTGGTGGCCTCGGGCGAGCAGGTATCGGCCGGGCTCATGGCGATTGCACTCCAGGCCAAGGGCGTAAGGGCGCGTTCCTGGATGGGCTGGCAGATCCCGGTGCGGACCTCGGCCATTCATGCTTCGGCCCGAATCGAATCCATCGAACCGTCCGCGCTAAACGAACGGCTCGCCGAGGGTGAAACAGCCGTCATCGCAGGTTTTCAGGGCATCGCGCCGGATAGCCGGATTACGACTATCGGCCGCGGCGGCGGCGATACCAGCGCGGTTGCCGTGGCGGCCGCACTGAAGGCCGACCGTTGCGACATCTACACCGATGTGGACGGCGTCTACACCACCGATCCGCGCATCGTGCCGAAGGCGCGCCGGCTTGAGCGCATCGCCTACGAAGAAATGCTGGAGATGGCATCGCTCGGCGCCAAAGTTCTGCAGACCCGTTCGGTCGAAATCGCCATGCTCCATCGCGTGCCCGTTCGCGTGCTTTCGACTTTCGATCCGGACGCGGGCGGCACATTACTCTGCGACGAGGAAGATATCGTGGAAAAGAAACCGGTCAGCGGCATTGCCTATTCGCGCGACGAGGCGAAGATCACGCTTCATCGCATCCCCGATAAACCCGGCGTGGCGGCCGCAATCTTCGGACCGCTCGCCGATGCCGGCGTGAATGTCGACATGATCGTCCAGAACGTGGGCGAGGACGGCAAGAAGACCGATCTCACCTTCACCTGTAGCCGCAGCGATCTCAGCCGCGCGCTGCACGCGCTCGAGCAGAACGCGGCCGCCATCGGCTACCGTGATATTACGAATGACGCGAACGTGGCGAAGATTTCCATCGTCGGCATCGGCATGCGCGCCCATCCCGGCGTGGCGCAGGCGATGTTCCGCACCTTGTCCGAGAAGGGCATCAACATTCAGGTGATCTCGACGTCCGAGATCAAGGTGAGCGTGCTGATCGCCGAGGAATATGTGGAGCTTGCCGTGCGGGCGCTGCACTCGGCCTACGAACTGGACAGTGCCTGATGGTCAATGTCGTTGCCGGCCCCCGGGTTCTGCTCCGCCGCATCCGCGAGATCATGGCAGAGCACAGCAGCGCCCAGTCCCGGCTCGACAAGCTGGTCGCCGTCATCGCCGCCAATATGGTGGCGGAAGTCTGCTCGATCTATCTGCGCCGTGCCGGCAACGTCTATGAGCTGTTCGCGACCGAGGGCCTGAATCGCACAGCGGTCCATCGCACGCGCATGAAGCAGGGCGAAGGCCTGATCGGCTTGGTGGCGGAGACCGCCGAACCGGTGAACCTCAGCGACGCGCCCGCGCATCCCCGCTTTTCCTACCGCGCCGAAACCGGTGAGGATCCGTACCGCTCGTTCCTGGGCGTGCCAGTGGTGCGCGGTGGCCAGGTCTATGGCGTGTTGACGGTGCAAAATCGTGCCGCGCGCCTCTACGATGAGGAGGAGGTCGAGGCGCTGCAAACCGTCGCCATGGTGCTTGCTGAAGTGGTGGCGCAGGGCACCCTGTTCGACACCGCCGAACTCGACGAACCGGAATTGCGTGCCGATCGGCCACGCGCGTTTCGCGGCGAGCCGCTTTCCGAAGGCGTGGCGATCGGTCAGGTCGTGCTGCACGAGCCTCGCGTGAAGGTAGAGCGGCTGATTGCCGACGATCCGCAAGCCGAGCTGGCGCGCCTCGACAAGGCGCTCGATCAACTCCGCGCCTCGGTGGATGAAATGCTCGCATCGAGCGAACTCGATCTCACGGGCGAAAGCCGAGAAGTGATCGAAGCCTATCGCCTGTTCGCCCAGGACCAGGGCTGGCGCCAGAAGCTGCGCGATGCGGTGCGCACGGGCCTGACGGCGGAGGCAGCCGTGGAGCGTGTGGAAGACGAGCTTCGCCTGCGCATCATTCGCACGGAGGACTCCGTTCTGCGCGAGCGCCTGCACGATTTCGAGGATCTGGCGCGGCGTCTGCAACGCCAGCTCGATGGCAGCCTCGCACCGTCGCACGATTTGCCGAAGGACACAGTGATTGTCGCACGCTCGATGGGACCGGCCGAACTGCTCGATTACGGCCGCGATGTGCTGTGCGGACTGGTGCTGGAGGATGTCGCGCCGACGTCGCATGTGGCGATCGTCGCGCGCGCCATGGGTTTGCCTGTCGTCGGCAACGTCGAGGGCATTGTCGACAACGCACGTGGTGGCGACGAGATCGTGGTCGACGGCGAAACCGGCGAAGCGCAGCTGCGGCCGCCGGCGGAGGTCATACGCGCATTCCGCATGCGCCGCTCGTTGCGCGAACAGCGCGCGGCCAAGATGGCGGAAGTCCGCGACCTTCCGGCCGTCACCAGGGACGGCGTGCAGATTCACCTGATGATGAATGCCGGATTGCTGCTCGATGTGCCGCATCTCAAGGAATCGGGCGCCGATGGTATCGGCCTGTTCCGTACCGAACTGCAATTCATGATCGGCGAGACCATGCCGCGGCTTTCAGATCAGATCGCGCTTTACAAGGCGGTTATCGATGGCGCGGAAGGAAGGCCGGTCGTCTTTCGCACGCTCGATCTCGGCGGCGACAAGATTCTTCCCTATGGTCGATGGGATCGCGAAGAGAATCCCGCGCTGGGCTGGCGCGCGTTGCGCATCGCGCTCGATCGCCCTGCGTTGCTTCGCTATCAGGTGCGTGCGTTGCTCGCAGCCCATGTCGGGCGGACACTGCGCATCCTGTTGCCCATGGTGACCGATGTTTCGGAGTTTAATGCCGCGCGCGCGCTGATCGATCGTGAAAGCGAACGCGCGCGACTGCTGCATCAGCCGCATCCGAAGCAAATTCTGGTCGGCGCGATGCTGGAAGTGCCGGCCCTGATGTTTTCGCTGCCGCAGATCATCCGCAACGCCGACTTCGTCTCCATCGGCTCGAACGATCTCCTGCAGTTCGTGTTCGCGGTCGATCGCACGAATCCGCGCGTGTCGCGCCGTTATGATCCGTTGTGTCCTGCGGTTCTCACACTCATCCGTCAGATCGTGCGCAGTTCGGCGGAGGCGAACGGTGAAGTCTCGTTATGCGGGGAGATGGCCGGCAAGCCGCTCGAAGCCATGGCGCTGATCGGCCTGGGCTTGCGCACGCTGTCCATGCAGCCGGCCAATATCGGCCAGGTGAAGATGATGGTTCGCAGCATCGACACGCGCGAAGTGGCCGAGTTCGTCGAGCGCCTCTGCGCCAGAACGGATCACAGTGTCCGGTCACGGCTTGCGGCCTTCGCCGCCGAGCGAGGCGTGTCGCTCAAATAAATCAGTGGCTTTCGCTTTGATTTTGCTTTCGCTTTTGCCCGGAACTATGCTTCAGCCATCCGGCAGCAGGATTCCTCCATCTTATGACAAAAGTGACACAGTTGAGCGTTGATCAGGCCGGGGGCGTCGAGCGCCGCCGCATCCATCTCCGGGAGATTTCCGGAGAGGCCGACGCGCCGCTGGAGACCGTCGGGCAGGATTTGCGGGCCGCAAGGCTCAGGCGCGGGGAGGACCTGGCGACGGCCGCCCGGACACTCAAGATCCGGCGCGACCATCTCGAAGCTTTGGAGGAAGACCGGCTGGGCGCCCTCCCGGGTCGCACCTATGCCGTTGGTTTCGTCCGCGCCTATTCGGAATATCTGGGTCTCGATCCGCTACAGACGGTCGAGCGCTTCAAGCACGAAATTGCCGGCCGCGATGATGCCAGCAAAACGGCGGGCTTCCCCGAACAAAGCGACGAAACGCGTCTGCCGCATGGCTGGATCATCATTGCGGTGATCGTGCTGGGCCTCGTGGCCTATGGGCTTTACCACCTGGCGATCTCCGCCGACTCTGCCGGGCAGCAGCAACCGGTTGCAGCCGTTCCGGAGCAGATTCTGTCGAAGGCGAGAGTTGCCGCCATTCCCCACAAGCCTCCGCCGCCGCCGAAGCCCGCTGCCACGCCTGCGCCTTCCGCCACGGCGGCACCCGGAACTCCGCCCGCGACCGCGCCAGCAAATGGAACGGACGCGACGGCGGCATTGCCTGAAACACCGCCCGTGACAGGCCACGTTTACGGTCAGCAGAATGCCAGCGCCCGCGTCGTGCTGCATGTGAAGGAGGCGACGCGCATCCTCGTGCAGGACGAGGGCGGCAGGGTGTTCATCAACCGTGCGCTGGAGCCGGGCGATACCTATCAGGTGCCCAACGTGCCTGGACTGTTGCTCACCGTACAGCACGGCAACGCCGTCGAGGTCGATCTGGACGGCCAGTCGATGGGCTTGGCCAGCAGCGACGCCGACCCCTCCGAGGCCCTGTCGCTTGATCCGCAAGCCATCTCCGATCGTTATGGCAATGGGCACCACGGCTGAGGCGAAAGGGTAAGGCATGAGCATTCGAGCCTATCGCGATATCCACCGCCGCAAGTCCCGGCAGATCCATGTTGGCCCCGTGGCCATCGGCGGCGATGCACCGATCTCCGTGCAGACGATGACCAACACGGTCACCGCCGATGCCAAGGCGACGATCGATCAGGTCAAGGCGATCGAGGAAGCCGGCGCCGACATTGTGCGCGTGTCCTGCCCGGACGAGGACTCGACGAAGGCCTTGAAGGCGATCACGCGCGCGTCCGGCATTCCGGTCGTGGCCGACATCCACTTCCACTACAAGCGCGCCATTGAAGCCGCCCAGGCAGGTGCAGCCTGCCTGCGCATCAATCCCGGCAACATCGGCAACGCGCAGCGCGTGAAAGAAGTCGTGCAGGCCGCGAAGGATCACGGCTGCTCCATGCGCATCGGCGTCAACGCCGGGTCGCTGGAGAAGGAATTGCTGGAACGCTATGGCGAGCCATGTCCGGAGGCGATGGTCGAGAGCGCGCTCAACCACGCCAAGATTCTCGAGGACAATGACTTCTTCGAGTTCAAGATCAGCGTGAAAGCGTCCGACGCGTTCCTCGCAGTCGCCGCCTATCAGGCGCTGTCGGAAGCCTGCGATTACCCGCTGCATCTCGGTATCACCGAAGCCGGCGGCATGATCCCCGGCACGGTGAAGTCGTCGATCGGCATCGGCATGCTGCTATGGTCCGGCATCGGCGACACCATCCGCGTTTCGCTGTCCGCCGATCCGGTGGAAGAGGTCCGCGTCGGCTTCGACATCCTGAAGTCGCTGAACCTGCGCCACCGCGGCGTGAACATCGTGTCGTGCCCATCCTGTGCGCGGCAGGGGTTCAACGTGATCGACACGGTGCGCGTGCTGGAAGACCGGCTGAAGCACATCTCGACCCCAATGACCCTTTCCATCATCGGCTGTGTGGTGAACGGGCCGGGCGAGGCACGCGAGACCATGCTGGGCTTCACCGGTGGCGGCGCCGGCGCTGGCGCCGGGATGATCTATCTTGACGGCAAGCCCGCCTACCGGCTGGAGAACACGAAGCTCGTCGACCACGTGGTCGAGCTGTGCGAGAAGCGCGCGGCGGAGATCGAGGCTCGCAGTGAAGCGGCGGCCGCTCCGGCCCTTGAGCCGGCGCAGTAGCGCCGCCATTTTCACCCCATGATTCCCGAAGCCAAACTTGGCCGTCTTGTCGATCGCTTTGCGGCGCTGGAAGCGCAGCTGGCGTCGGGCGAACTCGGCGGCGGCGAGTACGCGAAGATCTCCAAGGAGCACGCCGACCTTGCGCCGCTGATCGCGTCCGTCGAGGCGTACCAGGATGCGGTGAAGCAGCAGAAGGATGCGTCGGCGCTGGTGGACGATCCAACCACCGATCCGGAAATGCGCAGCCTTGCTGAAGAAGAGCGTGCCGACCTCAAGGATCGCGTCGCCAAACTCGAGCACGATCTGCGCCTGCAATTGCTGCCGAAGGATGCAGCCGACAATTCGTCGGCCATCATCGAAGTCCGCGCCGGAACGGGCGGTGACGAGGCGGCGTTGTTCGCGGCCGATCTGCTCGGCATGTACCAGCGCTATGCACAGCTCCAGGGCTGGAAGGCCGAACTGCTGAGCATGAGCGAAAGCGATCTCGGCGGCATCAAGGAAGCGACGCTGGAAGTGGATGGGCGCGGCGCCTATGCCAAGCTGAAATTCGAGAGCGGAGTCCATCGCGTGCAGCGGGTTCCCGTGACGGAAGCCAGCGGCCGCATCCATACCTCGGCCGCAACGGTCGCCGTGCTTCCGGAGCCGGAGGATGTCGACGTCCAGATCAACGACAAGGACCTGCGCATCGACGTCTATCGGGCGCAAGGCGCCGGCGGCCAGCACGTCAACAAGACAGAGAGTGCGGTGCGCATCACGCACCTGCCGACTGGAATCGCCGTCGCCCAGCAGACCGAAAAATCGCAGCACAAGAACAAGGCGCAGGCGATGAAGCTTCTGCGCGCCAAGCTGTTCGAGATCGAGCGCGAGCGGATCGAGAAGGAGCGGGCAGGCGAGCGCAAGAGCATGGTCGGCTCCGGCGACCGCTCCGAGCGCATCCGCACCTACAATTTTCCGCAGGGGCGCGTTACCGACCACCGCATCAATCTCACCCTCTACAAGCTCGACCGCATCATCTCCGGCGACGATCTGGGCGACATCGTCGATGCGCTGGTCGCCGAGGATCAGGCGAGCAAGCTTGCCGCCGCCGAAGAAGCGGGCATGGCGTGATCACGTTGGCCGATGCGATGGCTGCAGCCACCGCGACGCTCCAATCCGCTGGAAACGAATCGCCACGAGTCGACGCGCGGGTTCTGGCCGCGCATGTGCTCGGGTTGCGGGCGAATCAGTTGGCATCACCCGAAGCGAAGCTCTCGAAAGGCCAGGCCGTAGCCTTCAACGAAGCAATCCGTCGCCGCGCCACCGGCGAGCCGGTCGCCTACATCACCGGCCACAAGGAATTCTTCGGACTCGATTTCGCGGTCGGGCCCGGTGTGCTGATCCCGCGTCCAGAGACCGAGACGCTTGTCGAAGAGGCGCTGAAGGATTTTCCCGAAACCGCGCCGCCGCCTCGCGTGCTCGATCTCGGCACCGGCAGCGGCTGTCTTTTGATTGCATTTCTGGCGAGCCGCCCGGCAGCGACCGGCGTGGCAATCGAAGAATCGGGTGAGGCCTTGAAATGGTGCAAGCGCAATGTGTTGCGCCATCAATTTGAGAAACGATGTGAATTGAATTTGGCCGACTGGCGGAATGGCGTCGCGGGCCCGTTCGACGTCGTCTTCTCGAACCCACCCTACGTCGAGACCGGCCATATCGCCGCGCTTGCGACCGACGTCAGATCATTTGAGCCTTTAGGGGCACTGGACGGCGGGCCTGACGGCCTGAACGCCTATCGCAGCCTCGCGCCGGTCCTGATGGCAGTTCTTGCCCCGAGGGGAAGGGCCTATCTGGAAATCGGCCAGGGCCAGCACCACATGGTAACTGAGGTCATGGAATCGGCGGGCCTGAAGGTGGCCCGGGTCGTTCCGGATCTGGCCGGAATCCCGCGCTGTGTCGTGGTGAAACGCTAGGGAAAACCCTCATAACCAAGCCCGAAAAAAAGGTTGGAAACGGAAGGCCGACTCGATAGTTTCCGTCCCGGGGAGAGGGACCCAGCCGCGGGCGAGAAAGCCTTCGGCCGCCACGAGGGGTGGCAGGGCGCGTGAAGCGCCGGTTCCGAAATGAGAACAGACGAGTTCTGCGCTCCTGTGCAATGAGAGAAGAGAGACGCGCCCTTTGGCGCGGGCGGCAAGCCCAGAAATTCAATTCGGTTGCCCTCGCGCGCTCCGGCGCCTTGAAGATGAAAAAGGGGTCTAAGTGACACGATCACGTCAGCGCGGCCGCAGGCCGCAAGGTAGTCATAGCCATAACGTCGGTGGCGGTGGTGGCGGCGGCGGAAATCGCACCTTCGATTCGAACGGCCCGGAAGTGAAAATTCGCGGCTCCGCCTCTCACGTGTACGAGAAGTATCTGCAGCTTGCCCGCGATGCGAATTCAGCTGGCGATCGCGTAGCCGCCGAAAACTACCTCCAGCACGCCGAGCACTACTACCGGATCATGGCGGCCGCTGCGGTTCAGAATCAGCAGCAGTTCCAGAACCAGAATCGTGGCTCGCAGCCCTACAACGGCAACGGCAACGTCAACGGCCGGCCGAACGGCAACGGTGCGGAGGATGGCGGCCAGGCGCAGTCGAGCGGCCCTTCGTTCTCGCTCGCCGAGAACCAGGGCAACATGGACGAGGGCGCGGTAGAGACCGCCCCGGAATAGCGCGAAGGGGCCGTCCGCCCCTTGCAGGTCCATAAGCCAGAACACACATAAGGTCGGGTTGCGGTGCTTGACAGGCCGCAGCCATTGGGGCGTCACATGGTCCGCTTCGGGGGCCGTTACGGGACGCGCCCGGAAGGATGACCATGGATATCGAAAAATTCACCGAGCGTTCGCGCGGCTTTATTCAATCAGCGCAAGGCCTCGCCTTACGCAACAACAACCAGCAGCTCCTGCCGCAGCATCTCCTGAAGGTGCTGATCGATGATGAGGAAGGCTTGGCCGCCCGCCTGATCCGCGCTGCCGGCGGCCGCCCCGATCAGGTGCGCAGCGAAAACGAGATGGCGCTCGCCAAAGTCCCGCAGGTGCAGGGCGGCAACGGGCAAGTTTATCTCGCGCCGGAAACGGCAAGGCTGCTCGACAGCGCCGAACAGGCGGCGAAGAAGGCTGGCGACTCTTACGTCACGGCCGAATATCTGCTGCTGGCGCTTGCGATGGCCCAGGGGACCGATGCCGCGCGCATCCTGAAGGATGCTGGCGTCACGCCGCAGGGTTTGAACAAGGCAATTTCCGATCTGCGCCAGGGCCGCGTTGCGGATTCCGCGACGGCGGAAAATCAATACGACGCGTTGAAGAAATATGCCCGCGATCTCACCGAGCTTGCCCGTAACGGCAAGCTCGATCCGGTGATCGGTCGCGACGAAGAAATCCGCCGCACCATCCAGGTTCTCTCCCGCCGCACGAAGAACAATCCCGTGCTCATCGGCGAGCCCGGCGTCGGCAAGACGGCCATCGCCGAAGGCCTGGCGCTGCGCATCGTCAATGGCGATGTTCCGGAATCCCTCCGTGACAAGCGGTTGATGGCTCTCGACATGGGCGCGCTGATCGCCGGCGCCAAATTCCGCGGCGAATTCGAGGAGCGGCTGAAGGCGGTCCTATCTGAAATCACGGCCGCGCAGGGCAAGGTGGTTCTTTTCATCGACGAGCTCCATGTGTTGGTCGGCGCCGGCAAGGCGGAAGGCGCGATGGATGCGTCGAACCTTCTTAAGCCGGCTCTGGCTCGCGGTGAGCTGCACTGCGTCGGCGCCACCACGCTCGACGAATACCGCAAGTATATCGAGAAGGACGCAGCGCTGGCCCGGCGCTTCCAGCCCGTGTTCGTCTCAGAGCCGACAGTCGAGGATACGATCTCGATCCTGCGCGGTCTGAAGGAGAAGTACGAAGTGCACCATGGCGTGCGCATCACCGATTCCGCCATCGTTTCCGCGGCGCAGCTTTCCAACCGCTACATCACCGATCGCTTTCTTCCCGACAAGGCCATCGACCTGATGGACGAAGCGGCCTCACGCCTGCGCATGCAGGTGGATTCCAAGCCCGAGGAGCTGGACGAACTGGACCGCCGCATCATCCAGCTCAAGATCGAGCGCGAGGCGCTGAAGAAGGAAACCGACAAGGCTTCGAAGGATCGATTGGTTGCGCTTGAAGGCGAACTCGGCGATCTCGAAGACAAGTCCGCGTCGCTCACCGCACGCTGGCAAGAGGAGAAGAAATCCGTCCAGGACACCCAGAGCTTGAAAGAGCAGCTCGACAAGGCGCGCGCCGAAGTCGAGATCGCGCAGCGGCGCGGCAACTTCTCTCGCGCCGGCGAACTGACCTATGGCGTCATTCCCGATCTCGAGAAGAAGCTGAAAGTCATCGAGGAGAAGGAAAGTACCGCGCTGGTGAACGAGGCGGTGACGCCGGAGAACATCGCGCAGGTTGTTTCTCGCTGGACCGGCATTCCCGTCGACAAGATGCTGGAGGGCGAACGCGCCAAGCTGCTGCACATGGAGAAATCGCTGGAGCAGCGCGTGGTCGGCCAGGACGAGGCCGTTCGCGCCGTTTCCAATGCCGTGCGCCGGGCCCGCGCCGGTCTTCAGGATCCCAACCGGCCCATCGGCTCTTTCCTCTTCCTGGGCCCCACCGGCGTCGGCAAGACGGAGCTGACCAAGGCGCTCGCCGAGTTTCTCTTCGACGACGACACCGCCATGGTGCGCATCGACATGAGCGAATTCATGGAAAAGCACGCCGTGTCACGCCTGATCGGTGCTCCGCCGGGATATGTGGGCTACGAGGAGGGCGGCGTGCTCACCGAGGCGGTGCGGCGCAGGCCCTATCAGGTGATCCTGTTCGACGAGGTCGAGAAAGCCCACCACGACGTCTTCAACGTGCTGCTCCAGGTGCTGGATGACGGCCGCCTGACGGACGGGCAGGGCCGCACTGTGGACTTCAAGAACACAGTGATCATCCTCACCTCGAATCTCGGCACCGAGTATCTGACCGGCGAAGAGACGAAGGCCTCACGCGCCAAAGTCATGGAAGCGGTGCGCGCGCATTTCCGGCCCGAGTTCCTCAACCGGCTGGACGAAATCATCCTGTTCCATCGTCTCTCGCGGGGAAACATGGACAAGATCGTCGATATCCAGATCGCGCGGCTCGACAAGCTTTTGGCCGACCGCAAGATCGAGATCGATCTCGACGACAAGGCCCGCGAGTGGCTCGCCAGCGCCGGTTACGATCCTGTCTATGGCGCACGCCCACTGAAGCGCGTGATCCAGCGGCGGCTGCAGGATCCGCTGGCGCAGATGATGCTCGAAGGCAAGATCGGCGATGGTGCGCATGTGAAGGTGAGTGCTGGAAAAACCGGCCTCGTCATCAACGGCCAGAGCTTCGATGTCGGCGACGATTTCCTTGAACCGGACGCGCCGAGCCACGCCGTGCATTAGGCAAGGCGTGCCAGCGCCTTCTCCAGTCCGGGGAGGCGCTGGCGCAAATTCGTCTTCGCCAACGCTTGCGCGAAACTCGTTCGCTCTCCGGCGGGAATACGCTCGACACTGGGAAGGAACGGCCGCTCTTCCGCTTCCTTGGGGGCTCCCAGGGAAATGGACGCGTCCACGAACGCATTGAGTCGCTGGATCGCGTTGAAATAATCGCTCTGGAGTTGGGCCGCCTGCGCCCTGGTGAGGTAGGCCGCGCGGTCGCCTGCAAAGCCGAGGTCCGAGGCGATGCGTTCACATTCGGAGAGCAGGACGCGCTTGTGCGGCCGCTTCTTCACTTCGCGGCGGTTTACGCGGATCAGCCGTTCCTCCGCCCATAGCGAGCCGGATAATGCGCGGAACAACTCCGTCACTTTCCAGCCATAGGAGACATTGCGCAGCGCGAGGCTGGCCTGATCGACGGTGGGCAGCGCGTCGAGAGAAATATCCATTGCCGCTAGTGCATCGTGAATGAGCGCGTTGTCGCCGGTGAGGCTGTCCAGCGCAACGACCCGCAAATTCTCCTTGCCGAACACGCGCGACCACTGCTCGAGCTTCTCAAAGCCACCGCTGACAAATTTCTCGTGCTCGAAGAAGTGATCAAAGTCGTCCACGTTGGCGCCGGACTTCGTTCGCTGGTTGTAAAACGAAACCTTCTGGTCCGCGAAATTGCGGATGTAGACGAGAATGCGGACGTCGTGCGGCTGCAACAGCTCACGAATCTGCGTAATTCCTTCCGGGTCTGTCCGCTCGAAAATCTCGGAGCTGATGAGATAGCGCTGCCTGGGATTGGCAGATGCCAGCTGTCGCAACTTTGGCAGTAGGTGCGCAACGTCCGGCCGGGGTTCAACGAACGCTTGTGCCAGGGCGCGATGGCTCTCGTTACGCCCAAGCTCGGTGTAGCAGACCCCTGCCGCTTCCAGCGCCTGAGCATTCATGGCGAAGAACTGTTGCAGACTGGTGGTCCCGGTCTTGCGCTGGCCGATGTGAATGAAGAACATTGTGCCCCGACTGAATTGTGTCACGCTATTCCACAGCAACGAGCCGTTTCAAGCCGCGCTCCGACCCTGCGGCATCGCGATCATCCGAGGACGGACGATGTCATCTGCGTCGAAACTGCTGGGAGCGGGGCTGGCCGGAGCGGCGCGCGGGATCACGCGGTTGTTTGGCAGGCGCACCGGCACGCGGGCGGCGGCGCACGCCTCGGCCATGCTGGCGCCGGTGGTTGTAGTTGGCACTCCCCGCGGCAGGCTTCGTTTCCGCTGCGGCAGCGCCATGAGTGCCCGACATGCGATCGGCTTCCTCGACCACGAGCCGGACACACGATGGTGGATCGAAACGCACATCAGGTCGGGCGAATGTCTGTGGGACGTCGGCGCCAATGTCGGGCTCTACACGCTCTATGCCTGCGCCGGCCCCGGCGTGCGCGCCGTATCCTTCGAGCCCGTGGCGGGGACGTTCGCGCATCTCGCCCACAACATCGGTCTGAACGGCTTCGGCGAACGCGCGACCGCTCTCTGCCTGGCCTTGTCGGATGCAACGGGGCTGCAGCCACTTTACCTTGCGAGCACGGAGCCCGGCACAGCGATGCACGCGCTGGAAAAACCGGAAAACATGCGCGGAGAATTCGAGTCCGCCAGTGTTCAGATGGTGGCTGCATTCCGGGGCGACGAGCTCATTCGCGAACTCGAAGTCCCGCCGCCCGATCACGTGAAGATCGATGTCGACGGCCACGAGCTGAAAGTTCTTCAGGGTCTTGGCGAGTGGCTTGGCAAGGCGCGCACGGTGTGGATCGAGATGGAGAACAGTGCGGACGACGCCAAAATTGAAGCCCTGCTGCTGGCAAACGGATTCGCGTCGACGGCGATTGCAGGTCCAAAAGGCCGCAATCGCCTGTTCGTCAACGGGAGCCGGATGGACTAGTCGCGCGTGGCGCGCAGCTCGCCGTTGCGATCGGCAAGTTTCGTCTCGAGCGGGAGCGACGCCAGCTCGGTGTCCACGTGCATTCGGTTGATCAGGAAGTCACGCAGATCGCGGCCAACGAGGCGGCGTCCCGTTGCCACCTTCACCGTGGCTGGATTCACCTGCACGTTGTGGATGCGGATCTCGTAATGCAGATGCGGCCCAGTCGCCATGCCGGTCATTCCGGAGTAGGCAACGACCTGACCCTGCCGCACATGGCTTCCGACATGCGTTCCAGCGGCGAAGCGCGAAAGGTGACCGTACGCGGTCGCATATCCATTCTGGTGATCGATCAGCATGAAGTTGCCGTACCCGTTCGACCAGCCTTCCTGCTTGATGACGCCGGAGCCGGCCGCCATCACCGGAGTTCCCGTCGGCACGGCGAAGTCGATGCCCTTGTGCATGCGGCTGTAGCCGAGGATGGGATGGAAGCGCATGCCGAAGCCGGATGTGATGCGCGCGCCGTCGACCGGCGTCTTCATCAGCATGCTCTTGGCGCTCTGGCCGTGTGCATCGAAGTAGTCGGGCGTATCGCCGTTCGGCTGATAGCGATAGAGCGCGATGGTCTTGCCGCCGGTCTTCATCGCGGCATAGGTGATATCGCCTTCCTTCGCCGGCTGGCCGTCGGGGGTGTAGTAGTAGTCGTAATAGACCTCGAACGAATTGCCAGGACGGATGTCGCGCTGGAAGTCCACCTCGTACGAGAACATGTGGATCATCTTCACGACGATGTCGGCCGGAATGCCCGCCTGCATTGCTGCGAGATAGAGACTGGAATCGATCGTCGCGCCGGCGCGATGATACTTCGCGGTCAAGGACTTGTGCACGTCCTGCGCGGTGAACACGCCGCTGGCGGTGCGGTTGATCGTGATCTCGTGATCCACCGAAGGCGAATAGGACACAGACAACAGCTTGCCGATCGGCGTGGCCTCGACATCCTGCACGCTGCCGTCATCGTCGCCGTCGCTGTCGTCCGATGCAGAAGCGGGCGGCGTGTACGTGATCTGCGCGACGGGCTTCTGCGGCGCGGTCGTGAACGCGATGTCGAAATTCTCTCCGGCTCTCAGGGCGCGCAGGTCATAGACCTTGCCGAGCGCCAGCATGGCGGCGTTTGCATCGTCCTGCGAGACCCCGACGTCGGTCAGCGCACTGGCCAGCGTATCGCCGCGATCGAGGGTGACCGTGCGCGTGTCCATGTCGGAAGAGTCGTCGCCTGTCGCACCGGCGCGTTCATCGGCCAATGCGTTGTCGAGCGACGCAGCGGAATTGGTCTGAGCCGGGGAGGCGGCCACGGGACCCGTCGGCGCGAAGGAGGCGTACTGCGCACCCTGCGCATTGTGGCCCGCAAGCTTCATGAACAATTGATAGGGAATCATCGAACGGTCGCGTACCGAACCGGCGGAATTCGGCGGCATCAACCCCGATGCCAGCCATGTGATCGAACCGGCGACGAGAGCCGTCACCGATGTGGAAACCAAAGCCCAGCGGCCGTCGTTTGTATTGAGGATGGCTGCGGCCGCATTTGCGGTGCGCCTCCAGGCATTCGTGATATCCGCAATCGTACTCGGGTTGCGACGGTCCACGCCAACTCCTGTCCATCGTGCTGGCGGGAGGCCTTCTGCCCCTGCCCATTTCGCCCGGCCGAAAGTGGGCGCCTGATATACCCTCCGGTACATGATCCGCGTCAACCGTTACCATGGCGTTAAGCCTCAAATTTGATCCAATTTGAGACGCGCCTGAGTTTCGATCGAATCATCGCAAGGGCAGGGCCAATTTCCGTGGCGCACAAAAGGAATGCGCCGCCATCAAATGATAGCGGCGCAACCTCTTCCGGCTTTTCTCTGGGGGTTAGAGCCGGACGAGAAGCAGTTCGGCGATGCGGCCGTGCAGCCAGCCGATCCCGCGCGCGATGTGCAGCAGGATGAAGAAGAGCAGCACCCCGACAACCACAAGCAGCACAAGGCCGGGTGCGGTGTGGAACAGATGCTCGAGCCAGGGCACATCGCTGATCTGTACCTGGCTCTTTCCGGTAATGAGGCTCCAGATCGAGCCCAGCGTCAGGCCAAGCGACAGCGAGATGCCCGTTACGGCGATCGTGAAGTAGGCAACACCGAGCGGCAACATCAGCGCGAGATAAAACATCGACGACCAGGTGCGGATGTCGGTCAGCGCGGTCTTGATCTGGGCCACGATCGTCTCATCGGCCTGCGTCACCGGCGGCAGCCGGCGCGGCATGCGCACCTGCAACAATCCCTCGACGATGCGGCCTTCGACGTGGGCCAGAACGCGCACGGTCCCGATGAACAGCAGCGCAAACGGAATGCCGATGATCAGAATGAACAGCCCGAGGCTGAGCGAGATTCCGGTCACCACGCAGACGAAATAGAAGATGCCGGTCACAAGCGACAACAGCATGTACATGAGCGCGCCGTAGGCGCGCGGATCCCGCACAACTCCAAAAAAGCCGTAACGCTTCGGTTCTGCGGGCTGGTCGGATTTGGGGAAGGGCCCCGAAATAGCAGCTTCCATGGATTTGTACTCCTCAGCAATTTCCTCAGGTGTTCCGTAGGTGTCGACGACCGAGGCGAGAACCTGCGCTTCGCTGCGCTCTGGGCTCGTCGCGATCTCGTTGTTCAGATGCTCTTCGCAATCGGCGAGCGCGTCCGAGATCAGGCCTGGCTTGCAGCCCTGAGCCTTCA
>Ga0335085_10005238_pt1 | contig 20993 bp, 19 predicted proteins | sample Lox_Sample_45_FD_206712 | JGI IMG/M metagenome (GOLD analysis project Ga0335085, IMG submission 206712) | Soil microbial communities from Loxahatchee National Wildlife Refuge, Florida, United States - Lox_Sample_4.5 | ecosystem: Environmental > Terrestrial > Soil > Wetlands | place: USA...
CCCGTAGGTCGGGATGTCGACGTCGTCCGCGGTGAAGACCTGCACGCCGGGCAGCGCGCGAGCCGCGGAGGCGTCGACCGCGCCGATGCGGGCGTGGCCGAGCAGCGAGCGGACGAAGGTGACCTGGCATGCGCCCTCGAGCGGCAGGTTCTCGACGTACCGGCCCTCGCCGCGGAGGAAGCGCGGATCCTCCTTGCGGAGGACGCGGTTGCCGAGGATGCTCACGCTCGCGAGCCTATCGTCCGGCCCCAACCATGGGCAACAGCGGGGCTCTGGTCAACCGATTGGTCATGCGAGATGGCCAGTCTACGAGGGGGCCCGACGGCCGGTCAAGCAGGGTCGGTCACGCGTAGAAGCGGGGCGAAGGGCCGTCGAAGGCGCCGTCCTCGAGCATCGCCGCGACGAGCGAGCGGAGGTGCCGCTCCATCGCGAAGCCGGCGAGCTCGACGTCGCCGACGCGGAGCGCCTCGTAGACGGCGCGGTGCTCGACCGCCGTCCTGCGGGTGTCCTCGGCCGACCAGCGGCGCCGGACCAGCGTCGCCAGCGGCGCCTGCTTCATCGCCGACCAGATCGGCTCGAGCAGGCCCGCGAGGTAGCCGTTCCCCGTCAGCTCGGCGACGCCGCGGTGGAAGTCGACGTCGATCGCCACGGGGAGGTCCTCCGGATCGGCGACGCGCTCCATCGCCTCGACGCCGAGCCGCACGCGCTCGAGCTGCGCCGGGTTCGCCTCGGCGCGGCGGGCCGCGAGCCGGGCGACCGCGACCTCGAGCGCGAGCCGCGCCTCGAGGAGGTCTGCGGCGCTTTTCGCCGTCGTCGGGCGCCCGTCGCCGTCGTGGTGCTCGCGCTCGGCGACGAACGTCCCGCTACCGGACCGCGTGACGACGAGGCCTCGGGACTCGAGCTGGCTCAGCGCGACGCGGATCGTCGGCCGGCTGACGCCGAACCACGACGCGAGCTGACGCTCCGACGGGAGCCGCTCGCCGGGGACGAAGTGCCCGCCGCGGATGAGGACGTCCAGCTCGGAGGCGACCGCCTCGTAGGCGTGCACCGGAGTGCGCAGCGCCGGGGCGGCTCCCCTCTCCTTCATCCGCTGGGTGGCATTCCTCACGAGCGCTCAAGCCTAACGCACCGTCCCCGGGGGAAGCCAGGACGCCCCCGTGGTAGGTTCGCGCCGATGGCCAAGCGGCTCCTCGTGGTGGGCGCGCACTCCGCCGATTTCGTCTGGCGGGCGGGTGGGGCGATCGCCGTCACCGCCGCCGCCGGCGGCGCGGCGCGGGTCGTGGCGCTCTCCTACGGCGAGCGCGGGGAGTCCGGAGAGCTCTGGAAGGAGCCCGGCCAGACGGTCGAGCAGGTCAAGCAGATCCGCCACGGGGAGGCCGAGCGGGCGGCGGCGCACCTCGGTGCGGACTTCCAGGCGCTCGACCTCGGCGACTACCCGCTCGAGATCGACCGCGACGCCCTCGGGACGATCGCGGACGCGATCCGCGAGTTCGCGCCCGACGTCCTGCTGACGCACACGACGCTCGACCCGTTCAACCCGGACCACGGCGTCGCGGGCGCCGCGGTCGGGCGCGCACGCTCGCTCGCCGCGGGCGCAGGCGTGCCGAGCGCGTTCGCGACGGTCTCGCCGCCGGCGCTGTACGCGTTCGAGCCGCACCAGTCGGAGCTCTGCGACTTCACGCCGACGGTCTTCCTCGACATCACGCCGGTGTGGGAGCAGAAGCTCGCCGCGATGGCGGAGATGAAGGCGCAGCAGTACCTCGTCCCGTACTACACGGCCGCGGCGGAGCGGCGCGCGAACCACGCGCGCCGGGGCTCGGGCGACTCGGGCGTGAAGTACGCGGAGGCGTTCGAACGGATGATCCCGCAGACCGTCTCCGCGCTGTGAGCGGCGTCTACGAAGAGCTGGCGCGGCTCGGGTCCGCGACGGTGTACGAGGCGGCGGGACGCGCGGGGCTCGTAGACGTGCCGCTGACGAGGATCGTGCCCGGCTCGCGCGCCGCCGGGCCTGCGCGGACGGTGCTCTGCGGTGCCGGGGACAACCTGATGGTGCACGCCGCGCTCGACCGCACCGAGCCCGGCGACGTGCTCGTGCTGACATTGCCGGAGCCGGAGCCGGTCGCGCTCGTCGGCGAGCTGCTGGCCACGCAGGCGAAGGCCCGCGGCGCGGCCGCGGTGCTCGTCGACGCAGCGGTGCGCGACGTCGAGGAGCTCGCCGAGATGGGGCTGCCGATCTGGGCGCGCTGGATCTCGATCCGCGGCGCGACGAAGGACGCGGTCGGCGCCGTCGACGTGCCGGTCAGGGTCGGCTCGGCGACGATCGAGCCGGGCGACGCCGTCGTGCTCGACGCGGACGGTGCCGCGGTCGTGCCGCGCGCGCGCCTCGACGAGGTGCTCGCCGCCTCGCGCGAGCGTGCCGAGCGCGAGACCGTGAAGCGGGCGAAGCTCGAGGCGGGCGCGCTCTCGTACGACCTCGACGGCCTCCGCGCCCGCGTCGAAGGACGCTAGAGGAGCGACCGCACCGCCGCGGCGACGTCGTCGCGGCCGGGAAGATACGCATCCTCGAGCGGCGGGCTGAACGGGATCGGCGTGAACGGCGCGCCGACGCGCGCGATCGGTGCGTCGAGCTCGTCGAACGCGGCGGCCTGAACCTCCGCGGCGATCTCGGCGCCGACGCCGCCGTGCTCGACCGCCTCGTGCGCGACGACGAGGCGGTGCGTCCGCGCGACCGAGTCGACGATCGCGTCGAGGTCGAGCGGGACGAGCGTGCGCGGGTCGATCACCTCGACCTCGATCCCCTCCGCGGCGAGCTCTTCGGCCGCCGCGAGCGACTCGTGGACGAGCCGCGACAGCGCGACGACGGTGACGTCGCGGCCCGAGCGCACGACCTGCGCGCGGCCGAGCTGTACCCGCCTCGCCTCCTGGACGTCCTCGCTGCGGAAGTACAGCGTCTTGTTCTCGACGTAGACGACCGGGTTGTCGTCCGCGATCGCGCCGGCGAGCAGCCCGGCCGCGTCGGCGGCGGTGCTCGGCATCACCACCTTCAGCCCGGGCACGTGCGTCAGCCACGCCTCGAGGCTCTGCGAGTGCTGCGCACCGCCGCGCTGGCCCGCGCCGCCCTGCGTGCGCAGCACCATCGGCACGCGCAGCTGCCCGCCCGACATGAAGTGCGCCTTCGCCGCCTGGTTGACGAGCTGGTCGAGGGCGAGCGTGACGAAGTCGACGAACATGATCTCGACGACCGGACGCAGCCCGGACTGCGCCGCGCCGACGGCGATCCCGCAGATCGCCGCCTCGCTGATCGGCGTGTTGCGGACGCGCTCGGCGCCGAACTCCTCGGCGAGACCCGCGGTCGCGCCCCACGGACCGCCCTCGGCGACGTCCTCGCCGAGCACGAGCACGCGCGGGTCGACGCGCATCGCCTCGGCCAGCGTCGTCGTGATCGCGCGGAGGTACGTCGTCTCCGTCAGGTCCGCTCCCGGCACCGGCCAAGCCGGCGCCTTCGCTCTCCGGTGAGCTCCGTCGAGCCTACGCTCATGCGTACACGAGCTCCGCCGCGAGCGACGCGTCGGGGAAGGGGCTCTCGCGCGCGAGGCGCACCGCCTCCTCGACCTCGTCGCGCGCCTCCTGCTCGAGCCGCGCCGGTTCGTCCTCGTCGAGCCAGCCCTGCGCGAGCCCGAGCCGCTGCAGCCGCAGGATCGGGTCGAGCGCCTGCCACTCCTCGGCCGCGAGCGCCTCGCGGTAGAGCTGCGGGTCGCCCTCGTAGTGGCCGCGCAGCCGGTGGGTGAGGCACTCGAGCAGCGCCGGCCCGCCGCCCGCGCGCGCCGCCGCGAGGAACCGCGCGAACGCCTCGCGCACCGCGCCGAGGTCGTTCCCGTCGACGGTCTCGCGCTCGAGCCCGTACGGCGCGACGACGTCGCTGACGCGCTCGACGTTCGTGTGCGCCGAGCGCGGCGTGAACTCCGCGAAGCCGTTGTTCTCGCAGACGAGGATCACCGGCAGGCTCCACAGCGTCGCGAGGTTCACCGACTCGACGAAGATCCCGCCCTGGACGGCGCCGTCGCCGAAGAAGACGACGGCGACCTGATCGCCGCCGGCCAGGCGCCCCGCGAGCGCGCTGCCGAGCGCGAGCGGGACGTTGCCCCCGACGACGCCGGTCGCCCCGAGGAACCCGTGCTCGACGTCGACGAGGTGCATGGAGCCGCCCAGCCCGCGGCAGAGCCCGCCGTCGCGGCCCATCAGCTCGGCCAGCACGCGCGCGAGCGGCGCGCCCTTCGCGATCGCGTGCCCGTGCGCGCGGTGGCCGCTGTAGACGGCGTCGTCGTCGCGCAGCTGCCCGCAGACGCCGACGGCGACCGCCTCCTGGCCGGCGGAGAGGTGCACGAGCCCGTGCACCTCGTTCGCGCGCGTCAGCTGTCCGACGCGCTCCTCGAAGGCGCGGATCCTCCACATCGAGCGGAGCGGGCCGAGGTCGCCCTCGGTCATCTCCTATGCGGCAACGGGCGCGTTGCCCAGCACCTGCTGCACCGCGTCGACGATCTTCGGCTCGTCCGGCATCAGGTACTGCTCCATCGGCTCGCTGTACGGCACCGTCGCGTCGAGCGCGGTCACGAGCTTGATCGGCGCCTTGAGCGAGCCGAAGCCCCTGTCGGCGACCTCCGCCGCGATCACGGCCGCCGCCGAGCCGTGCCGCGTCGACTGGTCGACGACGACGAGCCGGCCCGTCTTCGCGACGGACGCGAGGATCGTGTCGGTGTCGAGCGGATTGAGCGTGCGCGGGTCGATCACCTCGGCGCTCACGCCCTCCGCGGCCAGCTGCTCCGCCGCCGCCAGCGCCCGCGGCACGGTCCAGCCGATCCCGACGACCGTGACGTCGCCGCCCTCGCGGGCGACGTTCGCCTGACCGAACGGCACGGCGTACTCGCCGTCCGGCACCTCGCCGTGCTCGAGCGTGAGCAGGTAGTGGTGGAAGTAGGCGACGGGGTTGTCGTCGCGGATCGCGGTCGTCATCAGGCCCTTCGCGTCGGCTGCGGTCGAGGGGACGACGACCTTCAGCCCCGGGACGCCGGTGAACATCCCGTAGATCGTCCCCGTGTGCTGGCCAGCCCAGCCGGCGGTGAACCCGTAGCCGGCCTTCATCACGAGCGGCACCTTCACCTGGCCGCCGCTCATGTAGTGGAAGCGGTTCGCCTCGTTCACGACCTGGTCCATCGCGACGAGCATGAACTCGGCCATGTACAGCTCGACCACCGGCCGGAACCCGGCGATCGCGACGCCGACCGCCATCCCGATCTCCGCCGTCTCCGAGATCGGCGTGACGCGGACGCGGTCCGGGCCGAACTGCTTCAGGAACGGATCCTCGTCGTGCGTGGCGATGTTCTGCCCGAAGTAGAGGACCGACTCGTCGCGCTCCATCTCCTCGCTGATCGCCTCGCCGATGGCTGCGATGTAGGGAAGCTCGTGTGCCATCTCGGTCCTCCTAGGCGTAGACGTACTTGACGGCTTCCTCGCCCGCCGGGAACGGGCTCGCGAGCCCGAACTCGACGGCCTCCTGCATCTCCTGCCTCGCCGCCTCGGCGATCGCGTCGGCCTCCTCGGCCGTGAGCGTCCCGTCGGTGACGAGCTTCGCGCGGAAGCGCGGGACCGGGTCCCCGCGCAGCGCCGCCTCGTACTCCTCCCTGTTCCCGAAGACGGTGACCGCCTCGTGCTCCGGGAAGTGGAGCGGGACTCCGGGCGGGGCGATGATGTTGCCGTGCGCGCTCAGCCGGTAGACGAGCGACTCGACGAGCGTCGGGCCCTCACCGGAGCGCGCGCGCTCGACTGCCGTCGACACGGCGTCGTACACCGCGAGCGGGTCGCCGCCGTCGACGGTCACGCCCGGCATCGAGAACGCCTTCGCCTTCACCGCGAGCGGCTCGCCGGCCGCCGCGTTCGCGTCCTCCTGCTCGACGCGCGTGACGACGTTGTAGTTGTTGTTCTCCATGATGTAGACGACCGGCAGCTTCCACAGCGACGCGATGTTGAGCGACTCGTGGAACGCCCCCTGCTTCGAGGCGCCGTCGCCGAAGAAGCTGAGCACGACCTGGCCCTTGTTGCGGATCTGCGCGGCGTACGCGGCGCCGGTCGCGTGCGGGATGCCCTGGCCGACGATCCCCGAGGTGCCCATGAACCCGCGCGAGACGTCGGTCAGGTGCATGGAGCCGCCGTAGCCCTTGCAGATCCCGCCGGTGCGGCCGTAGATCTCGGCCATCAGCGACTTCGTGTCGGTGCCGAGCGCGATCGGGTAGCCGTGGCAGCGGTACGTCGTCAGCAGCATGTCGTCCGGGCGCAGCGTCGCCAGCGCGCCGACGATCGACGCCTCCGCGCCGTCGGCGAGATGCGTGTGCCCGCGGATCACGCCGGGGCTCTCCTCGAACGTCCCCTTCACGCGCTCCTCGAACTCGCGGATGCGCGTCATCTGGGTGAGGATCCAGGTCAGCCGTTCCTTGTCGAGACCGTTGCCGGCCACGCGTGCTCCTTTCAGTCGGTCGCGAGCTGCGCGGCTGTCGCCGCGTACGCTCGGTCGAACATCTCGTCGATCGGGAGGCTGCGGAGCTCCTCCGAGAGGACCTCGACGCCCCAGGGGCCGTCGTAGCCGAGCTCCCGGAAGACGCGGATGTAGTCGCGGATCGGGAAGTCGCCGTCGCCCGGCAGGCGGCGGCGGTTGATCACCTCGTCGAGCCACTCCTCGGCGATCGTGTACGGGCCGTCGCTCAGCTCCACCCACGAGACGAACCGCGGCGGCACGCGGCGGAGGTCCTCCGGCTCGACCTCGAGCTTGCCGAGGTGCCAGGTGTCGAACGCGAGCCCGCCGTTCGGCGCGTTCGCGCCCTCGACGACCGCGAGCGCCGTGTCCAGGGTGTTGACGACGACGTCGTAGGGCATGAACTCGTACGTGATCGCGGCGTCGGTGTGCGTCGCCGCGTCGGCGCAGAGCTCGCCGTAGGCCTCGATCAGCCGCGGCAGCTCGCACTCGGTGCCGGCGAGGTTGCCGACCTTGAGGTGGTGGACGGAGAGCACCTCGGCGGCCCCGAACAGGAGCGCCCGCGTCTCGTCCGCGGCGCGGCGGCGCTCGTCCTCCGGGTCGAGGAACCAGTCGCCGAGGAACTCGAGCTCGAGGTGGCGGAGCCCGTGCTCGTCGAGGAGCGAGCGGATCTCGGCGAGCGTCGTGCCGCCCTCCAGCATGTGCTCGAGGTCGGCGTGCCAGATCCCGATCCCGGTGAAGCCGACGCGGGCGGCGTGCGCGCAGCGGTCGCGCAGGTCGTAGAGGCTCCACTCCCGGCCGACGTGCACCTCGACGGGGCCTGCGATGGTCCAGTAGTTGCCGACGAGCTCGACGCCGCTCCCCACGGCCGGAACCTACCGGGTGGATAGTTCTCCTGCCAAGTGGCTAGACCACTGTGTGCGCGGAGGGTTAATGTCCTCCCGTGGCCGACTACATCGTCGTCGGAGCGGGGTCGGCGGGATGCGTCCTCGCGGGGCGGCTGAGCGAGGACCCGGACGTCAGCGTCCTCCTGCTCGAGGCCGGCGGGCCGGACACCGCCCCCGAGATCCACGTCCCGGCCATGTTCCCGATCATGTTCAAGTCGGGCCTCGACTGGGATCTGACCGGTGAGGAGGAGCCCGCCCTCTCGAACCGCCGGCTCTACCTCCCGCGCGGCCGCATGATCGGCGGCTGCAGCTCGATCAACGCGATGATCTACCTCCGCGGGAACCGCGCGGACTACGACGAGTGGGCCGCGAACGGGGCCGACGGCTGGAGCTACGACGAGGTCCTCCCGTACTACAAGCGGGCCGAGGACAACGAGCGCGGCGCAAGCGAGTACCACGGCGTCGGCGGCCCGCAGGCGGTCTCCGACAGCCGCTCGATGCACCCGCTCGTCGACCTGATGATCGGGGCCGCCGTCGCCGCCGGGATCCCGGCGAACGACGACCTGACCGGCGCCACGCAGGAGGGCGTCGGCCGCTTCCAGCTGACGCAGAAGGGCGGCTTCCGGCACAGCACCGCGGACGCCTACGTCCATCCGGTCAAGGACCGGCCGAACCTCGAGGTGCGGGACAGCGTCTACGTCGAGCGGGTCGTCTTCGACGGCAACCGCGCCGTCGGGGTGGAGCTCGTGAGCCGCGGCGCCCGCGAGACGGTGCGCGCGGACCGTGAGGTGATCCTCTCCGCCGGCGCCTACCAGTCGCCCGTGCTCCTGATGCTCTCCGGGATCGGCCTGCGCGAGGAGCTCGAGCCGTTCGGGATCGAGGTCCGCGAGGAGCTGCCGGTCGGGCGGAACCTCCAGGACCACGCGATGGCGAACCTCAACTACATCAGCACGGTGCCGGCGCTGTTCGGGATCTTCACGCCGGAGAACTTCGAGCTGCTGCACGCGGAGGGCCGCGGCCCGCTCACGTCGAACCTGCCCGAGGCGGGCGCGTTCTTCCGCTCGCGCCCGGATCTGCCGGCGCCCGACATCGAGTTCCACTTCTCGCCGTCGCTCTTCTACGACGAGGGCCTGACCGCGCCGCACGACCACGGCTACGTCTTCGGCCCGGTGCTCGTGAAGCCGTTCGCGCGCGGCAAGGTGCTGCTGCGCACGCCGATGGCGGACTCGAAGCCGAAGGTGCTGTCGAACTTCCTCACGACCGAGGAGGACCGGGCCGCGTTCGTCGAGGGGACGCGCGTCGCGCTCGAGGTGGCGGCCCAGTCGGTGCTGCAGGAGGTCATGAAGGAGCCGTTCAGCGTCCCCGCCTCGGACTCCGAGGAGGACATCCTCGCCTGGGGCCGCAAGAACTGCCAGCCCGTCTACCACCCGACGTCGACCTGCGCGATCGGCGAGGTCGTCGATCCGGAGCTCCGCGTCTACGGGATCGAGGGCCTGCGCGTCGTCGACGCGTCGGTGATGCCGACGATCACGCGCTCGAACACGCACGCGCCGACGATGATGATCGCCGAGAAGGCGTCGGATCTGATCCTCGGCAAGGCGCCGCTCGCGGCGGCCGGCGCCGCCGTGTAGCGCAGTCGGGCCGTGGCCCGCGCCACGAGCCTCGGGGACCTCTCGGCCCTGTCCGGCCGTACCGCTGACGATGGACCTCGCGGCGCTGCTCGCTCGTACTCCCCTGCGGAGATGGCTCCCTCCGGCCGCGACGAGCGCGCCTGGGTGCGCGCCGCCCAGGCCGGGTCCCGCTCCGCGCTGGAGTCGCTGTACCGCGCCCACTGGGCGCGGGCCTACCGCGCGGCATATCTCGTCGTCCACGATGCAGCCGGCGCCGAGGACATCGCCCAGGAGGCGTTCCTCGCCGCCGTGCGCGCCCTCGACCGGTTCGACCGCCGCCGTCCGTTCGGGCCCTGGCTGCACCGCATCGTCGTCAACCGTGCGATCGACTGGGCGCGGGCGCGCTCGCTGCGTGCCGAGGTGGAGGCCGACGAGTCCCTGCCGGCCGCGGCGGATCCTCCCGCCGAGCTGCCGGCGCTCGTGCGCGCGCTCTCCGCGCTCCCGCCCGAGCAGCGCGCCGTGATCGTGCTCCGCCACCTGCTCGAGTACACGCCGGGCGAGATCGCGGCGATGCTCGACCTCCCGCGCGGGACGGTCAACTCGCGGCTGCGCCGCGGCCTCGACGCGCTCGCCGAGAAGATGGAGGACGAGCGATGAGGGAGCTGGCACGGTTCCGCGCTCCCGGCGAGGGGCAGGCAGCCGAGCGGACGTGGGCGGTGGTCGCGTCCGCGTTCTCGGAGCGTGAGCCGGCGCCGCGCCCGCGCCGCCGCTTCGTCCGTCGGGCGCTCGCGCTCGCCGCGGTCGCCGCGCTCGGCGCGGTCGCGCTCACCCCGCCCGGGCGTGCGGTCGTCACCTCGGTTCGCAGGGCGATCGGGATCGCGCCGGTCCAGTGGGCGCTCTTCTCCCTGCCCGCGCGCGGGAACGTGCTCGCGGGCGCCTGGGTCGTCCATGCCGACGGCTCGACGCGGCATCTCGGCGACTACCGCGAGGCCTCGTGGTCGCCGTTCGGCCGCTTCGTCGTCGCCGCGCGGACGGACGGGCTCGCCGCGCTCGAGCCGAACGGCGACGTCCGCTGGACGCTTGCCCGGCCGGACGTTCGCTTCGCGCGCTGGGGTGGAGGGCGGACCGACACCCGGATCGCATACCTGAGCGGCCGGACGCTGCGGATCGTCGCCGGCGACGGCACCGGCGACCACGCGGTAGGCCCCGCGGCGCCGGTGGCGCCCGCGTGGAGCGAGGCGGCGTCCGCGGGAGCGCTCGTGCTCGCGTACGCCGATCCGCGTGGGCGCGTCCGCGCCGTCGCGCCCACGACGGGACGGACGCTCTTCCGGACCGCGCCCGGGCCGGCGCCGACGCTTCTGGCCTGGTCCGACGACGGCAGCCGGCTGCTCGTCCTCGATCCCACCCGGCTGCGGCTCTACGCCGACGACGGCCGGCTCGTCGCGGCGGTCCGCGGCCACTTCGTCGACGCCGCCTTCCTCCCACGCTCCCGTCGCGTCGTGCTGATCCGGACGGACGACGGGCTGTCCGTCGTCTCGCTGCTCGGGGCGCGGCGGCCGCTCTTCCCCTCGGCCGGGCGCCTGGGGCAGGTCGTCCCGTCGCCGGACGGGCGCTGGCTGCTGCTCACCTGGCCGGACGCCGACGAGTGGCTGTTCGTCCGCCTCGGCGGCCCCGCGCGCGTGCGGGCGGTCGGGAACATCTCGAAGCAGCTCGGCGGCGGGGCGGCCGTCGAAGGCTGGAGCTGAGGGACCTCCCGCGCGTCCGTCGGCGTATCAGCTCCGTCAGCCGCCGAAGGAGGAGCCGCCATGTCCCGCGCCGCACTCTGCTGGTCCGTCGCCGTCCTCACCCTCGCCGCCGCGCCGGCGGCGCTCGCCGACGGCTTCGCCGGGTACGCCCTCCAGAGCGGCACCGGAGTCGTCTCGGCGGGCGGACAGATCCGCTACGTCGCCGTCGGTCACACGGGAGGGACGACGGTGGAGGCGATCGCGACCGCCGACGGCTCCGTGCTCCGCAGCCTCGACGTGATCGGCTCCTTCGGCACGCCGTTCGTCGGAGCTCCCGCGCACGGGCTCGGCCTCTCCCCGGACGGCAGGACGCTCGTGCTCGCCGACGTGCCGACGAGCTTTCCGCACACGCGGAGCGCCTTCTCGTTCTTCACGACGCGTCCGCTCGAGTACCAGAACGGCGTCTCGCTGAAGGGCGACTTCGCCTTCGACGCGCTCTCGCCGGACGGCACGCGGCTCTACCTGATCCAGCACGTGAATCCGAGCGACCCGTCGCAGCTCCGGTACGTCGTCCGCGCGTTCGACGTGCCGGAGCTGAGGCTGCTGCCGGGCCGGATCGCCGACCGCACGCAGAAGAGCTGGATCATGCGCGGCACCGCCGTCACGCGGACGACGAGCCCGGGCGGCCGCTGGGTCTACACGCTCTACGACGACCCCGGCGGCTACCCGTTCGTGCACGCGCTCGACACCGTGCGCGGCGTCGCCCACTGCGTCGGGCTGCCGTGGACCGGGGCGGAGGCGGGCGTCTGGAACATGCGGCTCGCCCTTCGCGACGGCGGCCGGACGCTCGCGGTCGGGTTTGCGAGCGGCCGCCGCTGGACGGCGATCGACACGCGGACCTGGCGCGTGTCGCCGGACGACGGCGGCGGCGGCGGCTGGCGGGCGCCGGCGGTCGGCGCGGGCGCCGGGGCGCTGCTCCTCGCCGCCGCGGCGGTGCTGCTGCTCCGCCGGCGCAGCCGGATTCCGGCGCTTGCGCACTAGGAGCCCGCGCGCCACCCTCCCGGGGCGTACGACGTCCGCACCGTCTCGACGTACGGGACGGGGCTGACCGTCGCGCGGATCTCCGTCTGGACGTGCGGCTCGACGGTCGGCTTCGAGGTGCCGCCGTTCTCCTCGCCCCAGATCAGCGTCACCTGCGTTCCCGGCTCGGCGTGCTCCGGATCGAGCACCGCGAGCGTCAGCATCTTGCCCTCGTTCGCGCTGTAGCCGATCCACGTGGAGACGCCGACCGTCTCGTCGTCGACGGTGACCGTGTCGTACGGGTGCATCGAGTAGACCGCCGACGGCCAGTCGACGAACTTCGCCCGGTCGGTCTTCTGGAACATCGTCGCGATCGTGCGCGCGACGTCGTCGTCCTCGAGCGCGAGCGTCACCTTCCGGCGGTGCTCGCCGCCCGCCATCGCCTCGAGCGCCTCGCGCCCGATGAAGTCGTGGTCGAACTTGACGTAGTTGCCGTAGCCGAGATCCCACGGCGTGAAGTAGTAGTCGTCGATCGTGCTGCCGACGAAGCTGCCGCCGATGGAGGCGCGGCCCTCGTAGCCGTCCGCGGGCAGCCACTCGCGGTACGCCTTCAGCGCTGTGCTCGAGTAGACCGCCGGGAGCGGCGACGGGATCCACCCCGACTCGAGCGTGTTCGACGAGTAGGCGCGACCGCCGACCCGGCGCAGCCCGAACTCCTCTCCGGCGCTCACGATCGCCTCGCGCACCGCCTGCTCGTCGTCCCACGGGCCGAACAGCTCCCAGCCCGGCTGGCCGGCCATCCCGTGGCGCAGCGCGCGCACCCTCCTGCCGGCGATCGACACCGTCGTCATGTGGAAGAACTTCAGCTCGGGCGGCGGGCCGCCGAGCGCCTTCTCGATCACGTCCATCGCGTTCGGGCCCTGCACCTGGAAGCGGTACGACTTCCGCCTCCCGTCGGTGCGGAGCGCGCTGCGCTGGTCGAGCGCGACCGTGACGTCGTAGCCGCCGGTCTCCGCGTGGTACGTGATCCAGTTCAGCGCCGGCGCGCGGCCGACGAGGTTGTACGAGCCCTCGGCGAGCGCGAAGAGGATCACGTCGCCGATCACGTACCCCTCGGGCGTGCACGGCACGAAGTGCTTCGCGCGGTCGACGGCGAAGCCGTCGAAGCTGTTGACGGCGAGGTCGGAGAGCAGCCGCAGCGCGTCCGGTCCTTCGACCGCGAGATCGGCCATGTGGTACGACTGGTTGTAGAGGACGCACGTGCGCTGCCAGGCCGTCTGCTCGTCCCGCCAGTTCGTGAACTCCGCGGGGACGCCCGGATAGACGTTCGGGCCCGCCTGCGAATTGCGCAGCAGCTCGACCCGATCGCCGGCGCTTTCGAGCAGATCCTCGAGACTGCGATGGCTCACGGTTTGCCTCCTTGGTCGACTGGTGCCTGAACCCGTTCTCCGAGATAGCTCGCGATCAGCAGCTGCCGGTCGGCCCGCAGCCGCTCCGCGTCGTCGTGGAGCACGATCTCGCCGTGCGTGAGCACGTAGCCGCGGTCGGCGACCTCGAGCGCGAGGTGCACGTGCTGCTCGACGAGGAGCACGGCGCAGTCGCGCTCCTGCGCGAACTGCCGCACGACCGGGAGCAGCCACTCGACGATCACCGGCGCGAGCCCGAGGCTCAGCTCGTCGAGCAGCAGGAGCCTCGGCGAGCGCGCGAGCGCCCGCCCGACCGCGAGCATCTGCTGCTCGCCGCCCGAGAGGAGGCCGGCGCGCCGGCCCTGGAGCTCCTCGAGCTTCGGGAAGTACTCGTACGCGAGCGCGGCGTCGATCCGCTCGCCGCGGTGCGCCACCCGGAAGTGCTCCGCCACCGTCAGGCCGAAGAAGAGGCCACGGCCCTCGGGGACGTGCGCGATCCCGAGGCGCGCGCGGGCGCTCGGCGCGCTGCGCGAGAGGTCGCGGCCGTCGAGGAGGATGCGGCCGCCCATCGGCCGGACGAGGCCCGAGATCGTGCGCAGCGTCGTCGTCTTGCCGGCGCCGTTCGGCCCGAGCAGCGCGACGACCTCGCCCGCGCCGACCTCGAGGCCGACGCCGCGGATCACGGCCGCCTCGTCGTAGCCGGCCGTGAGGCCGTCGAGCGTGAGCACCGGCTCAGCCATCGTCGCCTCCGGCCGCGGAGTCGAGGACACCGAGCTCGACCCCGGACGCGGCGCTCCCGAGATACGCCGCGATCACGCGCTGGTCGCGCCGGACGACCTCGGGCTTCCCCGAGGCGATCACCTCGCCGAACTCGAGGACGACGACCTCGTCGCAGATCCCGAGCACGAGACCCATGTCGTGGTCGACGAGCAGCATCGACTGTCCGCCGTCGGCGAGCCGGCGCAGCTGCCGGCCGAGCTTCTCGCTCTCGTTCGTGTCGAGGCCCGCCGCCGGCTCGTCGAGGAGGACGAGCCTCGGCCGCGCCGCGAGCGCGCGCGCGATCCCGACGAGCTTGCGCTCTCCCTGCGACAGCTCGGTCGGCATCGCGTCTGCGATCGACTCAATCCCGAGGATGTCCATCAGCGGGTCGCGCTCGTCCGCGCGCTCCCGGTTGCGACTGCGCCGGACGGTCTCCTCGAACATCGAGCGCATCGACGGACGGTGCGAGGCGACGAGCAGGTTCTCGCCGACGGAGAGGTCGTCGAAGAGGTCGATCGACTGCCAGGTGCGGGCGAGGCCGAGCCGTGCGCGCACGTGCGGCGCCAGGCCGGCGAGGTCGCGGCCGTCGAGCTCGATCCGGCCGGAGGAGCGGACGAAGCCGGTGACCGCGTCGATGAACGTCGTCTTGCCGGCGCCGTTCGGGCCGATCAGGCCGACGAGCCGGCCCGGGCCGACCTCGAGGTCGACGCCGACGACCGCGTGGACGCCGCCGAAGCTGACGGATACGTCCGTCGTCCGCAGCACCGGCGTCACGGCCGCCTCCCGGCGGTCGCGGCGTCAGCGCTCGAACGCGGCGCCCACGGCCGCGCGGCGGAGCTCGCGGGGCGAGCATCCGTACGCGGCGCGGAACAGGCGGCTGAAGTGCTGCGGGCCGGGCAGCCCCCAGCGGGAGGCGATGGCCAGGATCGTCTGGTGCGCGAGCGCGGGGTCGAGCAGGTCGCGGCGGCAGCGCTCGAGGCGTGCGGCGCGGATCCACTGGCACACGCTCGTCCCCTCCGCCTCGAACAGCTTGTGGAGGTACCGGGTCGAGATGAAGCTGGCCCGGGCGACGTCCTCGGGATCGAGGCCGGGGTCGCCGAGGTTGGCCTCGATGAAGGACTGGACGTTGAGCAGGATCTCGGCGCGGGTGCGCAGCCGGGTCGTCCGCTCGGAGTCGACCGCTCCCGCGTACACGCCGCGGACGAGATCGAGGACGCACTCGACGGTGTTCGGCGCGTCATCGGCGGTGATCGTCCCCTCTTCCAGCGCCTCGCCGACCGCGCGAAGGAACGCCGCGGCGGCCCGCGGGAGCCCTTCGTTGCCGGAGATCCCGACGGCCGTGAGGTTGGAGATCGGTCCGGCCTGTTGGCCGAGCAGCCGCCAGGGCACGCGCACGACGAGCGACTCGTACGGCTGGTCCGCCCGGAAGATCACCGGATGGGAGGTCTCGTAGCTGATCAGGTCGCCGGCCCGCGCCATGCCGGTGCGCCCCTCCTGGGCCGCGTTGATCTGCCCGCGGAGGACGACCGACAGGTGCAGGCACTCCGGGTCGCAGGCGGCGATCGCCCGCGAGGTCCGCACCATCGTGTTCGGCGCCGCCGAGATCCGGAAGAAGCTCAGTGGGCCGAGGTCGTAGCCCCAGAGCCGCGCCTCGAACCGCTCCTTGGCCGCGCTGCGCACCTGGACGGGGAGATACGAGTCGAACGACGACTCCGACCAGAAGTCGAGCCGCTCGCGCGCCGGAACCGACGCCGTGTCGATGAGCAGCGTCATTACGTGTTGCAAACGGTACGACCGCCGGGCGCACGGTGTCAAGACGTGGAGAAGCCATGGTTACGAGGCGGTCTCCACGGCGGCGGCCTCCGCGGCGGCGGCCTGCCGTCTCCGTTTCCGCAGCTGCTGCTTGCGCCACGTCGCCCCGGCCACCCCCTCCGGGTTCTGGAACAGCGTCACGATCAGCGCCATCCCGCCGAACAGGAGCGCCCAGTTGCCGGCGATCCCGAACCATTTCTGGAGCGCGTACGGCAGCAGTGCCTCGACCGAGATCAGCCCGGCGAAGATCGCGCCGGAGACCATCGTGATCCCGCCGACGTAGGCGAAAGCGATGAGGCTCAGCGCGGTGAGCGCCGAGAAGCGCGTCACCGTGACCGAGCTGAAGTTGTAGCCGTACATCGCGCCGCCGATCCCGGCGATGAACGAGCTGATCCCGAAGGCGGCGAGCTTCACGTTCCGGACGTTGACTCCGGCCGCCGCGGCGGCGCGCTCGTTCGAGCGGATCGCGAGCATGCGCCGCCCGAGGCTCGAACGCCTGATGCTCGCCACGAGGATCCCGAGCAGAAGCGTGACCGCGAGCACGAAGAAGCCGAAGACCGGGCTCGGCACCTTCCCGTCGAGGCCGCGGAACGGGCCGTACGGGCCGAGGTCGATCCCGAGCTTCGGCTCCGGCACCGGCGAGCTCGAGCTGCCGCCGCCCCACGTGGTGCTGAGGAACACGAACTGCTCGATGGCGACCGCTCCGGCCAGGGTGACGACCGCGAGACTCACGCCGCGCACGCGCAGCGCCGAGGCCGCGATCAGCAGGCCCATCGCCGTCGCGCCGATCGCGCCGAGGATCATCCCCCACGGGAAGCCGACGCCGTGGTCGACGGCGAGGTGCGAGACGAGGAAGCCGGAGACGCCGGCGAGCGCGAGCTGCACGATCGAGATCTGGCCGACGAAGCCCGTGATCACGACGAGCGAGAGGCACATGATCATCGCGAGCATCGACGTGATCACGGCCTGCCGGAAGTCGTAGGGGAGCACGATCAGCGCGACCACGACGACGACGCCGGCGATCACGGCCGTCCGCCAGAGGTGCTCGGCCCGCGGTGCGACCGGCAGCCGGCGCTCGACGAGCTCGCCTCGGGTCGGGAGGCTCGTCCCGCGCACGAACAGCGCCACCACCATCAGCACGAAGACGAGGAGCGGCTGAACGCCCGGCATGGCGACGCCGTGATCGGTCGGAAACCAGCTGAAGGTCTGGAGGTAGTAGAGGATGTTCTCGAGCATCCCGATCCCGAGCCCGACGAGCGCGGCGACCCAGAACGACGTGAAGCCTGCGAAGAGCGCGGCGGTCAGGGCGGGCACGACCTGGAGCGGGAGGGAGGTCGGATCGAGCTGCACGATCGACGCGGCGAGCACGCCGAGCCCGCCGACGACGACGGTGGCGAGCAGCGTGTTCGTCAGCGCGAGCTGGTTCGGGGAGAGGCCGAGCAGCATCGCGCCGACCTCGTTCTCCGACGCGGCACGCGTCGCCAGCCCGAAGCGCGTCAGCCGGTAGAGAAGCGACAGCACGAGCGTGGCGAACAGGACGATGCCGGGCAGGATGAAGCGGTCGACCGGCACCGACGTCCCGAAGACCTTCACCAGCCCGCGCGGGAGCACCGGCGGCTGCGGCTTCGACTCGATCCCGAACGCGAGCGAGACCGACGCCTGCGCGACGAGCAGCACGCCGAGCGACGCGGCGAGCTTCGCGAGCGGCGATCCCGTGCGCAGCGGACGGAAGACGCCGAACTCGATCAGCAGCCCGACCGCGAGCAGCACGACCAGCGTGATCACGAGCGCCGCCCACGTCGGAGCGTCCCAGCCGAAGTAGATCCCGGTCTTCAGCGACCAGAACGCGTAGCCCCCGACCATCGCGATCGCGCCCGTCGCGATGTTGATGATCCCCGAGCCGCGGTACTGGAGGACGATCCCGAGCGCGATTCCGGCGATCAGCGACCCGGCGCCCAGGCCCAGGAGGGCGAAGAGGAGGATTTGCTGCGCGACCATGCGAGGACGAGAGGGACGGGGCCGCGCTCATGGCCCCGTCCCTCCTGCGAAGGCGCCCCTAGCCTCCGGGATTGAAGCCGGACGGCGGCCGGAGCCAGCCGGTCAGGCGCTTGAAGACGCCCTTCCCCTCGTACTGGAAGAACTGTGTCTGGTCGTTGCACGCGGCCGGCTCGGCCTTGTACTTCCCGCAATCGAGGCTCGGCGCACCGAGAGCCTGCGGGCCCTTGAACTTCCGGAACGCCACGGTCAGCTTCGCGGCCGAGGCGTTCGGGCCGAGCTGGTTCAGCAGCTTCACCGTCGTCAGGACCTGGCCCCACGAGACGATCACCCACGCGTCCTGCGCGAGCGCCGACTGGCCGAGTGTCTTCATCGCGCGGTTGTACGGCTTCACCGCGGGATCCGACGTGTCGCCTGCGAGCGACGACGCGATGCCGTAGACCCACGGCGCGAGGTCGCCGCCGAGGCTTGCCGCGACCTGGCCGCTGAGGCACAGCGGGTTCGACACGATCTTCGAGCTCGAGACGCCGAGCTGCTGCAGCGTCATCGCGACGTTGGCGCAGTGCGAGGCGTCGCTCTGCGGCACGACCATGTCCGCCGTCTGCGCACCGGCCGCGGTGAGCGGGCCGGTCAGGTCGGTCGCGTTCGGGTCGAAGCCGACGAGCTTCGTCGAGATGCCCGCCGAGTCGAGGCTCTGCTTCTCGACCTTCGCGCCGTAGTCGATCCCCGCGATCTGCGGGTAGATGACGGCGGCCGTCTTCGCCTTGAGCACGGTCTTGCCGAACGTGCCCCACGGCCCGAGCACCGAGTCGTTCGTCCCGAACAGCGCGAACTCGTTCTTCTGCGTCGCGTCGACGGGGAGGAGGGCCACGCCGCTCACGATCGGCTTGTGCCCGCCGAGCGCGGCGTAGAACGACTGGTTGCCGACCGCCACCGCGCCGAACAGGACGACATGGATCTTCGAGTTGTTGGCGAACTTCTGGCCGCAGGTCGTGCCGTCCTCCTCCGCGGAGGTGGTGAAGCACTCGCTGAGGACGACGGGATGGCCCTGCACACCGCCGAGGTAGGTGTTGACGTACTTCACCGCCAGCTCGGCGCCCTTCGTCCAGTTCGGCCCGACGAGCACCTGGCCGCCCTGCGTGTTGATGGCGCCGATCACGACCGGCGAGAGCTTCGGGTTCGCCTTGCCGGCCTTGCCGCCGACGTACGTCAGGTAGTTGGTGACGGGGCCTCCGGCGTCGCTGCGGCCGAGGGCCATGGGAACCATGACGGCAAGTGCGACTGCGACGACTCCGGCCACGACCCCGACGCGCCGGAACGGGATTCGCTCCACAGGCCTCATGTGCCTTCCAGCCTCCTTCCTCCATCCATCGGCTCCCGCGGAGCGGGAGCGTTCGCGGCCGTTCACGGCGTCCTTCGTCGGTCCATCGCGAAGCGGCTCCGGGCGACCCACGGCGCGATCTTCGCCCGCTGCGGCCGGGGGCTCTTCGCAACGGGCGCACAGTCGCAGGCCCCGGAGTTGACGATCCGCGCACAGTTCCATTCCGCCATGCAGAAAACCTCCCTCCGACCGGCTCACTCGCGGTCCGGGGCGGCCGCCCGCGTCTTCGCGTAGGCGGCGAACGGCTCGATCGCGTCGGGGTCGACGAGCGCGTCCTTGCTGACGACGTCCGCGACCGCGGTACCGCCGAGGATCCGCTTCACCGGCAGCTCGAGCTTCTTTCCCGTCATCGTCCGCGGGATCGCCGGCACGGCGACGATGTCGTCCGGCCGGTGGCGCGGCGAGAGACCGTTGCGCAACGCATCGGACAGGCGTCCCTTGAGAGCCGCATCGAGCTCGATGCCGTCGCGCAAGACGACGAACAGGAGCAGGTCGTCCGTCGCCTCGAGGTGGACGACGAGGCTGTCGAGCACCTCGTCGAACTCCTCGACGACGCCGTACAGCTCGCTCGTCCCGAGGCGGACGCCGCCGCGGTTCAGCGTCGCGTCGGAGCGGCCGGTGATGAACGAGGCGCCGCGCTCGTCGAACTGGATCCAGTCGCCGTGCCGCCAGACCCCGGGGTAGAAGTCGAAGTACGACGCGCGGTAGCGCGCACCGTCCGGGTCGTTCCAGAACGTGACGGGCATCGACGGCATAGGGCGCCGGATCACGAGCTCGCCGAGCTCGCCGACGACCTCGTTGCCGCCCAGGTCGAACGCGACGGCGTCGACGCCGAGGCACGGCGCCGACATCTCGCCCGCGTAGACGGGCAGCACCGGGTAGCCCTGGACGATGCCGGTGCACACGTCGGTGCCGCCGCTGCCGACGTTGAGGAACAGCTCCGGGCCGAACTGCTCGTACAGCCAGTGGTAGCCCTCCATCGGGAGCGGCGAGCCGGCCTCGCAGACGATGCGGATCGAGGAGAGGTCGAGGTCGCGCCCCGGCTGCATCCCCTCCTTGCGGCATGCCATCGTGAAGGCCGGGCTGAGGCCGAAGAACGTCGCCTTCGTCTCCGCGGCGAGCCGCCACTGGAAGCCGAGGTCGGGATAGCCGGGGTTGCCGTCGATCATCACGATCGACGCGCGGGTGAGCAGCACGGAGACGAGCGCGTTCCACATCATCCACGCGGTCGTCGTGAACCAGAACAGGCGGTCGCCCGGGCCGAGGTCCCAGCTGAAGACGTGGTTCTTCAGGTGCTCGAGCGTGATCCCGCCGTGCCCGTGGACGATCGCCTTCGGCAGGCCGGTGGTGCCGGAGGAGAAGAGCACGCAGAGCGGGTGGTCGAACGGCACCGGGTCGAACTCGAGCGGTCCCCGCTCCGCGACGAGCTCGGCCCAGGAGATCGTGTCCGGGAACGCGTCGCCGGAGCCCCCGGCGTACGGGACGTGGACGACGTGGCGGAGCGACGGGAGCCCGGCGCGGACGGCGGCGACCTGCTCGCGCCGGTCGACGTGCCCGTCGCCCCAGCGGTAGCCCGCGGTCGCGAGCAGGACGGTGGGGGAGAGCTGGCCGAGCCGGTCGAGCACGCTGCGCGGGCCGAACTCCGGCGGGCACGTCGCCCAGACGGCGCCGAGGCTCGAGGCGCCCAGGAACGCGATCAGCGTCTCCGGGATGTTCGGCAGGTACGCGACGACGCGGTCGCCCGGCCCGACGCCGAGGCGCTGCAGGCCCGCGCGGGCGCGCGCGACCTGCTCCCGGAGCTCGCGCCAGGTCAGGTCGACCGGATCGCGCGACTGCGAGCGCGCGATCACCGCGACCTCGTCGAGATCCTCGTTGC
>Ga0335085_10005239_pt1 | contig 20992 bp, 20 predicted proteins | sample Lox_Sample_45_FD_206712 | JGI IMG/M metagenome (GOLD analysis project Ga0335085, IMG submission 206712) | Soil microbial communities from Loxahatchee National Wildlife Refuge, Florida, United States - Lox_Sample_4.5 | ecosystem: Environmental > Terrestrial > Soil > Wetlands | place: USA...
TGCGTTTGTGATTCGCAGCCACTGATTCATAATCAAGCAGCGATTTGATTGCATGCAGGGTACGTTCGTCATCAACATGAGCAAGTTGCTCAATGATCGCATCTTTTTCTTCCTTAAAACTCATGGTAATTAGTTTTCCGTAAAATTAAATTTTTCCTTTTCATAATTGATTAACTCCTCGCGTGGTCTGTTGAACGAGACCCCGCGCAAAGTCGGGTCTTTACAGCAGGGGTTATCTTCCAAAAACCCCGCTGCGATGAATTTATCCTGTGGTTTGGGTCCACACAAACCATAAATGCAGTGAACGGTGCGGAGTTCGACCATGAGTTGAATTTAGAATTCAGAATAAAAACAAAAGCCGGCTCATCGCCGGCTTTCTCATTAATGAAAAAAGGTAAAACTTAATTTGCCCATGGGGCTTTGCCTTCAACAGTAACTCCCATGCTTCGCGCCGTGCCGGCCACCATCTTCATGGCGCTCTCAACGGTGAAGCAATTCAGATCACTCATTTTTTCTTCAGCAATTTTTTTCACCTGCTCCCAGTTGATCGATCCGATCTTTGTTCTGTTCGGAACTGCGCTGCCTTTATCTTTCTTCATCGATTCAAGAATTGAAACAGCAACAGGCGGCTGCTTGATCACAAAATCAAACGACTTGTCCTTGTACACTGAGATGATGACGGGAAGTGTTTTCCCCATCTTATCCTGCGTTTGCGCATTGAAGCGTTTGCAGAAATCCATGATGTTAATTCCCTTTGAACCAAGTGCAGGACCAATGGGCGGAGCAGGATTCGCTTGTCCGCCTTTCACCTGCAGCTTCACGTAGGTATCTACTTCTTTTGCCATTTTTTGAATAGTATTTAGATGTTAGTCTTTAGTACTTAGTAAGAGTTGCTGATTGTCTATTTTACAATGAAATGAATGATAAGCGCATTTGCGACTTGCAACTACACTTTCTCTATCTGTGCGAATGTTAACTCCACCGGCGTCTTCCTTCCGAAAATCTTCACTGTCACTTTAAGTTTTTTCTTTTCCTCGTTCACTTCCTCAACCAACCCGATGAAATCGTTGAATGGTCCGTCGGTGATTTTTACATTCTCACCTACTAAGAATGGTTCATTGATCGTTTCGCCTGCTTCGGACATCTCATCCACCTTGCCGAGTATGCGGTTCACTTCTGTTTTGCGAAGTGCCTGCGGCTTTGTTCCCCCTAAAAATCCAATCACACCGGAAACATTTTTTATGGCACCGAACATATCGCTGTTGATGCGCGCTTCTGTGGCTTCCATCAGCACATATCCAGGAAAGAATGTTCGTTCTTTAATCACCTTTTTGCCGTTCTTCACTTTGTAAATCTTCTCCATGGGCACCAGCACCTGGGAAATGATTTCATTCCAGCCGCTGCGGCTTATTTCATTCTCGATGTATTCCTTGGTCTTGCGCTCTTTGCCGCTAATGACCCGCATCACGTACCATTTCTTCTCGTCACTCATTTGAGTTTGATTTTGTTGGCTCATTGAAACAAATGGTAAAAGGATGACATTCCTAGATTGGCGATCTCATTCATCACCCAAACTACCAGGGCCAAAATTACCACAGCCACTGTTACTACAATCAAACTTCCCTGCAACTCTTCGCCGGTAGGCCAGGTAACTTTGTGTACAAGTTCGTTGTACATCTCTGAGAAAAATAAATTTATCTTCTTCATACATCAAAATCATTTTTACATGCACGGGCAGAGAGATTCGAACTCCCATCAACGGTTTTGGAGACCGCTATTCTGCCGTTGAACTATGCCCGTATGCTGTCAGGCAATTGGCAGAAGGCAGTTGACAAAATCTCCTTTGCCTATTGCGTGCTGACTGCTATTTCAAAATTTCTGTTACCTGTCCTGCTCCCACGGTACGCCCGCCTTCGCGAATGGCGAAACGCAATCCCTTCTCCATCGCTACCGGCATGATTAGTTTTACCGTCATTGCAATGTTATCTCCAGGCATCACCATTTCAACTCCATCAGGAAGTTTTACTTCACCGGTCACATCAGTTGTTCTCAAATAGAACTGGGGACGATAATTGTTGAAAAATGGCGTGTGACGACCTCCTTCTTCTTTCGAGAGTACGTACACTTCGCACTTGAATTCAGTGTGAGGGGTTATAGATCCCGGAGCGCAAACCACCATTCCACGACGGATGTCATCCTTTTCAACACCGCGAAGCAGCAATCCTACATTATCTCCCGCTTCACCTTCATCAAGAATCTTTCTGAACATTTCAACACCGGTCACAGTCGATTTCAAAGATTGCTCCTGCAACCCGATGATCTCAACGGGATCGCCAGTGTGAATCACACCTCTTTCAATTCTTCCGGTCGCGACAGTTCCTCTTCCGGTAATTGAGAAAACGTCTTCAACCGGCATAAGAAATGGTTTGTCTTTCGCACGAACAGGAACCGGAATTTCGCTGTCAACTGCTTCCATCAATTCATCAATTGATTTGGTCCACTTTGCATCGTTGTTCAAAGCAAGTAACGCTGATCCGCGAATGATCTTTGCATTGTTTCCGTCAAACTGATAGAAGCTTAAAAGCTCGCGAACTTCCATTTCAACGAGATCAAGCAATTCGGGATCATCAACCAGATCGCATTTGTTGAGATACACGACAATTTTTGGCACCCCAACCTGGCGCGCAAGCAAAATGTGCTCGCGAGTTTGCGGCATAGGGCCATCAGTTGCTGCCACAACAAGAATTGCACCGTCCATTTGTGCAGCGCCTGTGACCATGTTCTTAATATAGTCGGCGTGTCCGGGACAATCTACGTGTGCGTAATGGCGGTTTGCAGTCTGATATTCCACGTGAGCAGTGTTAATCGTAATCCCGCGTTCTTTTTCTTCAGGCGCATTATCGATTGAGTCATACGACTTCATTTCCGCCAATCCTTTTTGTGAAAGGATGTAAGTAATTGCAGAGGTGAGGGTCGTCTTGCCGTGATCAACGTGCCCGATGGTGCCAATGTTAACGTGCGGTTTGGTACGTTCGAATTTTTCCTTAGCCATAGCTAATTTGTTGTTGAAGTTTTAGAAAAAATTTATTTATGATCAAAATGAAAAGCCATTGAATTCTATTTTATGACTTTGAGCCAATGACCAGAATCGAACTGGTGACCCCATCCTTACCATGGATGTGCTCTACCTACTGAGCTACATTGGCGAGAGCGGGAGACGAGACTCGAACCCGCGACCCTCAGCTTGGAAGGCTGATGCTCTACCAACTGAGCTACTCCCGCTTATTTTTTTTCATTAAACTACTGAAATTCTAAATCAACTACTCAAAATCTTCAGTGGGGAGAGCAGGATTCGAACCTACGAAGGCGTGCGCCACCTGATTTACAGTCAGGCCCAGTTGGCCACTTTGGTATCTCCCCGGATTCAATCAGCAGATTGAAATTTCACAGTCTTCTGCTATTTGAATGAGCCGATGGAGGGATTCGAACCCCCGACCTACTGATTACAAATCAGTAGCTCTGACCAGCTGAGCTACATCGGCATTTCAAAAATTTCAAACGCTTCAATGATTAGTAATCAGGAAACGACACACCAATCTACCCCCAAAAAAGGTGCGCAAATATAAAGGATAAATCCTGATTTTAAATAGGATCAGTGTTATTACTGCCTAATCTTTTCTTTATGCTTCTTCACCTGCCGCACGATGGCATCAGATGCGAGTTCCACTGATTCTTCAAACAGCATCGTTCGTTCTTCGGCATAAAGTGTTTTGCCTGGAAGCTTAATTTTTATTTCTGCAATTTTATCTCTGACGGTTGAATGATTGCGGTCAAGTTTAAGAAAGACCTCTGCATCGATAATCTTGTTCACATATCGCTCAAGTTTGTTCAATTTGTCCTGAATGAATTGCTCAAGTTTTACATCGGCATCAAAATGAATAGAATGAATCTTTACGTTCATAGCGCTATAGTTTTGATTGTTTAAACGAAAGAAATCATTGAATGTTTTTTATGCTTTAGGATGGGCTTTTTTATAGGCATCCTTCAACTTTTCAATGCTGTTGTGCGTGTAAACCTGTGTCGCGGCCAAAGAAGAATGTCCGAGTAAATCTTTTATTGCATTGATTTCTGCTCCATTGTTCAACATATGGGTAGCGAAAGTGTGTCGCAGAACATGAGGGCTTTTCTTTTCAACTGTTGTGAATAGAGCCAGAGCATCATGCACAATTTTGTACGCAAGCCGTGAATACATTTTTGAACCTGAATCTGTAACTAATAATGATGCGAATTCTGCTCGCGGAAACTCATGCCTGCGAAGTTCCTTATACTTTTTAATGCGACCAATAATTTCTGCGCTGACAGGAATTATTCGCTCCTTATTTCCTTTCCCTAAAACTTTCACTGAATGATTGTAAAAGTCAAAGCTATCGTCTCGAAGGTCAACCAACTCTGAAACGCGCATTCCAGTTGAGTAAAGCAATTCAATGATCAGCCTGTTGCGAATAGTTTCAAAACTCTTCTCTTCCATTATTGCATCAGGCAGCCTTTCCATTTGTTGCTGGTTTACGAAGGCCGGCAGCTTCTTTTTCAACTTAGGTGCGATGACTTTGTTGACTGGCGAGGATTTTATTTTACCACGCTTCATCTCAAACTTGTAAAAACTTTTAAGTACGGAAATCTTTCGGTTGATACTTCTTGCACCTATCGAATCCTCCGTTAATCTCACCAGCCACGAGCGGATGTGAGAATGCGTTGCTGAGTTCAAATCATCAAACTCGTACGTCGCGGCGAGAAATTGCGAAAATTGGGAGAGATCAGTCTCATATGCTTTGATAGTGTGAGCCGAGTATCGACGTTCCGATTGAAGATATCTAAAGAAACTTCGCAAATCCATCATCACTGCACTTATAGATCAAATGTATGAATTCGAGCCGAGTTGAGCTATTCAGAATAATTTTTCATACAATAAAAAAGATTCGATCCATAATGAACCGAATCTTAACAATTTTCCTTTCAGAAACTTTATGCTTCTTCTTCGCGGGAAAGTTTCTCACGATAGACTGCACGCAAGACTTCACTTCGGCGCTCTATTGATGGTTTTGTAAAAGATTGCCGATTGCGCAGTTGTTTCAAAATTCCGGCTTTTTCAAATTTCTTCTTATACTTTTTTAAAGCTTTGTCCAATGACTCGGATTCTCTTGAATCAATAATGAGCATGTATTATTTTTGGTTTTATCTGCGCAAAGATAATTGGCAAAAATCAATCTGCCAAGCGAGGAGGTCGATGCAGTGAATCAAACAAATTCATAATCGCTCCGGCGAAGGATTTCCACGAGTAGTTCTTCTTTTCATTTTCGATGAATGATTGCATGCTTTCGCCCAGATCATACCGATAGAATTTCAGTATCGCCTCGGCAATGGCTTCAGGGTTCGTGTCGACACAAAATCCTGTTTTTCCATCGTGGACAAATTCAGGCAGCCCGCCCGTCTTAGTAACAATGACCGGCCTGTTGAAATGAAAAGCAATTTGTGTGACACCGCTTTGCGTTGAAGTTTTGTATGGCTGAACAAGCAGATCAACTGCTGAAAAATATTTTTTTACGTCGTCATCTGCAATAAAATCTGTGCGAAGTACAATCCGCTCTGAGAGACTGAGTCGGGCAATAAGTTCAAGATAAGGTTCAGGATCTTCGTAAAATTCACCGGCTACAATCAGTTTAAGCGGTAATACTTTCAATCGCGTGTCAGCCATTGCATGGATGGCAAGGTCAAGCCCTTTATAATTTCTGATGAACCCAAAAAACAAAAGATAACGGAACTTCGGATCTAGTCCAAGTTGATGAATCGCTTCTTCCCTCTGCATTGTTGGGCCGAAATTATCATACAGCGGATGCGGCGATTGCAGTGCAGGCTTATCACCAATCATAATTTTTAGATCCCTCATCACAACATCCGACATAGCTATGCAGCCATCACAGGAGTGAAGGAAATATTTCGTGAATGCCGCATCTCCTGTCCTTGCCTCGTGTGGAATTACATTATCGAGAATTGAAATCACTTTTGTGAATCGGTTTTTTTTCGCAATCCGCGCAACTGTTCCAAAGCAAGGGCCCATGAAAGGCAACCAATATTTGAAGAGCAAAATGTCCGGTTTCTTAGCCCTGATCTTATTCCCCATCCAAATCCAGTTTAGCGGATTCATGGAGTTGATCCGTCTTGAAATTTTTAGACCTGAAGGAGGCTGCGTATCTGAGAACTGAGTTTTCCCCGGAAAAAGAAATGAAGGATACTGAATCGTGAAGGTGTAAATCTCTACTTCATGTCCTTCACTCAAAAGTTCGCGGCATAACCGTTCATTAAATGTCGCTAGTCCTCCGCGAAAGGGATATGCCGATCCGATGAGAATGATTCGAGCCATTATAATTCGGAATCAAATAAAGTCAAAGAAATTATGAATAAGAAAAGAGATTGGCATCCGGCGAACTGCTCGTGTGCATAATTACTCCCGGCAACAAACTCAGTCATGCTCCTCGCAAAGATTCTTCAACAGTAACCTATTCACATTAACTTGCGTCACGCCAAAAATCTTTCCATCATGGAACTCACAATCCAAAATCTTTCCAAGCGATACAGTAACGGCGTTCAGGCGCTCGATGACGTATCGCTTACCATTCCGAGAGGCATGTTCGGCTTGCTTGGCCCGAACGGTGCCGGCAAGAGCACGCTGATGAAAATTCTTGCAACACTGCTCGAAGCAGATTCCGGCAGTGCGCGCCTTGGTGATCTTGATGTACTCAACAAAAAAGAGGAAGTGAGAAAGATTCTCGGCTACCTGCCGCAGGAATTCGGAGTATATCCGAAGGTGAGTGCGTTTGAAATGCTCAATCATATTGCGTTGCTGAAGGGAATTACGACAGGAAGAAGGGAATTGGTAGATGCATTACTCCATCGCGTAAACCTTTATCAGCATCGGAAAAAATCACTCAGCAGTTTTTCCGGAGGAATGAGACAACGATTCGGCATCGGACAAGCGTTGATCGGCGATCCGAAGTTGATTATCGTAGATGAACCGACTGCAGGGCTTGATCCCGGCGAGCGGAATCGTTTTTACAATCTTCTTTCTGAAATCGGTGAGAATGTAATCGTGATCCTTTCAACACACATTGTTGATGACGTCAAAGAGCTCTGCCCGAATATGGCTGTGATCGACAAAGGCAGGTTACTCTACAACGGCTCACCGGAAAATGCGCTGAGTTCGCTGAATGGAAAAATCTGGTCACGTTTTATTCAGAAATCAGAAATGGAAAATTTCACCACGAACTACAAAGTGATTTCAACGAGAATGGTTAGCGGTCGTCCGCTCATTCATGTGTTCAGTGAGACGGATCCCGGTGACGGATTCTCCTCATCCGATGTCGATCTGGAAGATGTTTTCTTCTCGAAAATAGAGGGGCTCAATTAGTCATAGGTCAATAGTCAATAGTCATTCGTCAAAAAGACTTTTTAATTCTCCAATCCGAAGTCACAAATCCTAAATCAAAAATGCTTTTTCAAATCATCCGCTTTGAATTGAAGTACTGGCTGAAGCAACCGATGGTTTATGTGTTTCTCGTCATTAACGCGCTACTGATTTTCGGAGCCACTTCAAGCGAGAATATTACCGTTGGTGATTCAATCGGAAATGTGCACAAGAATGCGCCGTACGTAGTTGAAAATTTCTTCGCAACCATCTCAGTGATCTCACTCGTGATGGTGACCGCATTTGTGAATGTGGCAGCGGCAAGAGATTTCTTCTACAACTCGCATCAGATTATTTACAGTACGCCCCTTCGCAAATTTGATTTTCTCGCAGGAAGATTCATCGGCGCATCAATCGTGGCCATGATTCCGTTTATCGGCGTTTCACTCGGGAATATTGTTGGCAGCATGATGCCATGGCTCGATGAAAGCCGGATCGGGCCAACAATCTGGAAAGCGCATCTTGAAGGGTTTCTGGTTTTTGTTATTCCGAATGTGCTTTTCATTTCTTCATTCGTTTTCTGCATTGCAGCGCTCACCCGCAGCACCATCACTTCCTTTCTTTGTTCCATTTTATTTCTTGTTGCTTACGGTATTGCTCAGGGACTCGTTCGCAACATCGAGCAGGAATTCATCGGCACGCTCATCGATCCGCTTGGTGCGAGGACCTTTGGAGTCGCCACTAAATATTGGACAGTAGATGACAGGAATCATCTTACGCTCGGCCTTACGGGCATCATGCTTCTCAATCGCCTGATCTGGCTTGCCGTGGGGCTTGCAATTTTCATTTTCACTTATTTCAAATTTTCATTCGCAGAAAAACAAAAGGCAGGAAAGAAGAAAACAGCCGAGGAAGACAATGAATCTAGTTCCAGTGCTGTGCTTTCTTTGCCGGCAGTCTCTTCTTCCTTCAATTCCAAAACCTCATTCAAACAATTCCTTCATCAAACGAAAATTGATTTCTTCGGCGTGCTGAAGAGCACACCGTTCATTGTAATTCTTCTCGCCGGTGTTTTGAACATGACAGTTTCACTCCTCTATGTGAAAGACAGCTTTTACGGCGGCACATCCTTTCCTGTCACGTACAATGTGATTGATACTATTCGGGGCACACTTTATCTTTTTGTAGTCGCCATCATTGCATTTTATTCGGGGGTGCTGGTCTGGAAAGAGCGGGATGCCAAGCAGGATGAAATTCAGGATGCGCTTCCGCACAAAAGCTGGGTCACTTCGCTTTCAAAACTTGTGGCCATGACTCTTCTCATTGAAGTGATCCTCGCAGTGGCCGTCGTTACCGGCATCGTGATTCAGACCTCATTCGGCTACTACCACTATGAGCTGAATCAATATTTCATTGAAATGATACTGCTCGATGGACTTACGTTTTTCTTTCTCATCGTTTTTGCAATGCTCGTCCACACAGTGGTGAACAACAAGTATCTCGGCTATTTTCTGTTTATCGTAGTGGTTATTCTGAATTTTTTCATCTGGCGCACGATGAACATTGTATCGAACATGGTGATCTATGGTTCACGACCATCCGCTACTTATTCTGACATGAATGAATATGGGCCGTTCATTCCCGGACTCGTATGGTTCAACATTTATTGGTTGCTCTTTGCCGTCCTACTCGTTATGGTCACACTGTTTTTCTGGATGAGAGGAAAAGAAAATTCATTACCCCTCAGGTGGAAAAATGGGTTACAAAATTTTCGCTCCGGAAACAAAGTGGTTCCTGGTGTGTTCCTCGGCATCTGGCTCCTGACAGGATCTTTTGTTTTTTACAACACGAAAGTGTTGAACCACTATGATGCTCCGCAAACGGCCATCGACAAACAAGTGAGCTATGAAAAGAAATACAAACAATACGAACATGCTGCGCAACCCCGCGTGGTTGACATCAGGTACAAGATCGATCTGTTTCCTTCAGAGAGAAAGTTGAATGCAACAGGGGATTACATGCTGAAGAATAAATCACCTAAAGCGATTGACTCGCTGTTTTTTTCCATTCCTGACGGCATTAATGTCACTATCAATATTCCCGATTCAAAATTGTTGGTAGATGATAAAGAACTTCGTTTTCGTATTTATTCTCTTCAGTCTCCGTTACAAGCGGGTGATAGCATTGCGATGAACTTCACTTCCGTTTACGAAGCAAAAGGTTTCGAGAATGAAGTGAGTGAAACACAAATTGTTCCCGGCGGTTCCTTTTTCAACAATGCTGATTTTTCACCGCAGCTTGGCTACGATTCACAGCGCGAACTTCTTGATAAGAACAAAAGAAAGAAATGCGGACTGCCGGAGAAAGAGCGCATGCCACCACTCGAGCGGAATTGCACGAGCGATTGCATGGATACGTACATCGGCGGCAATATTGATTGGACGCAGGAGGAGACCATCATGAGCACATCCGACAATGAAATTGCCGTTGCGCCGGGATCACTCGTGAAAGACTGGAAGGAGGGCAACCGGCATTATTATGATTACAAACTTGATCATTATTCACTCGGATTCTTTTCGTTCATCTCTGCATCGTACCAGGTGGCGAGATCAAAATGGAATGATGTGAATCTTGAAGTCTACTATGTGAAAGGTCACGAATACAATGTGCAGAAGATGCTGAATGCGATGAAAGCCGCGCTTGAATATTACTCCGATCATTTCGGACCCTACTATCAGAAGGAAGCGCGCATCATCGAGTTTCCACGCTATGCAAGTTTTGCGCAGGCATTTGCCGGCACGATGCCGTATTCGGAATCCATTGGCTTCATCGCAAACCTCGAAGACAGTGATGACATTGACATGGTGACGTACGTGGTAGCCCATGAGATGGGACATCAGTGGTGGGCGCACCAGGTGATTGGTGCAAACATGCAGGGCGCTACAATGCTATCAGAATCGATGGCGCAATATTCTGCATTGATGGTGATGAAGCACATGTATGGCGAAGATCAGATGCACAAGTTCCTGAAGTACGAAATGGACCGATACCTGCGGGCGCGTGGTGGCGAAGCACTGAAGGAAGAGCCGCTTCTGAAAGTGGAAGACCAGGGTTACATTCATTACAATAAAGCGAGTGTGCTGATGTACTATTTCCAGAAGATGATCGGTGAAGACAACGTGAATGCAGCACTGCGGGAAATGATTGATTCATTCGCTTACAAAAATCCTCCCTACCCTACTTCATACAACCTCGCGGATGCTTTTAAGAGGCATACGCCTGATTCACTTCAGTACCTGATCAAAGATTTGTTCTATGACATCACACTCTTCGACGAGCGAACCACCGAAGCCACTTATCGCGATTTGAAAAACGGGACCTATGAGGTAACGCTGAAAGTGAGCAGTCAGAAGTTCAAAGCGGATTCATTGGGAAAAGAAACCAAAATGCCGATCAATGATCTGATTGAAGTCGGCGCTTTTGCCAAGCCTGCTGAAGGGAAGAAATATGGCAAACAGATCTACTCAAAGTTTGAGCGAATCACTTCCGATGAAAACACATTCACGTTCGTCACGAATGAGAAACCCGACAAAGCCGGCATCGATCCGAATTATTATCTCATCGACCGGATTCCGGATGATAATCTGAAGAGCGTTGTTGAGAAAAAATAACGAAGGATTCTTCACTGAGCAGAATACCAGTTCTTCAGCACTTGTGCCGCCGGTTTTCCCTGCGGAGTGTAATCCGTTTCCTGCGTCACATCAGGGTAATTATTTTTCGAAAACCATTTCCAGCAAAAGCCACCGGCAAACCATTGCTGATTCCAGCATTCATGGAACAATGCCTCATATGCATTTTGCTGCGCCAGGTAATTCATCTTTGAATTGTCGTACGCATCCCAGGGTTGTTTCGCGCAATAGTCAACACTTCGATAACCGAATTCAGTGAACACTACGGGCTTACCTGTTTTCTCACTCAGCGCATGCATTGGCTCACAATATTTCTTCCACCCTTTTGCGAGTTCATTAACAGCAGGAGTTGACGCATCGCTCAGCGGAAAATAGGCATTGATGCCAATGTAGTCGAGTTTATTCCAGAGAGGAAAATCACTGTAACAATCCCAGTTCTCTGCATACGTTATTTGACCATGATAAACGCTGCGGATGGTATCAATCAAATGTGACCAGTATTGCGGCCGATGAAGGACGAAAGAATCGAGTTCCGTACCGATGCAAAACATTTCAGCATGCATTGTATCCGCTACTTCAACAAAGCTGAAAATGTATGCTGTATAATCCCTCTCAAATTGCTTCCAGTCATTTTCATTTTGAAACGTGATGTTGCCTGTGAAATAATCATGCATCCATATCTGCGGTTTGATCATCACTTTCATTCCATGATCATGTGCAAGGCGAACGCACTCGGAAATTCCCTGTGGCGTTTCTCCCCACCATTGATGGGTAGAATTAAAATACACGTTTGGTTGATGGCTGCGCATGAACGCGAATGGCAATAAGCAAACATAGTTTGCACCTGATGCAGCAATATCAGAGAATTCATTTTCGCTAATGGCCCGGGGCGGGGCTGCCAGGCTTACGCCATTAATCTTTCCGGCCGCCGACTGATTATCGTCTTTAGCTGCCGATTGCGGCTGCGAAGTCGGGGATGCACAGCTATTGAAAAAGATGATGACAGCGGCAAGTCGTTTCATTCATCAAACATACAAATCTGCAAAAGCAATTCTTAATGCGGAGCCAATAGTTCTTTTAATTTGGATTATGCTGATTTACCTTTCCAAATTCATTTTGATATGGCAGGAAAATTCTGGATTGAAATAGTGGGGTGGATTACCCTGGGGTTAATTCTCGTTAGCATCATCATTTACTTCATCCAGCAATATTTCCTTTTTCATCCTGAAAAACTGCCGCGCAATTTCATTTTTAAATACGATCGGCCTTTTGAAGAATGGAATCTACAGCCGGAAAAAGGTGCACGACTGAACGGGCTTCATTTCACAGTAGAAAATCCGAAAGGTGTGATTCTTTATTTCCACGGCAATACGCGCAGCGTAAAAGGTTGGGCGAAGTTTTCAAAAGATTTCACGCGCTATGGTTACGATCTTGTGATGTTCGATTATCGCGGATTCGGAAAAAGTTTCGGCAAGCGCAGCGAGGAGAAGATGCTCAAGGATTCCAATTTCATTTATCAAAAACTGAAGGAGAAATATTCGGAAGATCAAATCATTCTCTACGGAAGAAGTTTTGGCTGCGCTTTCGCAGTGAAAGTGGCGAGCTTGAACAACCCGCGGTTTTGCATTCTCGATGCACCTTTTTCCAGTTTAGTAATGGCGTCAAGAAGATTTCTTCCGTTTCTTCCGATTGGCTGGCTCATCAAATATCCGTTGCGCGTTGATCATTGGATGGAATACGTGAAGTGTCACACGTACATTCTGCACGGCACAAAGGATAGAATCATTCCAATTCGCAACAGTGAAAAGTTAGCAGCGATTGCCCCAGAGCGCACTACACTCATTCGCATTGAAGGCGGTGGGCATAACAATCTTCCCTCCTTTCCGCAGTATCATTCATTTCTCAGAGACATTTTGCTTGTGTGATGGAGACGCTTTTGATACTTGTCATTTTCTCATTGATCGTTTACGCGCTCTATTGCATCAGCTATGTTGTGTTCCAGGAAAAATTTCTTTTCCGCGCGAAAAAACTTCCTGCTGATTTCAAACATCCATGTCTTCTTCCTCATGAAGAGCTTTTTCTGAAAACTGAAGACGGCGAAACAATCAATGCACTCTTGGTTCATCCGCAACATCAAAAAGGGATAGTAATCTATTTCCACGGCAACATGCTTCATCTCACAAATTACCTGCCCTATATCAGCAAGTTCACTGATGCCGGTTATGCGGTGCTGATGCCTGACTACCGCAGCTTCGGGAAAAGCACAGGAGAGTTGACAGAAGAAAATTTTTTTTCTGACACGCTCTTGATTTATGAATGGGCTCGCCGGAAATTTCCCAACGCAGCCATGATCATTTATGGACGCTCGATGGGAAGCGCCGCTGCCTGTTATCTCGCCTCAAAAAGAAATTGCAAACTGCTTTTGCTGGAGGCACCGTTTTATAGTTTGATTGACCTGTCATGGTTTTACGGGCTGCCATTGCTGATCGGAAGGTATCTGAAGTTTGCTTTCCGCAATAACGAATTTCTCATGCAGGTGAAGTCTCCGGTCACGATCCTTCACGGAACGAAAGATGCAATCGTTTCTTACCGCTCAGGAAAGAAATTGCAGCGCTGTCTAAAAGAAGGCGATCGCTTTATTACCATCGAAGGCGGCGGACACAACAACCTCGAGCAGTTTTCAATGTATCATGCAGCATTGGATTCTGTGCTTGCCTGATGGACCAGGTTACAACCGCAACAAATGTTTTAAATCAAGAAACTTTTGGAAGAAGTTCGCCGTAACAAAGAGCGTATTCCGGATTTATTTTTTCTCTTCACCTCTTAAAACTCCGCCTCACCATTAAGAATGAAAAGAATTCTATGCCTAGCAGGCATGCTGCAAATTGCTGCACTCCTGAATGCCCAAGTCCCTGATTTCATCGGTCAAATTAAACAAATCGCAAGTTGGGAACAACGCGAGAATAACTGGAAAATAAAGCCGCATGTGGAAGAGCCGCTTGCATCAACGGGAAACTACAATATCACCTATCATCGCTGCGAGTGGTATATCGATCCGGCTGTGTACGCCATTTCGGGAAAGGTGACGACCTATTTTATTCCGTTAAGTCCTGATTTTGCAAGCATAAATTTTGACTTTGCAAATACAATGTCAGTAGATTCTGTTTCATACCATGGCATTAATCTTTCTTATAGCCAGGATGCTGACAATTTACTATCTATTTCTCTGCCTGAAGCTGTGCCGCAAAACGTTCTGGATTCACTGTCTGTTACTTATCATGGAGTGCCAATTGGAACGGGCTTCGGTTCCTTTATTCAATCTACGCATGATGGCACGCCAATTATTTGGTCGCTATCTGAGCCATACGGAGCGAGGGATTGGTGGCCGTGTAAGCAATCATTGAACGATAAGATTGACTCGATAGATATATTGGTAACATGTCCGGAACAATATCGGGACGGAAGCAACGGTGTTTTGGTTTCAGAAACGCAAAATGGAACAAACAAAACTTACCATTGGAAAAGCCACTATCCCATCGCAGCTTATCTCGTGGCGATCGGAGTTACAAATTATTCTCAGTACAGTGATTATGCAATCATGTCAAATGGCGATTCATTGCAGATTTTGAATTATGTCTATCCAGAAAATCTTTCTTACTCTGAAAGCATGACTCCGGCTATTGTTCCCGTAATACAGTTATACGATTCACTTTTGAAAGTTGATTATCCCTTTGCAAAAGAGAAATATGGATTTTGCCAATTTGGATGGGGTGGAGGCATGGAGCATCAGACAATGACCTATTGCAGTCTGTTTGATGAATGGATACTCGCTCACGAATGTGCACATCAATGGTTCGGAGACAGGATAACATTGGGAAGCTGGCAGGACATCTGGCTCAATGAAGGATTTGCTGTTTACTTTGAAGGGTTGACACATGAATATCTTCCGCCCGTGTACTGGAATGACTGGAAGCAAGGTCATATAGATTATATCACCAGCGATCCCGGAGGTTCTGTGTTCGTTGATGATACCACAAGTGTGTGGCGTATTTTTGATTCTCGACTTACCTATTCCAAAGGTGCTTATCTGCTCAATATGCTGAGATGGAAGCTTGGAGACTCTCTGTTCTTTGCCGGTTTGCATGCTTATCTCACTGATCCGGCTCTCGCTTATGGCTATGCAAGGACAGCAGATCTTCAACGTAATCTTCAGAATGTAAGTGGTCAGGATCTCACAAACTTTTTCAATGAATGGTTTTATGGTCAGGGCTATCCTTCTTATCATTTGCGCTGGTACAATGTCGGCAACAATTGGAATGTAATCCTGAGTCAAACGCAGTCTCATCCGTCAGTGTCATTCTTTGATATGCCCGTCCCTGTTGAACTGAAAGACGACACTCATGATACGACAGTAGTTCTGAACAATACATTCTCCGGTCAATCTTTCAACGTCAATCTCAGCTTTGCTCCTACGCAGGTGATTCTTGATCCTGATTTGTGGATCATTCATGCGAATGACGCGATAACACAAATTGATACTGCAGTAATCAGAACAGATGTAATCGCATCGACTTCACTGTGTCCCGCAACTTCATTGAATGTTTCTTTTGATGCCTCGGGAAATTACAACTCAGGAAATATCTTTTCAGCCCAGCTTTCCAGTTCAACGGGAAGTTTTGCAGATCCTGCTGTGATAGGTTCCTTGGCGAGCATCGCCAATTCAGGAACAATTGCTGCTACCATACCGGCAAACGCGTCAGGTACCGGATATCGCATCAGAGTTGTCAGCAGCAATCCCGCAATCAATGGGGATGACAATGGAGCAAACATCAGTGTTAAGCTCTGTAAAGTTCCCACAGGAATATCTGCATCAAGCATTACTAAAAAAACGGCAACCATTAGTTGGAATAACATGGATTGTTCTTCGAGCTACAAAATCCAGTACCGGCCTTCGGGAACAACTGCATGGATGACAAAGAATGCTTCTACGAATTCTATTGTCCTCAAGCAGCTGAGTGCAAACACAACTTATCAGTATCATGTGATGAACATGTGTTCTGCAAACGGAAGCTCTAAGTCGAAATACTCAGCCATTTACACATTCAGCACTCCGCTTCATCGGGATGAGCCTGATGGTGATAACGCAGATGCTGTTAATGATGTCAACATCTATCCCAATCCTGCGGCGAGCAATTTCACTGTAGAAGTTAACAGTAATCAGCAAACTCAGTCCACTATCTCAGTTTATACGATGGTTGGCGAACTTATAACTCAACAAAAAGTAGATCTTATTGATGGCATCAATACGATTCCGTTTCAATCTGATTCATTTACTCCCGGGCTCTATTTGATTTGTATTCAAACAGGCCAGGGTCGTGTGGTGAGAAAGCTTACCATCTCCAAGTAGTCGGGGACGATTCTGAACCACGAAACAAGGCTAGAGCAAAATCAGCTTCAAAAACAAACCAAGAGCTGCTGCTATGAGAATTAGCAGCGGCTCTTGAATTTTTTTAACGTACAAAAGACATATAATCGTGGCAGCGGCGATTAGCACCCAAGGAATGTCAATCACCTTCGAATGATTTTGTGTGAATGTGTTTACTGCAATGATGAACACAGCTCCTGTGAGCGCACGGATAACTGCTGAGGTAATTCCATCCACAAATGCTTTGATGGAAGTGTTCTTCGCATACTTCTTGAAATACGGAACGGGAATTACCGTGAAGAGATAGCAAGGAAGAAATGTTGCGAGTGCAGCAATACACACTGCAGGAAATCCTCCGATCAAATAGCCCATGAAGCCAACAGTGATCACAATGGGACCGGGCGTGATCATCGCTACAGTCACCGCATCGAGAAATTGTTGTTCGCTTAATCCGAACTCTTTGTTGCTCCGTGAAGAAAGGGAATGATGGCGAGCCCGCTTCCGAAAACAAATGCTCAGGCTTTGGTGAAGAACCATGCAATCTTTCCGAATTGCGAAGAATCAAAATTCCAGAAACCAATTCCGCTTAAAAACAAAATTGATTTTAGTGAAGGAAATTTCAATCATTGAGGAGGAGCTTTGATGAACATGTAAACAATTCCGAACGCAATGAAGAGCAGCAGCACTTCCGTTTGCGAAATGAACGTAACAATGAGCGTAGTCAGATAGAACCGCCATAACAGCAAGTTTTTTCTGAATGATTCGAAAGAAAATTTTCCAACCGACTTTGTGGTTAATTTATAAGAACTCATCACAATGATTCCGATGACCGCCGCACCCACACCATAAAAAACAGCTTGCATCCACAGCAGTCCATCATAGAGTTTGTACGCCATGCCGAGCAACACCACCATGATGAATGAGGGAAGCACAAAAGCAATCCCGCAGAGTGTTGCTCCAATTATTCCACAGTGAGCGAGGCCGATGTAAATTCCGAGTTAAGCCGCTAACGGTCCGGGCGCAAGCTGCGCGAGCGTCAACCCTTCCTTGTAATCTTCTTCGCTGATCCATTTTCTTTTCTCAACCAAATCGCGATGCATATATCCGACGAGTGCGACCGGTCCGCCGTAACCGGCGTAACCGAGTTTGAGAAAATAGAAAACGAGTTGGCGAAGTGTGTATGAAAGCGATGCATTCATTTTCATTCTCAATAAGGGATTTCTGATTCTACACCGACAATTCAAAGAAACACTTTTGCCACCTAACTTGGTAAGTCAAGAGCAATGATTAATGTACCTCTTCGTTATGAAGATTCGTTTTTTATTTTGCTGCGTGCCAAAATCAACTCTTCAGCTTCATTCGCTTCATCGCACTCTCATTTGGCTCACGGCGTTCAGTATTGCCATGGGCTATCTCGAATCGGCAGTCGTGATTTATCTGCGAAGGTTGTACTATCCGCATGGTTTCATCTTTCCTCTCGTACCCATCACACCCGACATCGGCTTGATTGAATTTCTCCGCGAAGCAGCAACAATCATCATGCTGGCAAGCATTGGAATTATTGGTGGAAGAAACACCGCACAGCGATTTTCACTTTTCATCTATTCTTTCGCTGTGTGGGATATCTTCTATTACCTCTTCCTGAAAATTTTTGATCACTGGCCAGCATCACTATTTACGTGGGATATTCTCTTCATTATTCCTGTTCCGTGGGTAGCGCCGGTGCTCGCTCCGTGTCTTGTTTCACTCACGATGATTGTGCTCACTCTCATCATCATTTTCGCTGCGGAAAAAGATCAGCACGTGAAAATAAATTTGGTTCAATGGTCGATGCTCATCGTTGGAGCATTTGTACTCATTATTGCCTTCACCCGTGATTATGTTCAATATGTTTCTTCACAAGGTCACTCAATCTTGAATCCGCCGAAAGAGCTCGGCTTGTTCTACGACATTTCGCATTACGTTCCCAAATCTTTCGACTGGTGGATTTTTATCGCCGGAGAATTATTGCTGATCTCTGCCATCATCAGCATCTATAAGCACATCCGCTCTAATCTTCCCTCTAAACTTAAGTCATAACAGACGCTCGTTTATTTTTACAGGAAGAAAAGCAAATCATGGCGGAAGAAAAAAAATTTGATTTTGGAATGATCGGCCTCGGAGTAATGGGAAGAAACTTGCTGCTGAATATAGCTGATCATGGATTTTCCATAGCAGGTCTTGATACTGATCAGGCAAAAGTGAATTCACTGAAAGCAGAAGCCGAAGGAAAAGAAGTAGACGGAACCACTGATATCAACGCTTTCATCAACATGCTCGCAGTGCCGAGAAAAATTATGATGCTTGTTCCTGCTGGCAATCCAGTTGATGCTGTAATTAAGGAATCGCTTCCGCTACTTTCGAAAGGCGATGTGCTGATTGACGGCGGCAATTCTCATTCCACAGACACCGATCGTCGCATTAAAGAACTTGAGAATTCAGGAATACAATTCATGGGTGCTGGAATTTCCGGGGGAGAAGATGGTGCGCGACACGGACCGAGTATTATGCCCGGTGGCTCTTCCGATGCATATGAAAAATTGAAGTTGATTTTCGAATCTGTCGCTGCAAAAGTGAATAACGATCCTTGCGTCACGCACATTGGTCCCGGCTCAGCAGGGCATTACTCGAAGATGGTGCACAACGGAATTGAATACGGAATGATGCAACTGATTTCTGAGGCGTACGACATCATGAAGCGCGTGCTGCAAATGACGAACGAAGAGATGCAAAAAGTTTTTTCAGCCTGGAATCAAAGCGAATTGCAATCTTTTCTTTTCGAAATCACAGAAAAAATTTTCACGGTAAAAGATGATCTGACAAATGAAGGGTTGCTGCTCGATCACATCCTCGACAGCGCCTCGCAAAAAGGAACAGGCAAGTGGACCTCGCAGAGCGCGCTCGATCTGCAAGTGCCAACGCCGGTGATTGATCTCGCAGTTTCAATGAGAGATCTTACCGCGCTGAAAACAGAACGGATTTCAGCAGAGAAAAAGCTTGCGTTCACGCGATCATCATTCAAAATAAATTCAGCAGAAATTCTTCCGAAGCTGAAGGATGCTATTTACTTTTCCATGATTACGATTTATGCGCAGGGGATGCATCTTCTGAAAGTTGCTTCGGATGAAATGAAGTACGGCATCGACCTGCAAAGTGTTGCTCGCATCTGGCGCGGCGGATGTATCATTCGCGCTGCACTCCTTGAAGAAATCATGAATGCTTACCATCGCGATAAAACTTTAACCAATCTGATCACCGATGATGTTTTAGGGAAGGAACTACTCCGAAGAAGAGAATCGTTGCAGGAAGTCGTTGAATTCGCCACCCTTCATCAAATTCCCATTGCAGCGCTGAGCACTTCCCTCGCCTACTTTGATGCGTACCGGAGCGCGTGGCTTCCGGCAAACCTCATTCAGGCGCAACGTGATTTCTTCGGATCACATACCTATCAGCGGATCGATCAGGAAGGAACCTTTCATACAGAATGGAATCAATAGCAAAAAAGAAATCCTCCAACGAATCAGCACGGTCGGTTGCGCCCACCGTCTTCGTGATCTTTGGTGCAAGCGGCGATCTCACGCGTCGTAAACTTATTCCCGCCCTCTACAATCTGCATCTCGACGAATTCCTTCCTGAGAAATTCTGTGTGCTCGGCATCGGCCGCACACCGCTCACTCATGCAAAATTCGGTCATCGCCTTCTCGATGGAGTCAATACATTTTCACGCAGGGGAAAAGTGAAAGCCGGCGAATGGAAGAAATTTGAGTCGAACGTCTTTTACATCGCCGCCGATTTCACCAAAGCAGATGCCTGCAGAAAAATTTCTTCTTTCATTTCAAAAAAAGAAAAAGAGTGGAAAGAAAAGCCGAACCTGGTTTTTTATTTCGCCGTATCACCACAATTCATCGGAATTATTGGAGAAAACATTCTCAAGTCGGGATTAGCAAAAGATCATGAACGATCACGCATCGTGGTGGAAAAACCATTTGGTCATGATCTCGAAAGTGCGAAGAAACTCAATGCGGAGCTGTTGCACTGCTTCAAAGAGCAACAGATCTATCGCATCGATCATTACCTCGGAAAGGAAACAGTTCAAAACATTCTCGCCTTCCGTTTTGCAAATGCCCTGTTCGAACCCCTGTGGAGCCGAAGCTTCATTGATCATGTGCAGATCACGGTGGCTGAGCAGCTCGGAGTTGAAAATCGAGGCGGTTATTATGAGCATGCAGGTGCCTTGCGCGACATGATTCAAAATCATTTGCTGCAGCTGCTTTGTCTCATCGCCATGGAGCCACCGGTTTCCTTTAACGCGAATGAAGTCCGGAATAAGAAAGTGGATGTACTTCGCGCGATTCGTCCGTTTGACAAAGAAGATGTGCA
>Ga0335085_10005240_pt1 | contig 20989 bp, 25 predicted proteins | sample Lox_Sample_45_FD_206712 | JGI IMG/M metagenome (GOLD analysis project Ga0335085, IMG submission 206712) | Soil microbial communities from Loxahatchee National Wildlife Refuge, Florida, United States - Lox_Sample_4.5 | ecosystem: Environmental > Terrestrial > Soil > Wetlands | place: USA...
GCTGACTCGCAGCGGCGCAAAATTCGATTCGGGTAACGAGATGCGGGCCGCGGCGCAACGGGTCTATGTTGCTGGCGGAGCTGCAGCGGCCGGGGCAGGCGCCGGAAGAAGCGGCTCATCCTCTGCAATGTCGAGCCCCGTCTCGCGGACCAGCTTGGTGACCGCGGCGGCGTTGAGGCGCGTGGCGTCGTATTCCACGCGAAGAGTGTTGCTGGCACGATCGAAGCTCAACTTCCGGATGCCGTACACATCGTGCGTCCGGGCCAGCGCCAGAGCCACCCGCTCCGTGGGCGGCGTCGCGTAGCGATAGACAATGTCGACCGTGGTCATGGATTCAGGATAACAGTTGAATGCATTCCTGCTTGATTGAACAGAGCGATCCGGGCGGCCAGCTTAGTAATCGCTCCGCGTAACGGTGAGCGGTGGGCCCTCGCTCAGGTTCTGCACCTGGGCCTTGCCGTCGTCTGCCAGCGTGAGCTTAAAGGTGCTTGGCGGATCCGACAGCGTGCGTGGCGGATGAGCACGCCTGTGACTCACCTGGAATGTGAGCGTCTTCCCGTCGAACGTAGGATTGAAAATCGGCTCAGGCAGCCCTGGCGTTGCCGTGAATGGATGATTCGCGTCTTCGCGTTTGAGCATATAGAAGAGAATTGCGCCGGAGAGCCCTCCGCCCTCGTCGGTTACGACGAGCGTAAAGACCGGCAGATTGTTGAATTGCGCACGCCAGACACCGGTGACCGCCGCGAAAGAAGGCGGTTGATGCTGCTTCGGTGAAGTGGCCTGCGCACCTCCCGGAATCGAGAGCATCAGCAGCGCCGCGGCGATGGCAACCATGCGAGGTCTCATTTTGAACTCCTTCGGGAAGCGAATTCGAGATGCGTTCATGAATTCTCAGATGTGAATCGCAGGCCCTCGCGCCTAGAGGCTGTTCAGATAGCCGAGGATCTCCGGGCTGGTCCACTCCTGCGGGCCGACAAGTTTGCTGCGGATGATTCCTTTGCGATCGATGACGTAGGTCTCCGGCCACATATCCGTGTGATAGAGCTTGGCAGCTGATTGAGCAGGATCGCGGACGGTGATCAGGTCCATGTGATGCTGCACGATGAACTGCGAATACGCGGTTGGGTCGTCGTCGATGCTGACGGCAAGAATCACAAGGTTAGAGTCCTGGTGGTGCAAGGCCTCAAGCGAAGGCAACTCTTCGACGCAGGGCATGCACCAGCTCGCCCAGAAGTTGAGCAGGACGACCTTGCCCCGGTAGCTGGCCAGGTGAACCGTGGAAGTGCCGTCGGAAACGGTGAAATCGGGTGCGGGTTTGCCGGTTTGCGCGGGATGCGATCCGCGATTGCACGCGGACATGAGGGCTAACGGGAACAGAAGCGCCAGGATGAAGCAACGAGGAAACCGCACGTCCATATAATATAAGGCCGGAAGAGAGCGGTGCGACGTCATGAGCAGGGATGAGGCGGAGCGGAGCGGTACGAGAACCTGGAAACTTGGGGCCCCCGACGACAGGTCCTCGTCGTCGGGGTACAAGCCGGTGCTGGGCCTGGCCGATCCCGATGACGATTCGTCCCCAACAGCAGATTGGCGCGACCGGGTGGGCAAAGCCACGCCGGGAACGGTTTTTGACCAGCCGGAACCGGAGCAGCTGATCGAACTTACGGTCATTGTTCCGGCGCGCAACGAGGAAGATTGCCTGGGCGAGTGCCTTCAGTCTCTGGTCAGTCAGTCGGAAGACATCTTCGAGTTGGGCCGCGATTGGGAGCTGATCGTGGTCGATGATCACTCGACCGACCGGACAGCAGAAATCGCCAGCGGGTTTGCCGGAGTCACCGTGCTTGAGGCCGGCAAACTCGAGACCGGCTGGACAGGAAAGGCCAACGCGGTGTGGACGGCGGCGCGGCGCGCGCGCGGCCGCTGGCTGCTGTTCACGGATGCCGATACGGTGCACGAGCCGGGCGACCTGCGCCGGGCCATGCACGAAGCCGAACGGAATAAGGCGGGCATGTTGAGCTATTCACCGCGGCAAATTGTGCGCGGACTCGCGCAGCGGTCGCTCATGCCGCTGGTGTTTTGCGAGCTGGCGCTGGCCTATCCGCCGGCCAAGGTCTCCGATCCTGCGCAGCGCATTGCCGCCGCCAACGGCCAATTCCTGCTGGTCGAGCGTGAAGCTTACCGTCGGCTCGGAGGGCATCCCAATGTGGCTGGCAAGGTTCTTGAAGATGTGGAGCTGGCGTTCCTGGCCAAGCGGCGCAAGGTGGGCCTGCGCTTTCGCTATGCCGACGATGCCGTCTCCGCGCGCATGTACCGCAGTACGGGAGCAATGATCGAGGGCTGGACCAAGAACCTGAAGCTGCTCTTCAACAACGCGCTTGTGCTGGCCGTCTTCAGGCTGGTTGATATCTTTCTTCTTTTTGGACTCCCCGTGCTGGCCTTCAAACTTTGGAACGCACGTTTGGGGGCACACGGGCTCGAATGGCTTGGTGCGGGCTGGGTACTGGCTTTGCTCTGGCTGCGCACGCTGTTCCGGTTCTATTCGCGGGTGGCCAAGTCGAACTTTCCGTTTTTGGATTGCGCGCTGGCGCCCCTCGGACTGCCGCTGTTTGTTGTTCTGCTCTATCGCAGCTGGTTCCAGCACCGCATCCTCAAGCGCGTAAGCTGGAAGGGGCGCAGTTACGCCCCCTAGTTCGAGGTCCTCCGGCATCGGTTTTGAGCCAGTTGTGCAATGTGGGCGGATTTGTTGATCCCGCGCAAATAAGTCTTGGCTCTGTGAAACCTTTGCCGAGCTTTCGAATCTTGTATGTGAGGACAGGAATGATCTTTCTGACGCGGCGGGCGACGTTTTCCGCATCGCATTACTACTGGAATGACTCCTGGTCCGCGGAGAAGAATGAGCGCGTCTTCGGGCGTTGCGCGAATCGCAACGGTCATGGTCACAATTACACGCTGGAGGTCACGGTGGCGGGCGAGCCCAACCCGGTCACAGGCTTCGTCGTCGATCTCAAGTGGCTCAAGGATGCAATGGAGCGGGAAGTTCTGGCAGCTTACGATCACAAACATCTGAATCTGGATGCACCGGAGTTCAAGCAGGCCAATCCAACCACGGAAAACATCGCGATTGCGGCGTGGAAACGGTTGGAACCGGTGGTGAACGCAGCGGGCGGCGCGCGACTCAGTCGCATCCGCGTTTATGAGACGCCGGAGATTTTTGCCGAGTACCGGGGTGAGGCGTGAAAGCGTATTTCGGCCGACGGTACATGCTCAGCGCGAGCCACCGGCTGCACACGCCGGCGCTGACTCCGGATCAAAACCGAGCGGCCTATGGAAAGTGCAACAACGAGAACGGCCACGGGCACAATTATTTTGTCGAGGTACTGGTGGGCGGTGCGGTCGATGCGGAGACGGGGATGGTGGTTGATCTCGTGGAGCTCGACAAGACGGTTCAAACACAGGTGCTGGATCGTTTCGACCACGCCAACCTGAATCACGATGCATTGTTTGCCGATCGCGTACCGACCACCGAGAACTTCTGTACGGCGATCTTTGATTTGCTGCACCATGCACTGCCCGCGGGCGAACTCGAGCATGTTCGCGTGGAAGAAACAGAAAACAATTTTTTTGAGTCTTCGGCGAGAGGATAAAAAACAATGGCGCATCCAATTGCGGTGACGAAGCCCATGCGTGGGGCAATCGAAACAGACGAAGGGCTGGGCGGCTTCAGCACGCAGGAGATGTATCGCGAGATTTTGAGCCGCCTGGGCGAAGATCCCGACCGCGATGGTCTGCGCACCACGCCGGAGCGCGTGGAGAAGGCGATGGCCTTCCTCACCAAGGGCTACGATCAGGACCCTGCGCGCGTCCTGCACGGTGCGCTTTTCGATGTGGACTACGACGAGATGGTCATCGTCAAAGACATTGAGATGTTCTCGCTCTGCGAGCACCACATGCTGCCCTTTTTTGGCAAAGTGCATGTGGCTTACATTCCGAAGGGCAAGGTCATCGGCCTCAGCAAGATTCCGCGGCTGGTAGAGATCTTTGCGCGCCGCCTTCAGGTGCAGGAGCGGCTGACGCGGCAAATCGCCGACGCCATTCAGGAGGCGATCGCGCCGCAGGGCGTGGGCGTGGTGATTGAGGCGCGGCATTTATGCATGATGATGCGCGGCATTGAAAAGCAGCACTCCTCCACGGTGACCAGCGCCATGGTGGGTTGCTTCCGCCAGAAAGAGACGCGGGCAGAGTTCCTGTCGCTTGTGCGCCAGCCCAGTACGGGTATTGTCTGAATCGAGCGCGGAGGCGCACAGCTCTCCACTCGCCTCACGCTTCACACTCCGCGCGCAATCGGCATCGACAAGTACTTTCCGCGGAGCCTGTTGGCCGTCGCAAGCGCCTGATCGTACCGTCGCTTGGTCGTCTCGTCGATGCGCTCCAAAAGCGCGAGGTCCCGTTCCGGAGTCAGGATTTCGCTTGAGATCTCATGCAACTGATGCCAATCGTGCCAGTCGCCAATGCGGCGCTGCACGTTTCCCAGTGCCTCCCCGAGTTCGGAGTTGGCTTCAGAGGAAAGCTGCAGGATGTAGCGCAGCTGCTTCACTTTGAGCCGGAAAGCGTGGATGTTCTCGCCGTTCAGCCGCGGCCATTCACCTAGATCGCGGACGACGCTGGCTGCCGCAGTGTGGATCCCACCGTGCGAATCAGCGCGCAATCCGTCGGCAGATGCCGTACCCTTCGCGCGAGCTTCTGCCGTTCGAATCAGGCTGGAGTACTCTTTCAGGTTTTTCCGTGCGAGCGTGCGCCGGCGTCCGAGCACGTGCCGCAACTCCACGGCATTTTGCTGGCGCGCGATCTGGAGCTGCTCCGTGAGCCGGGTGAGGGAGTCGCCTTCCGCGTGGCGAGCGAGCTTGCGCGCGTTGCCGATCATCACATCCATTTCGCGCACGTCGCCCGCCGCCTTGCGAATCGGCTCAATGGATTTGAGCAGGCGCCGCGATTCTCTGCCCTCCACTTGCGCCAGGACGGAGACGATCGCCTCCACCCTTCGCGTGGTGGTGCGCAGCTTGTGAACCTCGCCGGGCGGAGGGTCTTTGGGCAGTTTCTTGAGAGTCTTGCTCAACTCCCGCACCGCCTTGCGCGCGCGTTCCAGTTCTTCTTCTTCCGCCATCTCTCTGATCCTAGCTTGGGGCGCGGGTGGCTGGCTTGGCAAGCGCACTCCAGGCCGCTAAAGTGATGATGTGAACGGGCTTCTTGTGATCGACAAGCCAGGTGGCATCACCAGCCACGACGTGGTGAACCGGCTGCGCCGCATCACAGGAGAGCAGTCCATCGGCCATTTGGGCACGCTGGACCCCATGGCTACCGGGGTTTTGCCGCTGCTGATGGGCAGGTTTACGCGGCTGGCGCAGTATTTTTCGGCGGCGCAGAAGAGCTACGCCGGTAACATTCGCTTCGGCTTCGCCACCGACACCTACGACGCTGAAGGCGAGCCCACCGGGCCTGACCAATGGCCTGAAGCGGCGGTGAGCTTGACGCTTGCGCAGATCCAAGCGGCGGCCGCGCGCTTCCACGGCGAGATCGAACAGATGCCTCCGCAGTTCTCTGCTAAAAAGATTGAAGGCAAACCTGCATACAAGCTGGCCCGCGAAGGCAAACCAGTGCAATTAAAGCCGGCGCGTGTTCTGATCGACGCCTTCGTCATTCACGCGATGGAGGGCCCCGAAGCCACGTTTGCTATGGACATCAGCTCCGGCGGATACGTGCGATCCGTGGCGCACGAACTGGGTCGCGACCTGGGCTGCGGAGCGCATTTAAGCCGGTTGCGCCGCACGCGGGCGGGCGCGTTTACTCTGGCCGAGGCGCACACGCTCGAAGAATTGCAGCATTTCTCTGGAGATTCCGCGGCATTAGAGAATTTGTGCGTTCACCCGCGGACTTTGCTGCCCGAGATGCCGGCGGTGACTGGCGACATCATGGCGCTGGGCAGGCTGCGCAATGGAGCGCAGGCCAATCTGCCGGAATTCTCAGCAGTTCCGATGGTAAAGGTCTTTGCCAGGCCACGTGAATTGGTCGGAATTGCACGCAGAGTGGCCGGAACACTGTTTCAGCCCGTGGTCGTGTTGGGATAGCCCCCGATCTTCACGAGCGGCTCTTGAGGGTTTTTCTGTTCCCTGATCTCTGTTCTCTGATCTCTGTAGCCCCCCTTTTCCTCACAGCTTTTGACCCTCTCGCCTTAAACTGGATTTTTGCTGTCTTATTCAAGGAGCGGACCCGCCATGCCTTATCCCACGGACTATCGCTACACCCGCGAGCACGAATGGATCTCGGTGGCAGGCGCCATCGGCTCCATCGGCATTACCGACTATGCGCAGAACTCGCTCGGCGACATTGTGTACGTCGATGCACCCAAGGTGGGCGATACGATCTCTGCAAACGCCACATTCGGCTCGGTTGAAAGCGTCAAGGCCGTCAGCGACCTCTTCTCGCCTGTCAGCGGCAAGGTAACGGCGGTGAACGAAGAGCTGAAGAATGCGCCCGACAAGATCAATGAGAATGCACACGGCACGTGGATCATCAAAGTGGAGCTTTCGAACCCTGCGGAACTGAACACGCTGCTCGACGCATCCGCATATGAGGCGTTTATCGCAGAGGAGACGGCTAGTTAGCTGCTAGCTTCCAGCGACCAGCCTCTAGCTGTTTCGGTGGCTTAGGAACGGCGGCGACCGAATTGGATTTCCAAACAGGCAAGGACGGCCTGTCGCACGGGCTTTTAGCTAAAAGCTAAAAGCCAGGAGCTAAAAGCTAAGAAGATGCGCTACCTCCCCAAATCGAATGAAGAACGCAGGCAAATGCTCGCCGAGATCGGCGCGAAGTCGATCGACGATTTTTTCGCGAGCATTCCGGCCGAGTATCGCCTCGAACGCGACCTTTCCGTTCCGCGCCAGCAGGCCGAGAGCGAGATCGTGGATTACTTCCGGGCAGCCGGGCAGAAAAATGCAACCGACTACGCCAGCTTTCTCGGCGCCGGCGCTTATCGCCATTACCGGCCCGTCATTATCGATGCGCTTGTGCAGCGCGGCGAGTTCCTCACCAGCTACACGCCGTACCAGGCCGAGATCACGCAGGGCACACTGCAGGCCATCTTCGAATTCCAGACAATGATCGCCGAGCTCACCGGCATGGATGTGGCCAACGCCAGCATGTACGACGGTTCGACTGGGGCCGCGGAAGCGGTGATGATGGCGGTGCGCGTGACGGGGCGCAGCAAGGCTGTGGTGTCGACGACTGTGCACCCCGAATATCGCGAGGTGCTCGCCACCTACGCGATGCATCAGGGACTGCCGACATCTCTGGTTGGATACGACGCAGAGACAGGCCGCGTCGATCTGAAAGCGCTGGAAGCAGCAGTCACCGAAGAAACCGCCGCGGTTCTTATCCAGAGCCCGAACTTTTTCGGCATCATCGAAGATATTCCGGCTATCGCAGCGATGGCACACGCAAAGGGCGCGCTTCTGATCGTCTCCATTGCCGAGGCTGTCTCGCTGGGCATTGTTCGCCCGCCGGTTGAAGCCGATATCGTCGCCATGGAGGCGCAGTCGTTCGGCGTCGCGCTCAGCTATGGCGGGCCGTTTTGCGGCGTCATCGCGGCCAAGGAACAATTTGTGCGGCAGATGCCGGGGCGGCTCGCGGGCCAGACTGTCGACGGGGCAGGGAATCGCGGCTTCGTGCTGACGCTCGCCACGCGCGAGCAGCATATTCGGCGTGAAAAGGCGACTTCAAATATCTGCACGAACCAGGCTCTGGTCGCGCTCATGGCGACGATCTTTCTCTCTGTCTACGGCAAGGAAGGGATCCGCGAACTGGCCGAGCACAACCTGGCCAAGGCCGATTACGCTGCAAAAACGCTGTCGGCACATCCGGGAGCAAAGCTGCGCTTTCACGGCGCCCCGCGCTTCCACGAATTCGTGCTGCAAACAGACGAATCGTCCGCTGCATGGAGCCACCGTCTGCTTGAAAACAAGATTGTCGGCGGCATCGAGCTGAGCCGCTGGTATCCAGAGCTCGGCAATTGCACGCTTTGGTGCGCGACAGAGGTGGTGACACGCGAGCAGATCGACAGGGCGGCCAAGGTGCTGGCGGCTGAGACGGTGGAGGCGTAGAAGATGGCGATCGATCAACAAAGTCCCGGCCCCCACACCCTCGGCAAAGTCCGTCCGCACCAGACGCAGAACGAGGCCCTGCTCTTCGAGAAATCCTCGCCCGGCAAGCGCGCCTACAAGCTGCCTCCACTCGACGTGCCCGCTGTGGACGCAACAAAGCTGCTTGGCGCCGCGCGTCGCGATACGCCCGGCCTGCTGCCCGAACTCAGCGAGATCGAGATCATCCGGCACTTCACGCGCCTCTCCACATGGAACTACGCTATCGACCTCGGCATGTATCCGCTCGGCTCTTGCACGATGAAGTACAACCCCCGCGTCAATGAACTCGTGGCGCGCATTGAGGGATTGGCCGAAGCGCATCCCTACCGGCCCGAATCGCTGGCCCAGGGTATTTTGGAGATTTTGGACTTGCTCCAGCGATGCCTTTTAGACATTACAGGCATGGAAGCCATCACGCTGCAGCCGGCGGCGGGCGCGCACGGCGAGTTCACCGGCATTCTGCTCACGCGCGCCTGGCATGAGTCGCAGGGCAATCCGCGGAAAAAGATCCTCATCCCCGACTCCGCGCATGGCACCAACCCGGCCACGGCAGCCATCGTCGGCTACGCGGTCGAGAATCTCAAGTCGAACGCCGACGGCGGCATCGATCTCGAAGCTCTTGCTCGGCAAGTTGATGGCGAGACGGCGGCTCTGATGCTCACGAACCCTTCAACACTTGGCGTCTTCGAGAGCCAGATTCACAAGATTGCCGACATTCTCCACGCCAAAGGCGCGCTGCTCTACATGGACGGCGCCAACATGAACGCGCTGGTCGGCAAAGTGCGCCCCGGCGACTTCGGTGTGGACGTCATGCACTTGAACCTCCACAAGACCTTTTCCACGCCGCACGGCGGCGGAGGCCCCGGCTCCGGCCCCGTAGCCTGCAAAGCGTTTCTTGAACCGTTTCTCCCCATCCCGGTCCTCATCCGAAGCCAGAACGCTCCGAAAGACTGCCCCGACGCCGGCGATTGGGAAGACACCAATGCCGAGCCGACGAAGGACGGATGCCCGCCACTGTTTCGTGCGCCGCTGCCCAAGGCCGATGGCGAGGCTGTTGCCGACACGGCTTCTCTGCCGCTTCACTCCGGCGGCGGCCCGCTTCACTGGAGCTATAACCGCCCGCAATCCGTCGGCCGTGTGCGCGCTTTCTATGGCAACACGGGTATGTTCATTCGCGCGCTGGCCTACATTCTGGCCAACGGCCCCGATGGCCTGCGCCAGACCACGGAAGACGCGGTGCTGAACGCCAACTACATCCGGAAAAATCTCGAAGACATCTACGAGCTGCCGTACAAGACAGCCTCGATGCACGAGGTGGTCTTCAGCGACAAGCGGCAGGCGGCGCGCGGCGTCAAAACCGGCGACATCGCCAAGCGGCTCATCGACTACGGCTTCCATCCCTACACGGTCAGCTTCCCGCTCATCGTGCACGGCGCGCTGATGATTGAGCCGACGGAGAGCGAATCGCGCGAAGAGCTCGACCTCTTCATCGCAGCCATGCGGTCGATTGCTCACGAAGTGGAAGCGACTCCAGAACTAGTAAAAAGCGCGCCGCATTCCACGCGCGTTTCCCGGCTGGATGAAGTGCAAGCCGCGCGAAAGCCGATCCTGCGCTGGCGGCCATAGAGACACGGAATAGGGATGCTGGAACCTGGAATAGGCCCGGGGCCTGCGGCTCAGCCAAGTTCTCTGCGTCGCGCGTACTTTGGCGAATTGACTCATTTGTCCTCAGACATGTAACAAGTTCTTGAGCGGCCCAGTCTGTTGTCGCGCTGTGTGATTCATGATCCCGGTTCCCTAACTCCCGGTTTGGGCGTCCCTGCTTTCGTCTACACTCGACTCAAGAATGTCTGGCACTCCTCCATCGCCTTCAGTCGCCTATCGTGGACGGCTTGCGCCGTCGCCCACCGGCTATCTGCACGTGGGCCATGCCCGCACCTTCTGGACGGCGTTTCAGCGCGCGCGCGAGGCCGGCGGCACACTGGTGATGCGCATGGAAGACCTGGACCCCGACCGCTGTCGCGCGGTCTATGCTGAGGCCGCACTCGACGATCTGCGCTGGCTCGGAATCCGCTGGCAAGAGGGTCCGGATTTAGGCGGCCCCGAAAAAGGAGGGCCGTTCGCTCCCTATGTGCAGAGCAAGCGCCGCCCCGTCTATCTCAATGCGTGGCGCAAGCTTCTCCGAACCGGTCGCCTGTTTCCCTGCCGTTGCTCGCGCAAGGACCTTGCGACCGCGCTGAGCGCTCCGCATGAAGGATCTCAATCCCCTGCTGGCAACCTCGACAATGAAGACGATGAGCCGCTTTATCCCGGCACGTGCCGGCTCTTCATGGGTGGCACGCCGCAGCTTCCGGGTCCCACTGCGAGCGAGTTTGAAGATCCTGCAGGCACGAACTGGCGCTTCCGCGTTCCCGATGGCGAGGTGATTGAGTTCGTCGATCTCAATCTCGGCCCGCAGCGCTTTGTTGCCGGCGAGGACTTCGGTGATTTTGTCGTTTGGCGGCGCGACAACGTTCCCAGCTATCAGCTCGCCTGCGTGGCCGACGATGCGGCCATGGCCATCACCGAGGTCGTCCGCGGCGCCGACCTGCTCAAGTCGACCGCGCGGCAAATCCTGCTGTTTCGCGCCCTCGGCATCGAACCGCCCGCCTGGTACCATTGCCGCCTGGTGGTGGATCACAACGGCCATCGCCTGGCCAAGCGCCACGATGCGCTCAGTTTGCGCGCCCTGCGCCAGCGCGGTCTTACGCCCATGAACATTCTCTCCGCGGAGCTGCCCGTCGAGGCATAAGAACACCGCTCACCCCGCCTGATTCTTCATCGATCGGCCGCAATCAGACTGCGCCCCGTGACTTTGATGCTTTACCATCGTTGACGGGCGAAATGCTCTCCGCCGCGTGGCGTCTGGGCGCCCGCACTTCGACCGACAGCCATGCACGACGATCCGCAACTTCGACTGAACCCGCTGCGCAATGCGCCCAACCTGCTCACGCTGATGCGCATGTGCATGGCGCCGTTCCTCGTTGCAGCCATCCTCGAAGGGCACTTCCTGCTGAGCTTCATTCTTTTTGTCGCCGCGGGATTGACCGACGGCCTCGATGGCCTGTTGGCACGGGTGCTTAAGCAGCGCTCCGTGCTTGGGCATTATCTTGACCCGGTGGCCGACAAGCTGCTGCTGAGCACGCTTTTTCTGGTGCTCTTCTACAAGGGACTGATGCCTGGCACTGTCACCGTGCTGGTCTTCGGAAGGGACGTGGGAATCCTGCTGGTTTCGGCCATTCTCTATGCGGCCGTCGGGCGGCGCGAGTTCTACCCGAGCATCTTCGGCAAGGCCAATACTCTCGCCCAAATCAGCGCTGTCGCCGCCGTTCTGCTGCATCAGCTAACGCCCGCGATTTGGGTTGCGGTCACACGCCAGGTCGCACTCGGCGCTACCATCGCGCTTACCGTGGCGTCAGGTCTGCATTATGCGTGGCTGGTTTCGCGCCGCGGCGCAACGCCCGCTGCCAACGGCGCCCCCGCTAAGTAGGTGAGGCTGCGAAGCGCCGCTGAGGCGATCTGGGCCGCGTGAGAACGATTCACTTCATCTCTGATTCGTCCTGTAAGTCTTCGGTTCCAACTGTATCTTCAATTTCCATATCGCGAAATTCTTCTGAGTCGAAGACTTCGCCACACTCCAGGCACTCGACATACTCCGTGTCTTCATGCCGGGAAACGATCCGGACCTTAGGGTGTTTGCAGGCGGTTGCCATCGTTGAATTTGGAGCTCCTGCGTCCATTCCGAAGTCCATCACCCGCTCCGGATAGGTGGAGATTGCCCCCACTCGCAGTTGTTTCCATCTGAGAGTGCGGGCGTCCGGGTATGGTTGCTCGGGAATGGCTATAGGTGCTCTTTCCGCCAGATTGTAGCCGTCTTTTGGCCGATTGCAAACGGATTTTTTGATGAATCAGTCCGCCTGGTTACCGCCCGAGCCGCGTTCACACACGGGACAAAAGCCGACTTGAAGGCGAATTCAACCGGACGTATACTAAATACGGACCTAACCAGTCGCATATTTGATGCTAAAGCTCACTAAAAAAGCGGATTACGGGCTCATGGCGTTGAAGTACCTCGCCGAGCACCCGGAGACGCCTGCCCTGAGTGCCAAAGACGTCGCGGACGCCTACGGAATCCCCGCCCAGCTCCTGGCCAAGATTCTGCAACGACTCACAAAGGTGGGCCTCCTGCGCTCTCATGCAGGGATGAACGGTGGGTACGCGCTTTCCCGCGATGCGCGCCAGATATCGGCCTTCGAGGTGATCCACGCCATCGACGGGCCTTTGTTTATTACATCCTGCTTCAAAGGTGTAAAGGCCTGCGAGCTGACCCCGAGCTGCACGATCAAGGAACCCCTGGCGCGCGTGAATGAAACGATTGCCGGAGTTCTGAAAAGCATCAGCATTCAGGATTTGGCTGAGCGCGAACCGGCGGCCGCGAAGGGGCACGAGGCGCAAGGGCTGGTGTCATTGACGCTGTAAACAATTTGGGAACAGTGTCTGGAGGCGAGATGGCTGCCACAGCGCGAGCGTCGATTATTACGGCAATCTGCTCGATGCTGGCCGCTGCCGCGGGCAACGCAGCCTACGGCTGGTGGCGCCATGGCAGGGTTGACTGGGTCGGGGTGCTCGAATTTGCCTTGGCCTGGTATGTTTCAACGCTCGCTTTGCAGCGTATTGGAAAATGGTGGCAGAAACGAAAACTGCGGCAAACTGAGCGGTCGCTTGTCAGCCAGGAATAGAATCGGCGGCCACTCCTGCCGAATCACATAAAGGGTACGTGGACGCTGCTCGACGAATCGAAAACTATGGCAGAAATCGTCACCATCGGATCGACACCATCGCCGGACGCTGCGGCATCGCAGCCGGCAGCTCCAGGCGGCTTGCAGGTAACGCCCAGCGCCGTCAAGCGCATTCGAGTCATCCTCGGCAAAGAGGGCATTTCGCTTGAAGAGGGCGGGCTGCGGCTGGGCGTCAAAGGCGGCGGCTGCTCTGGCCTTTCTTATGCCATCGAATTCGATGCGCACCCGCGCGAGCGCGACAACATCTTTACCTTTGAAGACGTCCGCGTCTTCATCGACCCCAAGAGCTTCGTCTATCTGCAAGGGATGACGCTGGACTATGAGGAGACGCTGATCCGTCAGGGATTCAAGTTCATCAATCCCAATTCTGCGCGCTCCTGCGGTTGCGGAACGTCATTTTCGGTGTAAGGGCACTCCGGCTGCGCATCCACCGGCCTGGCCATTTTCTTTAATCCTTGTGCACACTCGCTCGTAAAGTATTTTCTGACCTCTGATCTCTGATCTCTACTCTCTGATCTCTTATCTCTGCTTACTTCAGCGCCTTTTCAATTCCTGCTTCGGCCAGCGGCGCCATGATTGCGTATCCGGCCGGCAAGGGGTGCACGCCATCCCTGCTCAGGGTAGGCGGCAATCCTCCGCGATCGTCCTTCATCGCCGAGTAATAGTCCACATACACATCGCCATGATCGGCTGCGTATTGCTTCATCCACGCGTTCACTTCCACAACTTTTGGTGCGGGCGTGAGTCCCGGCGCCCAGGGAAAATCGAAAGCGGGCAGCACCGAGCACAGCACCACGCGAATCCCATTTGCGCGGGCCAGCTCAGCCATCGATGCGAGGTTTCCTTCAGTCTGCTCAAGGGTCATTGGACCCGTATTTCCGGCAATGTCGTTGATCCCGCCGAGAATCACCACAACTTTGGGCTTCAAATCGATCACATCCTGGCGGAAGCGCACCAGCATCTGCGGAGTGGTTTGCCCGCCGATGCCGCGGTTGATGTAAGGCTTGCCGGGAAATGAATCATCCAGCTTCCAGCCCTGCGTGATCGAGTCGCCCATAAAGACCACCCGGTCCTCGCCCGGTTTCGGCGCAGGCAGCATCGCATCGTCCTCCTTGAATCGCTCAAGCCCGCCAAAGTCCACGAGCAGTTGCTTGTCGTGGTCCATCCAATACGGATTGTTTGGATGTCCCGACGGGGAGGTTTGCGCCGGGGCCGCTGTCTGTACAGGAGATGGTGTTTGCGTCGCAGGCGTTGCGGCCTGAGCTGATGCTGCTGGCGCCTGTGCCATGAGCGCACTGCCCGCAAGCAATCCTGCCAGGGCCGTCGCGAAAAAAGTAGCTTTGCAAAGCTTCAATCGATGCACTTGATCGCTCCATTCGTGGAACGCCTGGCTTCAACCGTTGCCATCAATCCGTCCCGCCAACGATTGTAGGCAATCGCGCCCCATCGCTGCCACTCGCGCTCCTAGACACAGCCCACGCGTACTCACGATAAAATCCAGATATGCCCGCTACGGCAGTTTCCTCTGAGATTCTGACGAAATACGAGCCCGTCATCGGCCTCGAAGTGCATGTGCAGCTTCTCACGGCCACCAAGGCGTTCTGCGGTTGCGCGAATCATTTTGGCTCTGAGCCGAACACGAATGTTTGTCCCGTTTGTCTCGGGCTGCCGGGCGCGCTGCCCGTCCTGAACGCGAAAGCCGTCGAATTCGCCACGCTGGCTTCGCTGGCTCTCAACTGCCAGGTGCGCGAGCGCTCGATCTTCGCGCGCAAGAATTATTTCTATCCCGATCTGCCCAAGGGCTACCAGATTTCTCAATACGACAAGCCGCTGGCCGAGCATGGCTGGATTGACGTTCCCGCCGCCAACGGGTGGTTCAAAGAGCCGGGGTCGCCGGGGTGGAAGCGAATTGGCATTACGCGCATCCACATGGAGGAAGACGCCGGCAAAAGCTTGCACGACGGATTCTCCGACTCCGCTACGCGTACCTATCTTGACCTGAACCGTTGTGGCACTCCGCTGGTTGAAATCGTCAGCGAGCCGGACATTCGCACTCCCGATGAGGCCTTCGAATACCTCATCCGCCTCAAGGAGATACTGCTTTACACCGGCGTCTCCGACTGCAATATGGAGGAGGGGTCGCTGCGCTGCGATGCGAACGTAAGTGTGCGCCCCAAAGGCCGGGAAAAATTTGGCACCAAGGTTGAAGTAAAAAACGTCAATAGCTTCAAGTTCGTCCGCACGGCGCTGGAGTACGAGATCGAACGCCAGGTTGAAGTGATCGAATCAGGCGGGCAGGTGACGCAGGAAACGCGGCTCTGGGACGCCAACCAGGGCCGCACCTACTCCATGCGCTCCAAAGAGCAGGCGCACGACTATCGCTATTTCCCAGAGCCGGATCTGCCTCCGCTGATCGTTTCCTCTGAACTCTTGTCCGAGACCAGGAAAAAACTGCCTGAGCTGCCGGAGGCGCGGCGCAAGCGCATGATCGCCGAGTACGAACTGAGCGTTCAGGACGCGCACACGCTCACCGCTTCGCGCGAATTTGCTGACCGCTTCGAGGCCGCGGCAAAGACCGCGCGCAATCCACGGCGCGTGGCCAACGTGCTCCTGAGTGAAGTGGGCGGCCGCCTGAAAGCGCTTGGTATCGAGCTCGATCAATCGCCGGTGACCATGGCCGGAATTGTTTTGGCCGCCGATCTGCTCGATGAGGGCAAGATCAGCTCCAAACAGATGAAGCAGCTCTTCGATGTGAGCTTTGAAAAGGGCGAGGACTTCGGCACCGTCTATGAGCGCGAGAAACCGCAGCAGATCACCGACGCCGCGGCGCTTGAAAAACTGATTGATGAAGTGATTGCCACCAATCCCAAACAGGTGGAGCAATATCGCGGCGGCAAAACAACCATGGCTGGATTTTTTGTGGGCCAGGTGATGCGCGCGTCGAAAGGTCAGGCGAACCCCGCGCTGCTGAATGAATTGGTGGTGAAGAAGTTGGAGGGATGAAGATCGGCTTCGCCCTCGAGACCCAGCGTGTCTGCTCAACCGCACATGCAGGCCAGCGCCGGCCGCGACTGCTTATTTCAATTTCAGGTCGGAGATGAAGTCCTTGCGCGCGTCCCAGGAGCTTACGGTTTTTACCGCGCTCTTGGCGCCGTTTTTTTCCGCCCACAAGTCGAAATCTGTGCTCATGTCAACCTGGGCAAAATGAAAATGGCCGTTGGCAATGGAATCAAAACTGCGGATCGTCTTCGTTTTCTCGTTTTTCAAAAAGACGGTAGCGCCGGAAACGGGCTGCGAATTGCTGTCGAGCACGGTTCCCGATACCGTGCGTATGCCGATGTTCTGAGCCTGGGCTGTGGAGGATATAAGCGCATTTCCCGGCCCTGCCGAAAGCGCCCCGAATGCAAGAAGACTCAACACAGTTGCCGCCAGCACGCCGGCTCGGCTCATCCTCACTCCTCCTCTTCCGCTTCGAAGAGATCGTCTTCCTCTTCGATGCCCTCTTCTACGCGCGCCAGCTCCAGCGGTTCGACGCCAACCACTTCGTATTCCGTTCCACACTCTTCGCAGGCTATCACGTCGCCCTCTTCCACTTCGTCGAGTTCAACGTTCAGGGCCGTGTCGCATTCCGGGCAGCTGGGCATTGCAGCCTCCTCACTTTCCAGACCGAATCGCATTGCGGGATAAGAGCATCATCCCGATTCGGCAACCATCGCTAGTTTTAGGGAGAACCCGGCCTCAGGTCAAGACCCAAACGATGCATTCGAGACCAGCATTTTCGTTGCCGGAAAAATCCTTTCATACGCCTTAGACGATGTTTTTTCCGGGACGGCAGTCTGCCGTGCTCCGTTCCCGGTGCAGACCCAATCGAAACGCGAACCGCCGCTAACATCCCTTCATTCACGCACTGCCCACAGGCGCCATGACACCGGAGCACTTGAGCGGTTACCCTGTTGACTACGATGCCGCGATCTGGCTCCAGTCCGTTTGCCTTCCCCGACTTCAAAGGGGCGACGCGCCGGCTCATCCTTATCAACCTGGCTACATATTTTGCGCTGTTGCTGGCGAATCTGGCGACTCCCACGGCAGCGAAGATTGCCGGCTTGCTCGTCTTCGATCCCTCCTCATTCATGCGCGGAGCGCTGTGGCAGCCGCTCACCTATAGCTTCGTCCACGTTGGAATCGTCGGCACGCTTTTCGAGCTGCTCTCTCTCTGGTTTATCGCCGGATTCCTCGAGAACTTTCACGATGCCAACTGGGTCATGAGCCTTTACGCGGTCTCCGTTCTGGGAACCGCCGCGGCTGCGCTGGTGCTTTATCTGGTCGCGGGCACGCTGGCCCCCTCGCTGCTTGAAAATGTCAATCCGCTTTACGGCTGCTTCGGCGGAATCTTCGGACTCCTGGTGGCGATCGGGGTTCTTTATGGTGATACCCAGTTCCTCATGTTCTTTGTCATCGGCATCAAGGCGCGCTACATGGTCATCATCTATGGGCTCGTTGCCGTGGCCATGCTTTTTGGCGAGGAACGGATGTACGCCTTTGCGCAGCTCGGTGGCGCGCTCGCCGGCTTTGCCTTCGTGCGCATGGCTCCGCGGCGCGGAATGTCTTTCATGCTGACCGAAAGCTGGTACGGCCTGCGTAATCGCTACTACCGCTGGAAGCGCCGGCGCGCGGCCCGAAAGTTCGAAGTGTACATGCGCTCGCAGGGCCGCATCGTCAAGTTCGACGGCCAGGGCAACCGGATCGATGAAGACGCCGACGACAAAAAGCGCTGGAATTGAAAAGAGCAGGGAACAGGTGTAGCGCCGGTCTCCTGACCGGGGCCCCCAACGACAGGTCTTCGTCGTTGGGGTGGTTGACCGGCTGTCGTGCGGGCGTCCCCGCCCGCACTCGCGGAGCGCAGATTCAGGAGCGCCATCCGCTACAATCCTTTCTGGAATGAATAACAAGATAGCGTTTCTGTTTCCCGGGCAGGGCTCGCAGGCCGTTGGCATGGGCCGCGACCTTGCCGAACGATTTCCCGTTGCCGCTCAAACCTTCGCCGAGGCCGATGCGGCGCTTGGCTTCCCGCTTTCAAAGTTGTGCTTCGAAGGGCCGGAAGAGGACCTGCGCCTGACCGAGAACACGCAGCCGGCCATCATGACGGTGAGCGTCGCAGTTGCGCGCGTCCTCGCGGAGCAGGGCGTCGCGCCTGCGCTCGCCGCGGGCCATTCGCTGGGCGAGTGGTCTGCGCACGTCATCGCCGGCACGCTCACCTTTGCAGACGCGTTGCGAGCCGTGAAGGCTCGCGGGCACGCCATGCAGCAGGCGGTTCCGGCCGGGCAGGGAGCCATGGCTGCCGTGCTCGCGCTCGATGCCGCTCAGGTGGCAGAAGCGTGCACAGAGGCCGCGCGCGAAACTGGCCTTACCGTCCAGGCGGCGAATCTCAATTCTCCGGGCCAGACTGTGATCTCTGGCGCGGCTGCTGCGGTTGAAAAAGCTGCGGCACTCTGCAAAGCCAAAGGCGCTCGCCGCGCCGTCATGCTTCCCGTCAGCGCTCCTTTCCATTGCGCCCTTATGCAGCCCGCTCAAGAAGAGGTTGCGCACGTGCTCTCTGGAATCGCCATGCACGATCCGCAGATTCCCGTCGCGGCCAACGTGACCGGCGGCTTGGTCTCCACTGCCGACGCCACGCGCGACGCGCTCATCCGCCAGGTCACAGGCTCAGTGCGCTGGGTCGATTGCGTTCAGTCGCTCAAAGGCGCTGGTGCTGATGTGTTCATCGAAGTCGGTCCCGGCAAAGTCCTCTGCGGGTTGCTCAAGCAAATCGATCCGGAGCTGAAATCGCTGAATGTGGAAGATGCGGCAAGCCTGGAGAAGACGCTGGCGGAGATGCGCTGAGTCACTTTTCAGGATTGGCAGGAATGGGTCGGCGAGATTCCGGAGGATTCGGGCTCAGAAAGCGGACCGGAATCGAAACGCGCATCGGAACCGGCTTGCCATTTTCTCTGGCCGGATCGAAGCGGTATTGCAGCACGGCCGCCGCGGCGCTGCCGTCGAGCCCGTACCCCGAGGATTTTTGCAAGCAAACCTTCGTGGGGGCACCCCGTTTGTCCACCAACGCATTCAAAATCACCAGATAATTCCCAACGTGCGTCTTGCCGGCGGTGCGGATCGCATCGAGCGTCATCTTTGCGGGAACCGTCCTGATCGTTTTCGCCAGCGTGACGCCTGGATCGTCCGGGCCGGCAATTCCGTTGCTGCCCAGGCTGTCGTGAAGGTGAACGGGGCAGAGTGGCACGCTCAGGTCGGCGCCGCGAGAGTACGGCGAGCGGACCGCGACCGGATTTCGAGTTTCTCCCGCCGGAGCCATCGGAGTCCGCTGCGCAAAGAGTCCGCCGGGCAGGGCAAGAAGCAGCGCCGCGAGCCAAGGAGTTCCGCCCATCGAATCCTCCTACTCGTATAGATGCGAGCGGCGCGAATTCGTCAAACGGCTCCCAGCTCCTTCAGCACGAACGCGTAGTCCAGCGCAATTTCCTTCAAGTAGTCGTACCGCCCGCTCGCCCCGCCGTGCCCGGCCTGCATGTTGGTCACCAGCAGCAGTGGATGCGAGTCCGTCTTGAGCGTGCGCAGCTTAGCCACGTACTTTGCCGGCTCCCAATACATCACCTGGCTGTCGTGCAGACTGGTCTTCACCAGCATCGCCGGATAATCGGCCGCGCACAAATTGTCGTACGGCGAATAACTCAGCATGTATTTGAAGTACTTCTCTTCGTTGGGATCGCCCCACTCTTCATATTCGGGAACCGTTAGGGGCAGGGAAGCATCGAGCATCGTGTTCATCACGTCGACGAACGGAACGTGAGAAACGATAGCCCGAAAAAGATCGGGCCGCATATTCACGATCGCGCCCATCAGCAACCCGCCCGCCGACCCGCCCTCAGCCGCCACGCGCTGGGGATCGCCGTAACCTTGCGCAGTCAGATGCTCCACGCAGGCAATGAAATCGGTAAAAGTGTTGCGCTTCACCAGCATCTTGCCCGCATCGTGCCACGGCTCGCCCATGTCGCCGCCGCCGCGAATGTGCGCATAGGCCATCACCACGCCGCGATCGAGCAGGCTCAAACGATTTGAACTGAAGCCGAGCGGCAAGGAGTACCCGTACGACCCGTAACCGTAAACATACAGAGGATTCTTCCCCGCCTCGCGCTTATCTTTGCGATACACAATCGAGACCGGAACCTCGACTCCATCCGGCGCCTTCGCATGAATCCGCTCGCTTGCGTAGAGTGTGCGATCGAATCCTCCCGGAATCTCAAGCTGCTTGAGCAGCGTCGACGCGCCTGTCGCCACGTCGTACTCGTATACCGAACTCGGCGTGACCAGCGACTGATAGGCGTAGCGGAATGTGGTCGCATCGAAGATCCGATTGATGTGCGGGTGCGCGCTGTAAGCCGGCTCAGGGAAAGCAATCTCGCCGGCGCGAGCTGCCTCCGCGCCTTCGCCATCAAACTTCCACAGTCTCAGCCGCGGCAGCCCGTCCTCGCGCTCGCAGGCAATGAAAAATCCCGCAAACAGATCCACGTCTTCGAGCATCACGGCATCGCGGTGCGCGATCCGTTCCGTCCAGTGTCCGCGGCCCGGCGTGGCCACGGGCGCCGTCACCAGCCGAAAGTTCCGCCCGCGATCGTTGGTCCGGATAAACCACAGCCCGTTGCGGTGGTCGACCGAGTATTCGTGCTCGTCCTCGCGTGCTGCAATAAGCTGCAAATCCCTATCCGGCTCGTCGGCCCGCAGAACGCGCGCCTCACTCGTTGTGTGGCTGGCCGCCTCCACCACGATGTACTTTCCATCCCGAGTCCGTCCTGCCGCAAGGTTGAACCGCTCGTCATCGTCTTGATACACCAAAACATCTTTGTCGGGCTGCTCCATCGAACGGCGCCAAACCTGGAACTGCCGCTTTTGCTGCTCGTCCTCAAC
>Ga0335085_10005242_pt1 | contig 20985 bp, 20 predicted proteins | sample Lox_Sample_45_FD_206712 | JGI IMG/M metagenome (GOLD analysis project Ga0335085, IMG submission 206712) | Soil microbial communities from Loxahatchee National Wildlife Refuge, Florida, United States - Lox_Sample_4.5 | ecosystem: Environmental > Terrestrial > Soil > Wetlands | place: USA...
GCTCGTGGCGATCGGAGCCGGCCGGATCACGCACCTGGGCATGGATAACACGGGATGGCCCGGGGCGTTCATCGAGTACCAGCTTCGCGGCGGTGCCGACGCGGGCTGCTACGTCTACTACGCCGAGGGAGTGGTACCCGCCGACGGCCTGCACGTCGGCGACACGATCAGCGCGGGCCAGCCGATCGCGACGATCATCCCCGCGTACCCGACCGGGATCGAGATCGGATGGGGCACCGGGATCAGCACCAAGGCGTACGCGAAGGTGGCCGGCCAGTGGAGCCCGGCCGACGATGACGACGACATCCCAAGCGCCGCGGGCACGAACTTCTCGGCGCTGATCGCAGCCCTCGGCGGCCCCCCGGGAAAGAACGAGGGCTAGCGACTACCGGAAGAACACGCCGTTTCGTTCGAGTCCGACGGCGGGCGAGCCGGCACCGCCATCCATGACCGTCGGATTGAATTGACCCCGGGGATCGGAGCGGTAAATAACGCCGCCGCGGTCGTTGAATGCCGTGAAGCTGATCGTCGTCGGGCCGGGCACGTACTCGCCGCGGAACTGCAAGCTGTCGTCGCGGATCGTCTGGCGCGTGCCGTTACCTGCCCATCGAACGTCGAAGCTCACATGCGACGGCACTGGCGGGATCGGCGGCGTGACGAGACCGAGTGCGTTGAAGCCGTCGTGGTAGTCCGACACGGCCACGCGGTCCGCGTGCAGTCGCCCTCGGCCGCGGCGCGGATCCACGCTGATCGCCCACGGCGCGATCGGGATCGTCCAGAACAGACCGGACGGCGCGATCCCCGGCTCGAAGTCGTGGAGTTGAACTGAGGACGGGTCGTCGACGGCGCCCGTGAACAGGTCGATTCATATGAACCCGAACGATCCGACGTGCCGGCGCCCGTCGAGCCCGACGTACAGCCCCTGCATGAACCGCATATCGCAGTCGAAGTCGTAGTTGGTGCCGTCGCTCCCGCGCGCGCTGCCGCGGGTCTCGGAGCCGCCGATGATGCCGGCGAAGTCCGTGATCGTCGACATCTCGAACCCGATGCCGGGAAGAAAGAAATGGAAGTCCGCCCCGGTCGGCACGAAGCCCTGCTCGAGCGATAGTCCCCCCGGAATCGGCCGGGGTGCTGCCGTCGAAGACCACCCGAGCACAGAGCTCGGATTCACCAGCCCGACGCCGGCCATTCCGCCGAGCGCGACCGCGCTGCGGCGCAAAACCTGTCGCCGCGAGAGTGTCTTCGCGGCTTCGTCGCGGAGCGACGCGTCGCCCGCGTCAAGATGCGCCCGGTCCAATCCCATGACCCCGATGGGTTGTTCGGGGCGACCCTAACACGGCCGGCACGCGATTGCAACAATCAGCACATAACGCTTTGCAGTAGAAGCTGCGAGGCCTGCGGACTACTCGCCCAAGATGTCCATCGAGCGCTTCATCGCGTCGGTGAGATGCCGCCGCGTGAGCGACTCGGCGCGCCTGGCGTCGCCTGCCTCGATCGCCTCGAGGATCTGCTCGTGCTCGCGGACGTCGAGCAGCATCCGCTCCTGGGTCTCGACCTGGCGCTCGTAGATCGTCTCGCCGATCCGCGCCACCCACAGGCGCTCAGCGAACTGCGCGAGGAACTCGTTGCCCGACGCGGCCGCCAGCGCCAGGTGAAACTCGCGGTTCGCCTCGAAGCTGCGCCGAACGTTGCGAAGCGAACGCCGCTGCGCCGCCACCGCCGCGCGCATTCGGGCGAGCGGCTCCTCCAGCCTCCGTCCCGCAGCCAGCCGGGCCGCGCCCGGTTCGATCACGGTCCGCGCCTCGTACGAAACCCGCATCCCGGCCTGGTCGACGTCGGCGACGCGCGCGCCACGGTTGGTCCGCATCTCGACGAGCCCCTCGGCCGCGAGCCGGCGTAGCGCCTCGCGGACCGGCGTGCGCGATACGCCGAGCTCCTCGGCGAGGTCTTCCTGGTGGACGCGGGCGCCCCGCGGGAGCGATCCGCTCGTGATCCGCTCCCGGATCGCCTCGTAGACCTGATCGACGACGCTCGCGATGTTCAGGCGTTCGGGCGCCGCTGCGCGGTCAGGCAAGCTCATCCAGTACCGCCGCGCTCGCCTCGACCAGCTCGTCGACCTCGTCGTCGGAGATGGTCAACGGTGGCGAGAACGCGAGCGAGTTCGCGTACGGGAGCGCCCGACCGATCACGCCCCGCGCGAGCAGCGCCTCGCTGAACGCGCCCGCTGCCACCGAAGCGTCGAGCCCGATCGCCTGCATCAGCCCCTCGCCCCGGACATCGACGACCCCGGGATGACCCGACAGGCCATCGAGCCCGGCCCGCAGCCGCTGGCCGGCGGCCGCCGCGCGCGCGGGAAGGTCCTCGGCGCGCATCAGCTGGAGGTTGGCGATGCCGGCGGCGCAGCACGTCGGATGGCCGCCGTACGTGCCGCCGTGGGCGAGCAGGTAGCCGGGATCGGCCTCGAGCCAGCCGCGCAGCTTCGGCCCGACGATCACCCCGCCGAGCGGCAGATAGCCGCTCGTAATCGCCTTGGCGAACGTGATCATGTCCGGCGTGACGCCGTAGTGGTGGGAGCCGAACCACGAGCCGAGGCGCCCGAAGCCGGTGATGACCTCGTCGAAGATCAGCAGCGCGCCGCTCTCATCGCACACCTCGCGGAGCCCCTGGAGATAGCCGTCGGGCGGCGGGAACACGCCGCCGGCGCCGATCACCGGCTCGGCGACGATCGCCGCGATCCGCTCGGGGCCGTGGTAGGCGACCGCGGCTCGCATCGCGTCGACGCTGTCGCGGTCGACCTGGAAGAAGTCCGGAAGCAGCGTCCCGAACGGGTCGCGGTTAGCCGGCAGACCGCCGGCCGAGGTGCCGCCGAGCATCACGCCGTGATAGGCGTAGTGGCGGCTCAGCACGACCGTGCGGCCGCCGTCGCCGGCGGCCTTGTGTCCCGCGCGCGCGAGCTTCAGCGCGGAGTCGATCGCCTCCGAGCCGCCGCAGGTGAGGAACACGCGCGCGTCGGGGATCGGCTGGAGCTCGAGCAGCAGCCCCGCCAGCTCGTCCTCGGGGGCGTTCGTGAAGCGGGCGAATGTGTGGAAGGCCTCGAGCTTCGCCATCTGGGCAGCGACCGCATCGGCGATCTCGTGCCGGCCGTGCCCCGCGGCGCAGTACCACAGCGACGCGGTGCCGTCGAGGTAGCTCTTGCCGTACACGTCCCAGACGCGGCAACCCTGGCCACGGACGATCTCGAGGTACTCCTCGGCGGGCTTGGCCGCGAGGGCAAACGGATGCAGAACCTGCGGAACGCTCATGACGTCACCCCCACGCTTCGTTCGGCTTCATCTTCGGGCATCGTCAGCGCGACGTGCAGCGTCTGCGCGGTCACCGCGGGCTGCTCGCCGACGTCCGGCAGCGGCTCCTCGGACTGCACGATGGTGTTCTCGAGCCGGCCGATCCCCTCGATCTCGACCGCGACGATATCCCCTGGCTCGACGGGGCGCGAGTGCGCGGGCGTCCCGGTGAGCAGGACGTCGCCGGGCTCGAGCGTGATCAGCCGCGCGAGATCGGCGATCTGGTAGGCGAACGAGAACATCAGATCGGTACCGGTGTGTCCCTCCTGGACCTGCTCACCGTTGACGAACGTCCGGAGCGTCAGGTCCTCGGGGTCGACGTCGCCGGCGTCGACCATCACGGGGCCCAGCGGGCAGAAGCCGTCCTGGCCCTTGACCCGCAGCATCGAGCCGCGGTCGGCATGGCGGAAGTCGTGGACGCCCCAGTCGTTGGCGACGGTGTAGCCGCCGACGTAGTCGAGCGCCTCGTCGATCGTGACCCGGTGACACGGTCGGCCAATCACGACCGCGACCTCACCCTCGTAGTTCAAAAACCGGCATCCGACCGGCCGCACGACCGGCGCGAGATGGCCCGACAGCGACGACGGCGGCTTCATGAAGTACGACGGCTCGCTCGGCATACGCGCCATCTTGTATTCCTCGGCGCGCGAACGGTAGGTCAGGTGTGTGGCGAGGATCTTGCTCGGCGTCACCGGAGAGAGCCACTGCTGCACGTCGCCCACGTTCACCTCAAAACCGTCGGCCCGGACCACTTCTCCGTCGACCGTCCCCTCCACCACCCGGCCGTCGTGCTCGATGCGAACGTGCTTCATGCGTAGGCCTCCTGTCGATGTTGGGCGACGACCTCGACCCCGTCGACGGTGTAGCCGAACGAGAACCGGTAGCCGCGGAGCATCTCGCGCGGGGCGATCGCCTGCAGGTCTTCGAGCGTGTCGTCGTAGAGACGAAGGTCGGCACTCCCTTCCCAGATCTCGGTGGCGTCGCGGTCGTAGCCGCCGGCGCGGACCAGCTCGAACACGCTGGGGCGGTCGCCGGACGCGGCCGGGAAGTGCCGCGTGTTGTGCATCGGCGGGTCATTGACGGTCGGGCCGGTCTCGCTGACGTGCTCGAGCGTGACCACGAGGCGCGCGACCTGCCGATCGTTGGCGGCGCACGTGGCGCCGAAGCGCGCGCCCGCATCGAGCGCCGGCGTCGCCTTGCCGGCCGCGAACAGCCGCGTCATGTGGATCGACCCGAGCTTCTTTGGGAACCCCTGGATCCAACCGCGGTACATCGCGAAGTCCTTGTCGACCCAGATGTACACGCACCGGCTGACCGGCTGGCCGCCAAACTTCGCGCCGACGACGAGGAAGAACTCGCGGTACTGGGACTGGATCGGATCCGCGAGCTCATGGAGATCGACCGAGCACGACTGCCAGTCGGCGAAGATCGCAGCGACCGCACCGGGATCGTCGGCCGGCTCGAGCTCGGGCGGCAGCAGCGCCGCGACCGCGTCAGGGTCGGCGCGGTACTCGGCGATCAGGAAATCGCCCGAGTAGTGCCATGGTGGCGGCGGGACGATGCCGGCACGCCCGTCGGGCGACAGCGGCGCGGTGTAGCCGCGCGGCGTCACGCGGGAACCCCCGACCGCGCGCAGGCGGCCGACACCAGTTGGGCGAACAACCCCAGCTGCGACGGCTCGTGCATCTTCTCGGGATGCCATTGGACGCCGACGCAGGCCCAGCCCGTTCGCGGCTCGACCGCCTCGATCACGCCGCCGGGCGCGGTCGCGGTCACCTCCAGCTCGCCGGCATCCGCGATCTCGTGGTGATGGATCGTGTTGACCGCGACCGCGCCGGCCCCCAGTGCACGCTGCACCCGCGATCCGGGCCTCACCGTCACCTCGTGCCGATCCGCCAGGATCTCCTCGGGCGCGAGACCGCCTAGCTCGCGATGGCCGTCCGCCAAGGACACCCGCTGCCCGAGCCGACCGCCGTGCGCGACGGCCAGCAGCTGGGCGCCACGGCAGATCCCAAGCGTCGGCAGCCCGCGCTCACGGGCGGCGGCGATCAGCGCGAGCTCCCACTCGTCGGCGGGACGATCCGGCTCGTCGGCGTTCTCGAGCTCCGCGCCGTACGACGCCGGGTCGACGTCGCCGCCGCCGGTGAGGAGCAGCCCGTCAGCCAGGGCCAGCACGTCATCGAGCGCGTCCCCATCAGGGCGGGACACCACCAGCGGCAGACCGCCGGCGTCGAACACCCGGGCGGCATACGCCGGATCAAGCGTGTCGAGGATCGTGCGCTCGCCGAGGTAGGTAGGGAGCGGACGACGCCAGCACGTGACGAGGATGCGGGGACGGGGCATAGGCGCGTGAATACATTATGTGATTGCCGGGGCGCCCGCCAGGGTCACTCGGACCTGCTCGGCCTCGCGCAACTTGTAGCGCTGGACCTTGCCGGTCGGCGTCCGCGGGAGGTCCCCGACGAACTCGACCACGTGCGGGTACTCGTACCGGCGCAAGTGCTCCTTGCACCACCCCCGCAGCTCGTCCGCGAGCGCGGCCGGATCATCCGGCGTGACCGCACAGATCACGAACGCCTTGATCCGGCTGAGGTCCTCGATCTGGACGCCGATCACCGCCGCCTCGGACACGGCCGGGTGGCGAACCAGGCAGCCCTCCACGTCGGCGGGCGACACCCACAGCCCGCCCACCTTGATCATGTCGTCCGACCGTCCCTGGTAGATGTAGTGGCCGTCGGCGTCGACGATGTAGCGGTCGCCGGTGTGGAACCACTCGCCGCGCATGCTGTGCCGGGTCTTTTCGCGTTGGTGCCAGTAGTAGGCCAGGCAGCTGTCGCCGCGGACCATCAGATCGCCGGGCTGGCCGGGGGTGACATCGAGCCCGTGCTCGTCGACCAGCCGCAGCTCATACCCCGGCACCGGTCGTCCCGACGTTCCGGGGGCCAGATCGGAGAGCGTGTTCGAGCAGTAGATGTGGAGCATCTCGGTCGACCCGATCCCGTCGAGGATCGGAACGCCGGTCAGCGCCTGCCACCGCGCGAGCACCGCCGCCGGAAGCGCCTCGGCCGCCGACACGCACGCGCGCGCCGACGAGAAGTCGACGTCGGCCGCGCCCGGCGCCTTGACCATCGCCGCATACAGCGCCGGCACCGAAAAGAACAGCGTCGGCCGGTAGCGCGCGACCGCCTCGAAGATCCGGTCCGGCGTCGATCGGCCCTTAACCAGCCCGGCACAGGCCCCGACCGACAGCGGGAACGACAACCCGTTCCCCAGACCATACGCGTGGAACAGCTTCGTGGTCGAGTAACACACGTCGTCAGCGGAAATTCGCAATACGTTGCGCGCGTACTGATCGACGGTCACCCCGATGTCGCGGTGGGTATGCACGACGCCCTTGGGCCGCCCCGTCGAGCCCGAGCTGTAGAGCCAGAACGCCATGTCCTCGCGGTGGGTATCCGCAGGCGGCGGCAGCTCGCCGGCGCGGTCGCGGACGACGGCGTCGAAGCTCGCGTGCGCCCCCGGGTCGCCGTCGACGACGAGTACATGCAGGCCAAGCCGCGACTCGAGCTCGGGCTCGAGCGCCGGCAACAGCGACGCCTCGACGACGAGCACCGTGGCGTAACTGTCGTCGAGGTAATAGACGTAGTTGTCGACCCGGTCCATCGGGTTGACCGGCACTGGCACCGCACCGATCCGCATCGCGCCGAGGAACGCGGCCGGGAACGCGGGCGAGTCGTCGAGGATCATCAGCACGCGCTGCTCGCGTTCGACGTCGAGGTCCTCGAGATACGAGGCGACCGCCGCGGTCAACGTCGCGAGCTCGCCATAGGTCACGGCGCCGTCGGCGGTCAGGTACGCGGTCTTGCCGTCGCGGCCCGCTTCGAGGTTGCGGTCGAGCAGCGTGCTCGCGTTCAGTCGCTCCGCTCCGCTCACCTGATCGAGTCTACGCCCGCGCCCGCTTTCTCCGGCGTCCGTCGTGCTGCTGGTCCCAGGCCAGAATCCGCCGGATGTAGTCGACCGCCTGCGCGGGGGTTCGCTGGATGTGGAAGCCGCCGGGATAACGCACCAGCTCGGCCTCCTTGCCGAGCAGCCGCAGACCGCTGTAGAGCTCCTCCCCCTGGCTGACCGGCACCCGGAGGTCTCCCTCCCAGTGGATCACGAGCACCGGAGTGGTCACGCTCGGCAGGTACGTGAGCGGCGAGCGCGTCTCGTACTCGTCGCGCCGCCACCACGGTAGGCCGCCCATGTTGAAGGCGGCGAACTCCGGTATCTCGGTCGTCAGCGCCATGCTCGTCTGGTCGACGACCGCTGCCACCGCGGTCGCGCCGCGGAACCGGGCGGTGTGGCCCACGATCCAGCTCGTCATGAAGCCGCCGTACGAGCCGCCGCTCACGAACAGGCGCTCCGCGTCGGCGACGCCGCGGTCGATGAGGTCATCGCAGCAGGCGAGGATGTCCTCGTAGTCGCCGCCTCCCCAGTCCCCGGTGCAGGCGCTGGTGAACGCCTGACCGTAGCTCGTGCTGCCGCGCGGATTGGGGAGGACCACGGCGTAACCGGCCGCTGCGAGCGTCTGGTGAAAGGCGAGCCACCGGCCCGACGGCCACGATGCGTGCGGGCCGCCGTGGATGTCGACGTGGAGCGGCAGCCGCCGAGGGGCGCGTCCCGGCGGCAGCAGCGTGAAGTACTCGACCTCGGTCCCGTCGGCGCGAGCGACCGTCGACCGTCCGACGGGAGCGAGGTCGACGTCGGCCAGGAAGTCGTCGTTCAGGCGGGTCAGCGGGATCGGGTCGGCGCCGGCGGTGGTGGTCACGGACAGTTCGCTCGGCCGGTCGGGCCACGTGGCCGTCAGCGCGACCGCGCGCCGGCCGGGCCGGGCGGCGACGCCATCGATGATGAGGTCGCCGCCGACCACCTCGCGGCTACGCCGCTCGCCGAGACGAGCTCGATGCAGCGTCACCGAACCGCGGTCGGCGACAAGCATCAGCAGCTCACGGTTCCCGGTCCAGCACACGGGAGCGGGCAGGCCGGGGAACAGGACCGTCGGCCGATCGAGTTCGGGCGCGACCGGTTGGGCGCCGGCGCTGCCGTCGGCGGGGACGGCGAACATGCGGGTGTCCTCGTCCCATTCGTCGGTCAGCGTCCCCGCGAACACGATCGTCGTCCCGTCTGGCGAGAACACCGGAAAGGCGACGTGGCCCTTGCCGTTGGTGAGGCGGCGCGGCCGCCCGCCGCCGGCCGGCACGACCCACGCGTCGCCGCGAAACTGGCGATCGTCGCGGCGTGGGTGACGATCGGACGCGAACACGATCGAGGCGCCGTCCGGGGAGAACGAGGGATCGGCGTGGTCGTACTCGCCACGCGTGAGGGGCCGCACCGATCCGTCCTCGACGTCTACGACGAACAGATGGCGCCGGCCGTCCTGCCAGCCGACGCCGTCGAGGCGCGCCGCGAGCCCGCGGACGACCCGCGGCGCGTTGCGCTCCGCCGCCGGGGCCCTCGCGAGATCCGCGGCACCCACCCGGCAGACCACGACGAGCCGCGCCGAGTCCGGGGACCACGCGATCTGGCTGACCGGGCCCGGCAGCTCGCCGAGACGCGCCGGCACCCCGCCGTCGAGCGGCGCCAGCCGGAGGTGGGCATCCTCGGGGTGCCCGTCGGTGGTCGAGATGTAAGCGAGCCACCGGCCGTCCGGGGACCAACGCGGGCTCTTGTCCGCCGGGCCCTCGGTGAACCGGCGCGGCGCGGAGGACCCGTCGGCCGTCGCCACCCAGATCGACGAGCGCAGCCTGTCCTCGTTCTCGTCGGCCCCGCTGACCGCGAATGCCACCCTCCGCCCGTCGGGGGACAGGTCCGGGTCGGTGGCTGTCCTCAGCCGGAGGGCATCCTCCGGGCGGAAGCCTCGCTTGGCCATGTTCTCTCCCGCTCCAGTGCCGCAGTTCGTGCCTCGGTGAAACGGCCCGCCTCAAATCTACACATTCCGGAGGAACGGCTACGGGGTTTGGCGAGGACTAGCTGGAGGTTGAGGATGCGCCGCTCCGCGAACCCCGCCTCGCAGTACTTGAGGTACAGCGTCCACACCCTCCGGAATCGCTCGTCGTAGCCGAGCGACGCCAGCGCGTCGGTGTGTGCGGCGAAGTTCGCGTGCCAGCGCCGGAGCGTTTCCACGTAGTGCGGGGTCAGGTCCTCGAGCGCGGTCATCTGCATGTCGGTGTGGCGGGCGACGTTTCGGGCGATGACCTCGAGCGAGGGCAGGCAGCCACCGGGGAAGATGTGAGTGTTGATGAACGAGCGCGAGGCCTTCTCGACCTCGTAGGCGCGATCATCGATCGTGATCGCCTGGAGCAGCATGGCCCCCTCCGGGACGAGCAGCTCCGAGCACTTGTCGAAGAAAGCGCCGATGTGCCGCCAGCCGACGGCCTCGATCATCTCGATCGATACGAGCTTGTCGTAGCGGCCGGTCACGTCCCGATAGTCCTCCAGGAGGACGTCCACGAGCCCGTCGAGCCCGACCGCGCGCACCGCGCCCACCGCGTGGTCGTACTGCTCGCGCGAGATCGTCGTGGTGGTCACACGGCAGCCACGCGTCGCCGCGGCGTGGATCGCCAGAGCGCCCCACCCGGTGCCGATCTCGAGCAGGTGGTCGGTGGGGCGCAGATCGAGCTTGTCGCAGATCAGCTCGAGTTTGGCCACCTGGGCGTCCTCGAGCGTCGCCGAGTGGTCTGCGAACACCGCGCACGAGTAGCTCATTGTGGGGTCGAGCATCCGTGAGAACAGCTCGTTCCCGAGGTCGTAGTGGGCGGCGATGTCGTGCCGGCGCCGCCGACGGGTGCTCGGGCGGACGCGGGCGCGGACGCGCTGGATTGGCACGCGAACCGGAGCCATCAGAGCGCGCAGGCGGTCGAGCCCGGCCGCGTTGCGCGCGGCGAGCCGGACTAGGGCGGTGAGGTCAGGGGAGTCCCACAGGCCACGCGCGTACGCCTCGGCCAGGCCGCGGCTGCCCGTGAGCGCCATCCGCCACATCCGCCGCGAACGGACGACGATCGTCGCGGCCGGCGGACCCGAGCCGTAGACGCGGCGACCGGCGTCCTCGATCACCGTCAGCGACCCGAACCGGATACGACGAAGGAACAGCGACAGGAAGCCGCGCGCAACGGCGTCGATCACGGCGCCCCCTTGGCCGGATGCCGATGGATCGGGGCGCCGGCCAGCTTCAGGCCGATTGCGTGGCCGTAGATCAGCGCGAGCACGCGCACGTTTGCCAACGGATAGCGGGCGGTTAGGCGCGCCGCGGAGCGTTTTGTCAGCTCGTGGCGGCGGAGCGCGAGCGTGGCGACGAAACACAGCTCGCCCCGCCGGCTGCTCTCGATGCGGACCGCCAGCCGTTCGGCCGGCGTGCCGGCGCGAGCGCTGTACTCGTGATCCATGGACATGAACGGCGACACGTGCAGTCGTTTTGGAAGCTCTCCCCGGCCCCCGCGGAGGACGTACACGTGCCGCTCGCCCCACGGCGTGTTCGTCACTTCGGCGACGACCGCGACGAGGTGTCCGCCCGTACGGTCGAAGCAGTAGTAGAAGGTCACGGGGTTGAAGCAATGCCCGAATGAGCGCAGCTGGGTGAGGAGCCGGACCGGCCCATCGGGACGCGCGCCGGTCTCCCCTTCGACCGCGTCCCGCACGGCCTGGTCCAGTGGCCGCGTGGCGGTTCCGAGGTAGTCGCTTCGCCGGAAGCGCAGCGGACCGGGCCGGGAGGCGCACAGTCGGCCGCCGAGCAGCGAAGGCAACTCGTCCAGGTCGAGGTAGAACAGCGCGAGCCGGTGGCGGAACTCGCGCCGCGGCTGCGCGCGCCGGTGGTGGATGGTCCCCTCGTAGATGCAGCTCGCGGACGGGATCACAGCCGCCCGCCCAGCCGTTCAGCGACGCGCAGCGCGCTGCGAACCCCATCCTCGTGAAAGCCCCAACCCCAGTACGCGCCGCAGAAATGCGTGTGCCGGTCGGCGTTGATCTCCTCAAAGCGCCGGTGGGCGCGGACACCCTCGGCGGTGTACACCGGGTGCGCGTACGCGATCGTCCGGATCACCTTGGCCGGCTCGATCGCCTCGGTGCCGTTGAGCGTGACGCAGAACTCGCGCTCGGCGCGCAGAGATTGAAGCCGGTTCATGTGATAGGTGACGGTCGTCAGACCCACCGGCTCGGACTGCAAATGGTAGTTCCAGCTCGCCCATGCCCGGCGCCGGCGCGGCAGCATCCGCACGTCGGTGTGGAGCACGGCCTCGTTTCGCTGGTACGGGATCGCGCCGAGGATCTCTCGCTCGCGCGCATTCGCGTCGTGCAGCAGCGCCAGCGCCTGGTCCGAATGGGTGGCCAGAACGATCTCGTCGAACTGCTCGGGTTCACACCGACGCGCGCGGACGACCACATGGTCCGGCCCGCGGGTGACCTCGTGGACCGGGGTGCGGAGGCGGATTCGATCCGCATACGGGGCGATCAACGCGTCGACGTACCGTTTCGAGCCGCCGGCAATCGCCCTCCACTGGGGGCGGCCGCGGAAGGAGAGCATTCCGTGGTGGTCGAAGAATTCGGCCAGGAAGCGGGCCGGGAAGGTCCACATCTGACGCGGATCCGCCGACCAGACCGCGGACGCCTGGGGCACGATCAACCGGTCGATGAACGCGCGCGAGAATCGCTGCCGCTCGAGCCACTCCCCGAGCGATGGGCCGCTGCCCGCGTCCTGGTCTTCCACCAACTCGCGTGCCGCGCGATTGAAGCGAACCAGGTCGGCGACCATTCGGTGAAACCACGGCGCGACCAGGTGTCGGCGGTTGGCGAACAACCCATTCGGCGAGGCGCCCGAATACTCGAAGTCGCCGGCGGCGTCACTCACGCTGAAGCTCATCGTCGACGGCTGCCACGGCACCCCGAGCTTGATCAGCAGGCGCTCGAAGTTCGGGTAGTTGCGGTCGTTGAACACGATGAAGCCCGTGTCGACGTGGTGCGTCTCGTTCGAGGTGTCCACCCGGATCGTGTTCGCGTGGCCGCCGGCGTAGTCGGCGGCCTCGAACACCGTGACGTCGTGCCTGCCGTGGAGCAGGCGCGCCACGACAAGTCCGGAGACGCCGGCGCCGACGATCGCGATCCTCATGCGCGTATTGTAGAGATAAATCTCAACAACTTGTTCGGCCGGCCGCGCTGCGCTACGGTCCAGCCCCGTGCCGTCCGCAACCCGAGAACCCGGCCTGACGATGCGCGAGATGTCCACACGGACGGGGGTCAGCGAGGCGACGTTGCGGATGTGGGAGGTCCGCCACGGGTTCCCGCACCCCCGTCGTGTGCCGAGCGGCCACCGGCGCTACTCCGAGGTCGATGTTGCCCGCGTGCGCGCGGTGGTGCGTGCGCGAGAGCACGGGCTGTCGCTCCAGGCCGCGATCGATCTGGCCCAGGACGCCGGCGAGGACCGGCCGCCGTCGGTCTACGCTTCCTTGCGCTCGACATTCCCGGCGCTCGCGCCGCAGCTGCTCTCCAAGAGGGCGATGCTGTGGATGTCGCGCGCGATCGAGGACGAGTGCCTCGCGCAAGCCAGCCGGCCGCTGCTGTTCGGCTGCTTTCAGCACGAGGGCTTCTACCGGGCGTCCGAGGGCCGGTGGCGGGAGCTGTCGCGCACAGCCGAGCGGGCCGTGGTGCTCGCCGATTTCCGTCGCGTCCGCCGGCCCAAGGGCGGCCCGGTCGAGATCCCGATCCAGGCCGACGATCCGGTCGTCCGCGAGTGGGCGATCGTGTGCGAGTCGCCGAGCTTCGGCGCGTGCCTGACGGGCTGGGAGCGACCGGTCGACGGCTCCGGCGACCGCGTGTTCGAAGCTGCTTGGACGGTCGAGGCACCGGCGGTCCGGCTCGCCTCGCAGGTCTGTCTGGGGCTGGCGTCGACCGCGGCACCAGGCCTGCTCGAGGACATCGAGCACAGGCTCGATGCGACCCCGGTTGCTCGCGAGCACGAGTTGCGCTCCGCGATCCAGCTCAGCACGCGGATGGTGAGATACGCGACGACGTCATAGCGCGTCGATCCCAGCGGTTGCGAGTGCGGCCGCGCAGTAGGCGAACAATCGATCGCGATCGCCCTGCCCATCGGGTCCGGGACCGAGCGCGTAGCGCGTCGGGCGTCCGATCCGTCCATACCCGAGCACGATGCTCCGGTCCAGTTGCTCGATGAACATTCTGTTTAGATAATGTCATACGTGATGTTGCACAATCTGCATCGCGAGCAGGCGCGCGACCGAGTGGATTACGCGCTTCCGCTTAGCGGGGTCAGTGAGATCGCCCACGCCGCGTTCGTCGAGCGCGAGCTCGCACGGATCTTCGATTATCGGCACGCCGCCGCCACCCGTCTGCTCGGATGACCGCGCTGCTCTGGCTCCGGCGGGATCTTCGCGTCCACGATCACCCGGCACTGGAGGCGGCACGCCGCGACGGCGACGCGCTCGTGCCGGTGTTCTGCCTCGACGACCGGCTGCTACACGGCCGTCACGCGTCAGGCTCGCGCACGCAGTTCCTGCTCGAGTGCCTCGCCGACCTCGACGGATCTCTTCGAAAGCGCGGCAGCCGGCTGGTCGTGCGGCACGGGCGACCCGACGACGAGTTGCCGCGCCTCGCCCACGAGGTCGGAGCCACCGCGGTTCACTTCAGCGCGGATGTCGGCCCGTTCGCGCGTGCCCGGGACGCACGGGTCACGCGCGCCCTCGACATTCCTGTCCGCGAGCATCCGGGGACGTTCGTCGTCGACGACCTCGACGCGATCCGCACCGGCGCCGGCGAGCCCTACACGGTTTTCACGCCGTTCCACCGGACGTGGACGCACGTGCCGCGGCGCGAGAGATACGGCGCTCCACGCGAGCTGCCAGCCCTCGCGAAGGGGGTACGCACCGGCTCTGTGCCGTCGCTCGCCGACCTCGGGCTGGCCCAGGAGGTCGATGATCCGCGCTGCCGCGGTGGCGAGACGGCCGGGCGCAGAGCGTTGCGCGACGGCGAGGCGCCGCTCTCGCCGTACCTCCACTTCGGCTGCCTCTCGGCACGCGAGGTTGAGGACCGCGCCGCCAATGACGAGGTCCGCCGGCAGCTGTGCTGGCGCGACTTCTTCGCCCATGTCCTCCTCCACCACCCACGGAACGCGCGCTCCGAGCATCAGGCCCGGTACCGGGGCACGATCCGGTGGAGCCGCGCTGAGAAGCGGTTCGAGGCCTGGCGCGAGGGACTGACCGGCTATCCGTTCGTCGACGCAGGGATGCGCCAGCTGAAGCGCGAGGGCTGGATCGACAACCGGACAAGGCTCGTCGTCGCCTCCTTTCTCACGAAGGACCTCGGGATCGACTGGCGATGGGGCGAGCGCTGGTTCATGCGCCTGCTGCTCGACGGCGACGAGGCCAACAACAACGGCAACTGGCAGTGGATCGCGTCGGTCGGGGTCGACCCGCAGCCGGTGTCGAGGCGCATCCTGAACCCGGAGCGCCAGCGATCCCGTTTCGATCCCGATGGCAGCTACGTCCGGCGGTATGTCCCCGAGCTACGCGACGGCGGCCGGGGCTACCCGAAGCCGATCGTCGACCACGCTCGGGCGCGCCGGGACGCGCTCGCCCGGTACCGGTAGCGAGCCGACCGACCGCTCAGTACTTCCCGTTGGCGCCGAGGTCCAACGCGAACGAAAGGCTGAAGGGCCCACCGTTCACGTCCCATGGCTGCGATGCCCAGACGTACCCGTCGGCCTCTTTTCTCGCGATCGCCGCGTCCTTCGCGGACAGACCCCAGTGGGGATTTGCGACCTGCGTGGTGGGCGGGATTCCCGTTCGCTGACAGCGCGTCTGGCTCCGTGATGAACAACGCGGCGTATCGTTGGAAGGCCCAGATACCTGCCCGGCGAGATACGGCGTTCCGTTTTGGGCGGTGTTGACCAGGAAATGCTTCCCGGCGATGCCGTGACGCCTGAGGTACGAGTTGATCTGCGCTCCGTACTCGAGCTCCTGGCCCGTGGAGCCGTACTGGGTGTCATTCACGGAGAACCCGCGTGCGTAACGGATCCCGTTACTGATCAGGAGTGCACCCTGTTGTGAGGGCGTCAGCCAGTTGAGCGCGCCGGCGTCGATGTAGACCGTTGTGTGGGGATTGGCCGAGAGGATCTTGGCGCCATATCTGTCGATCTCCTCCGGCTGCTGGTTCGAGGTCTTGGCCGCGAACGGCAGATCGATCTGGAGGATCACGAGTGCCGGGGCCGAACCGATGCCGGCCGCGAGCTGGCTGTACCACCGCTCCGTACCACCCACGTCCCACGACCCCTGCCCGCTCCACGCGCCTTCCCACGGGTTTAGTGCAAAGGTGCCGAACTGGGTGAGGACGTTGGGATTGCCCTTCTGGGTGTCCTGGACGATCTCCGCCGCCACATTTCGGATGCGGTCGCTGTGGGTCCACGAGCCGGTGAAGAACGCACGCGGTTCGAGCGCCAGATTGCCCAGGAGCGCCCGGTCGTGACCGCGGGACGAAGCGTATGCCGCCCAAAGCGGATCCGACGGTCCCTCATACGGCTTCCACGTGAGTCCTGCGATCGGGTTCGATTTCGGCGCGCCGGGTATGCCCGCGTTCGCCGTTCCGGCCCACGCCGGCGCGGCGGCCGACATTGCGGTGATGACAGTTACCGCAGCCACAAGAGCGTGGCGCCTACCAAACCACGATCGCATCAAATCCCGCTTTCGTTGTCTCAGTTACAAACCGACGGGAGGTGACGATAGCGGGAAACGGGCGACCGCCGCACTCGACCGTCCGATCGCAGTAGCGCGGGGCCGGAGGCGTTTCGCGCCTCCGGCCCCGAGCAGCACCTGCCCCAGCTGTTCAAAAAGCGGTCATCCGACGAGCGCCGACACCACGCCCGATTGGATCAGCTCGACGGTCGTCGCGATGTCGACGTCGAGGTAGCGGTCGCCGTCGAGGAACCGGACGTGTTCGCGTACGAGCCGGAACGCCTCCTGCGTGCGTGGACTGCACCTCTCGACGCCGCGGAGCTCGAGCGCCTGGCAGCACGCCAGCAGATGGATCGCCGCGACGTTCTGGGCGAGCTCGACGATCGAGCGCGCATCGCGCGCGGCGATCGTTCCCATCGAGACCTTGTCCTGGTTGTGGCACTCGGTCGAGCGCGAGTGGATCGTGGTCGGGTTGCACAGCTTCATCGCCTCGGCCGTCATCGCGGAGGAGCAGATCTGCATCCCCTTGAAGCCGTGGTGCACCCCAGCCTCGGGATGGCTCGGGTCGAACTCCGGGATCAGGTTCGGCGTCAGGCCCCGGTTGAACTTCTCGTCGACGATCAGCTCGAGCTGGCGGTCCATCAGGTCGCAGAGGTTCGCGAGCGCGACCTTGAGTGAGTCCATCGCCTGGCCGACGTGGCCGCCGTAGAAGTTGCCGCCGCTTTCCACCCGGCCGCCGGCCACGTTGAACAGCGGGTTGTCGTCGGAGGAGTTGATCTCGACGGTCAGCCACCGCTCGGCCCAGTCGAGCACATCGCGGAGCACGCCGGTCACGTGCGGCGCGCAGCGGATCGAGTACTTGTCCTGCACCTGGCGGTCGAGCTCGACGAACTCGGCGCCGTCGAGGCCGCCCTCGAACAGCTCGTCGCTGTCGGCGGCCAGCCGCGAGTCCGCCAAAAGCTCGCGGATGTGGCGCGCGCTCGTGATCATCCCTGGATGGGGCTTGGCGTCGTCGAACAGGAACGCGTTGAAGTGACCGCGGTTGCCGAGCATCGCCTCCGACGCCATCGCGGTCAGAAGATCGGCGAGGTCGGCAAGCTCCTGCGAGGCGCCGACGGCCATACAGGCGAACGCGCTCATGAACGACGTGCCGTTGGTGAGCGCGAGCCCTTCCTTGGCCTCGAGCAGGAACGGGTCCAGGCCGAGCTCGGCGAGCACGTCGACGGCGTCGCGCTCGACGCCGTCGAACGCTACGACGCCGTCTCCGGCCAGCGCCCGCCCGACATAAGAAAGCGGCGCCAGGTCGCCGCTCGCCCCGACCGAACCGCGCTCGGGAATAAACGGCACGACGTCGTTGTTGAGCAGATCGAGCACGCGCTCGATCAGCTCGACGCGCACGCCCGAGTTCCCCTTCGACAGGCAGTTGGCGCGCAGCAGCATCGTCACGCGTGCGACCTCGGGCGGGGCGATCGGACCGGTGCCGACGCCCATGAAGCGCATGATGTTCTGCTGCAGCCGGGCCGCCTTGCCAGGGGAGATCTGGCGGTGCGCGCTGTCGCCGAAACCGGTCGTCACTCCGTAGATCGGTATCTCCTTGGCGATCAGCTCATCCTTGAGCCGCTTGCTCGCGCCGACGGCCCGGGCTGCTCGCTCGGACAACTGCACCTTGCGGCCACGTCGCGAGACCTCGAGCGCATCGCGGACGGTCAGGGAGGAACCGTCGAGCTCGAGCGCCGTCCGACCCGAACGTCCCTGCGTGGCCGGAGTCGTGACCGCCATCCCGGAACTGTTTCGCGGTGATAGGCTCGACGCAACTCACACGCACTCGATCGGTACTCAGATGCAGCTCAGCCGCCCTTTGGACGGCATTGACCGCAAAATTGTTGCGTTGTTGCAGGCGAACGGAAAGCGGACGTTCGCGGACATCGGCACGGACGTCGGCCTCTCGGCGACCGCGGTCAAGCGCCGCGTCGACCGCCTCGAGGGCGATGGCGTGATCACCGGGTACGGCGCGCGGATCAACTGGCGCGCGCTCGGCGATGCGATCGAGTCGCTGATCGAGATCTACTGCGCCGACCGGACCTCGCCGGCCGACGTCGGACGCTCGCTGGCGAAGGTCGACGAGATCGTCTCGGCGTTCACGGTCTCAGGCGAGGCCGACGCCGTGATCCGAGTGCGGGTGGACAACATCGAGCACCTCGAACGGCTGGTCGAGCGACTCCGGCGAGACCCCAACATCGTCAGGACCCGGACGCTGATCGTGCTCTCGACGCTGCTCGATCGGCCGTGAGGAAGCGATGACACCACTGCTCGACCTTCAGACGTTCGCGTCACCCGACATCGAGATGGACCGCCGTGCCGACGGCACGATCATCTTGAGGTCCCGTCGGACGCTGCCCGAGTGGGAGCCGTCGATCACAGCCGTACTCCAAAGGCGGGCAGAGCAACACCCGGACCGCCCGCTCGCGACCCACGCCGGCGCCACACTCACCTACGGCCAAGCGAAGCTGCGATCCGACGCGCTCGCCCGGGCGTTCATCGAGCTCGGCCTCGGGCCTGACAAGCCCATGATGATCCTGTCGGGCAACTCGATCGAGCATCTGCTCGTCAGCCTCGGCGCCTACGCCGCCGGCGCGCCGGCGATGCCGATCAGCGTCGCGTACTCGCTGATGAGCAAGGACCACGCGCGGATCAGGGCGATCGCCGAGCTGACCGAGCCGGGGCTCGTGTTCGCCGACGACGCCGCGCCGTTCGGACCGGCGCTCGACGCACTGGCAACGGACACCCCCACGCTCATCGCCCGCGGCGAGCGGGACGGTGCGTTCCGCCTCGACGACCTGACCGCCGGCCGCGACCCCAGTCCGCTCGATGGCGATCCCGGTCCGAACGCGATCGCCAAACTCCTATTCACATCAGGATCGACGGGGACTCCAAAGGGCGTCATCAACACCCACCGGATGCTGTGCTCGAACCAGGCGATGCTGAAGGCGAACTGGCCGTTCCTCGCCGAAGAGCCGCCGATCCTCGTCGACTGGCTGCCGTGGAGCCACACGTTCGGGGGAAACCACAACCTGAACCTGGCCCTGTTCAACGGTGGCACGATCCACATCGACGACGGCCGGCCGGTCCCGCCGCTGTTCCCCCAGACGCTGGCGGCGCTGCGCGAAGTCCCGCCGACGCTCTACTTCAATGTGCCGGCGGGGTACGCACTGCTCGCGCCTGCCCTCGAACACGACGCGGACCTCGCCGAGCGGTTCTTCACTCGCCTGAGGTTCATGTTCTATGCCGCAGCCGCGCTGCCGGACGCGCTCGCGGCGCGCCTGCGCGAGCTGTCCGCCAGACATGCCGACCACGACGTTCCACTGACCTCGAGCTGGGGCACGACCGAGACCTCGCCCGCCGCGACGACCGCGCATTTCCCCAATGCGCCGACGGGTTGCATCGGCGTTCCCTACCCGGGCACCGCGATCAAGCTCGCGCCGGTCGCCGGCAAGCTCGAGATTCGGGTGAGCGGACCGATCGTCACGCCGGGGTACTACCGGCACCCCGAGCTCACGGCGGCTACGTTCGACGAGGAGGGCTTCTACCGGTCCGGCGACGCCGTCAAGTTGGTCGACGAACACGACCCGAACAAGGGATTGTTGTTCGATGGCCGGATCGCGGAGAACTTCAAGCTCGTGACCGGAACCTGGGTCGCGGCGGGAACGCTCCGCACGCGACTGATCAGCAGCGCCGGCGTGCTCGGTGACGCGGTGATCTGCGGGCACGACACTGAGTTCGTCGCTGCCATGGCGTGGGTCAACCAGTCAGAGGCGCGGAAACGCTTTGGTGAGGAGGCTGACCTTCCGCTGGACCACCCGCGCCTGCTCGAGCACCTGGCAGTCGCGCTCGCGCAGCTGAATGAGGGAGCCGGATCGGCGTCGCGGGTCGAGCGGCTGTTGCTGCTGTCAGAGCCGCCGAGCCTCGACGCCGGCGAGATCACCGATAAGGGCTATCTGAATCAGCACGCGTGCCGCCAACGCCGCGCCGCCGACGTCGCTCGGCTGTACGCGGACCCGCCGCACGACTCCGTGATCACGCCTGGGGGGCCGGCCTGACCGCGATCGTGACGTCGACGAGCGCGCACAGGTTGTCGCGCTCGTCGCGGAACTCGTGACCCCAGGTCCACTCGCGGTCGTCGTGGCCGCGCAGCATCGCGGTGACGTCGACGGTGCCTTCGGTAACCGGGCGCAGGAAGCTCGCGTAGTTGCTGAGGCCGGAGCCGATGAAGCCGTCGCGCCAGACGTTGTTCACGGTGGCGACCGACGCCACGGTCTCGGCCACCGCGGAGTAGATCCCGCCGTGCATCAGCCCGAGCGGCTGCTTGAGGTTCTCGCGGACCTTGAAGCGAACGCGGGCGGATTCGAGCGTGAGCTCGAGCCATTCGAGCCCGAGGAAGCCCTCGAACGTTCGGTCGAGCGGGACAACGGGCGACGGGAGTGTCGCCCGGTCCCAGGGTGCGGTCTGGCTCATCCGGCTCCGAGCACGACCGACTTGGTCTCGGTGTAGTAGTCGAACGCCTCCTCGCCGTGCTCCTTGCCGTAGCCGCTCGACTTCCAGCCGCCGAACGGGAGCTCGTCGTAGACCTTCGTACGCGAGTTGATCCAGGTGTAGCCGGCCTCGATGCGGGTGGCGGCCTCGCGCGCTTTCTGGAGGTCTTTCGTCCAGACGGAGGAGCCGAGCCCGAACGGCGACGCGTTCGCGCGCTCGATCGCCTCGTCGAGATCGTCGACCCGCCAGATCGGGAGCGCGGGCCCGAATACCTCTTCTGTGGCCATCGGCGCATCGTGGGGCGGGTCGACGACGATGGTCGGCTCGTAGAAGAACCCGTCGGCGAGGTCGGGATCGTCGGGTGGTCCACCTCCGGCTCGGAGCTCGCCGCCCGATTCCAG
>Ga0335085_10005243_pt1 | contig 20984 bp, 19 predicted proteins | sample Lox_Sample_45_FD_206712 | JGI IMG/M metagenome (GOLD analysis project Ga0335085, IMG submission 206712) | Soil microbial communities from Loxahatchee National Wildlife Refuge, Florida, United States - Lox_Sample_4.5 | ecosystem: Environmental > Terrestrial > Soil > Wetlands | place: USA...
TCAGCTCGAGCGCCATCGGGCCGCGCGCTTGCGTTTCGACATGGGCTGCATTATACTGCACGGTTTGCGAATGGCAAGCATTATACTGCACTGTGCCCCTGTCGAGCGTTGATATCAAGAAACCTTCACAGCGCGCCGCCACGGCGAAGGAAATCAACGCGGATCCCGAGCGGGATTACCTGCTCGCGCTGGGAGATAGGCTGCGGGAAGCCCGCGCCCGGCGAGGGATGTCCCGCAAGGTGCTCGCGGCCGATTCGGGCGTGTCGGAGCGCTACCTGGCCCAACTCGAGGCCGGACTGGGCAACGTCTCCATCCTCTTGCTCCGGCAGATCGCGTCGGCACTCGAGCTGCCGCTCATCGAGCTGCTCGCCGAGAGCTCGGAAGAGAACACCGAGCTGAGCCTCGCGACGCAATTCCTCAAGAAGCTCCCGCGGCAGAAGCTCGCCGCCGTGCACTCGCAGCTGGTGCGCGACTATGGGAACACTCGCGACGAGCGCCTCAAGCGGATCGCTCTCATCGGCCTGCGCGGCGCGGGAAAGTCCACGCTCGGCGCGAAGCTCGCCAAGGCGCTCTCGGTTCCCTTCGTCGAGCTCGACCGCGAGGTGGAGCGCGAAGCCGGGACGAGCCTCTCGGAGATCTTCCTGCTCTACGGGCAGCCGGGCTACTGGCGCTACGAGCGCCGCGCCCTGGAGAAGGTGCTGCACAAGAACGACCGCGCGGTCATCGCGACCGGCGGCAGCATCGTATCCGAGCCCGGGACGTACGAGCTGCTCCTTTCGAGCTGCTTCACCGTCTGGCTGAAGGCCGCGCCCGAGGAGCACATGGCGCGGGTCATCGCGCAGGGCGATACGCGTCCCATGGCAGGAAACGACCAGGCGATGGAAGACCTGCGGCGCATCCTGGAGGGCCGGGCCATGCTCTATCGCCAGGCCGACGTCGTCGTGGATACCGCCGGCAGGACCGTCGAACGGAGCCTGGCCGAGCTGCGGAAGTCCGTCGGCGCCTAGCCCGCGCCGCCACCCTATCGGAGCACATCATGAGCGCAGTCCTCGAGGCCCAGCCTTCCCCTTCTCCCGTCACCTACGACACGCATCCCGACCGTTACGCTCATTGGAAGCTGTCGTTCGAGGGGCCTGTCGCGACGCTCTCGATGGACGTCAACGAGGACAAGGGCCTCAAACCCGGCTACAAGCTGAAGCTGAATTCCTACGACCTGGGCGTCGACATCGAGCTCGCCGACGCGCTCAACCGCATCCGCTTCGAGCATCCGGAAGTGAAATGCCTCGTCATCACCAGCGCGCGCGAGCGCATGTTCTGCTCCGGGGCGAACATCTACATGCTGGGAACCTCGACGCACGCGTGGAAGGTGAACTTCTGCAAGTTCACGAACGAGACCCGCAGCGGTATCGAGGATTCGAGCCGCAACGAGGGCCTGAAGGCGCTCGCGGCGGTGAACGGAACGGTCGCCGGCGGCGGCTACGAGCTCGCGCTCGCCTGCGACGAGATCCTGATGATCGACGACCGCTCCTCGACCGTCAGCCTCCCCGAGCTGCCGCTCCTGGGCGTGCTGCCGGGGACGGGGGGTCTCACGCGCGTCACCGACAAGAGAAAGGTCAGGCGCGATCTCGCCGACGTGTTCTGCACGACCAGCGAAGGCGTGCGCGCCGACCGCGCGAAGCAGTGGCGGCTGGTCGACCACATCGCCAAGCCCCAGGGCTTCAAGGAGGCGGTCGCCGCGCGCGCGGCCGCGCTCGCCGCGCAGAGCACGCGCGGCACCGGCAAGGGCATTGCCCTCAACCCGCTCAAGCGCACGATCGATGCCGGCGGATACCATTACGACAACGTCGACGTGAAGATCGACCGCAAGCAGCGCACCGCGACGGTGACGGTGTATGCGCCTCGGCAGGACGCCGCCTCCGGCGTCGACGCGATCCACGCCGCGGGCGACAAGTGGTGGCCGCTGGCGATGGCGCGCGAGCTCGACGACGCCATCCTGATGCTGCGGACGAACGACCTCGAGATCGGCACCTGGATCTTCAATACGCGGGGAGACGCGGACAAGGCGCTCGCCGCCGACGCCGCGCTCAAGGCCAACGAGAGCGACTGGTTCGTCCGCCAGGTGATCGGCTTCCTGCGCCGCACGCTCGCGCGCCTCGACGTCTCGTCGCGCACCCTGTTCGCGGTCATCGACAAGGGATCGTGCTTCGCCGGGACCCTTTTCGAGCTTGCGCTGGCGGCGGACCGCAGCTACATGCTCGACCTGCCTGACGACGAGGCAGGCGCCCCGACCGTCGTCCTGTCGCCGATGAACTTCGGCGCCTATCCCATGGTGAACCAGGACGCGCGGATCGCCGCGCACTTCTGCGGCGAGCCGACGGCGGTCGAGCGCGCGCGCGGCCGCATCGGCGAGAAGCTCGCCGCCAAGGCGGCCTCGGAGCTCGGGCTCGTGACCTTCACGCCCGACGATCTCGACTGGGACGAGGAAGTGCGCATCGCGATCGAGGAGCGCGCGAGCCTTTCCCCGGACGCGCTCACCGGCATGGAGGCGAACCTGCGCTTCCCCGGGAAGGAAACCATGGAGACGCGCATCTTCGGCAGGCTGTCGGCCTGGCAGAACTGGATCTTCAGCCGCCCCAACGCGGTCGGGGAGCACGGCGCGCTGAAGGTCTACGGGAGCGGCGCGAAGGCGAAATTCAACTGGGACCGGGTCTAGGTCCGCGGCATAAGGACAGATATGAGCATCGACTACAGCGAGAAGATCCCCAACAACGTCAACCTGGCGAACGACAAGACGCTGCAGCGCGCGCTCGAGCACTGGCAGCCGCATTTTCTCGACTGGTGGCGCGAGATGGGGCCGAACGACTTCGCCTCGTCCGACGTGTACCTGCGCACCGCTGTCGGCGTCGACGCGGAAGGGTGGGCGAACTACGGCACGGTGAAGATGCCCGACTACCGCTGGGGCATCTTCCTCGCCGAACCCATTCCCGGCCGGACCATCGGCTTCGGCGACTCGTTCGGGCAGCCCGTGTGGCAGCAGGTGCCGGGCGAGTACCGCTCCCAGTTCCGGCGCCTGATCGTCACCCAGGGCGACACCGAGCCCGCTTCGGTCGAGCAGCAGCATCTCCTCGGCCACACCTGCCCTTCCCTCTACGACCTGCGCAACCTGTTTCAGATCAACGTCGAGGAAGGCCGCCACCTCTGGGCGATGGTGTACCTGCTGCACGCCTACTTCGGACGCGACGGCCGCGAGGAGGCGGAGGAGCTGCTCGCGCGCCATTCGGGCGACGTCGACAAGCCGCGGATCCTCGGCACATTCAACGAGCCCATCTCCGACTGGCTGTCGTTCTTCTGCTTCACCTATTTCACCGACCGCGACGGCAAGTTCCAGCTGAAGAGCCTGGCCGAGTCCTCGTTCGATCCGCTCGCGCGCACCTGCCGCTTCATGCTGACCGAGGAGGCGCACCACATGTTCGTCGGCGAGACCGGCATCGGCCGCATCGTGAAGCGCACGCTGGAGGTGATGAAGGAGATCGGCTCGGACGACCCGCAGGCGATCCGCCGCCACGGTGCCATCGACCTGCCGCTGCTCCAGCGCTATCTCAACTTCTGGTTCAGCTCCTCGCTGGATCTCTTCGGCTCGGAGGTGTCGTCGAACGCCGCCAGCACCTTCGCGAACGGCATCAAGGGTCGGCCGGATGAGACGACCCAGTACCAGGACCACGTCTGCGCGACCGCGACCCGCGAGCTCCAGCTCCCCGACGGCAAGGGCGGACTGAAGAGCGAGGTCGTCGGCCTGCGCAACGCCATGAACGAGATCGTGCGCGAAGCCTACGTCAAGGACTGCGAAATCGGGCTCAAGCGATGGAACATGCAGATCAAGCGCGCGGGCGTGCCGTTCGAGCTGAAGCTGCCGAACATCCACTTCCGCCGCGCGATCGGCGCCTTCGCCAACGTCCCCGTCGACATCGACGGCAAGCTCATCAGCCGCGAGGAATACGAAAAGCGGATGCCCGAATGGATCCCGAGCGCCGAGGACAAGGCGTACGTGAAGACATTGATGAAGCGCGTCGTCGAGCCGGGGAAAATGGCCGCCTGGATCGCACCGCCGGAGCGGGGGATCAACAATTTGGCGGTGGATTATGAGTATGTAAGATTGAGTTGACTTGTCCGGAGCGTTAGTCGCGAGCTTATCCAGCCCAAGTTGACATCAGCGCAGTGCGTGCTGGATTCTCTGGTCCCCCCACATCTCTTGTCGGGGTTCCCCGATGGGAGCAATACAAATCACTCCCAGCGCCGCTTCCTTTCCGCGGATCCGCGCCTCGGAGTTGAGTTGCCTAGCTAAAGATCTCCCCGCACCGGAGGCAGGCGATCAACAACCTGGCGGTGGATTTCGAGAATGTAAGGTTGAGTTGAGCAACAAGTTCCAGCCCGTGCGGCAAATTCATACTGCGTGTTCCCGCCGTTCACTGTGCGCAAATCTTTCGAATGTAGCCGTCATCAACCTGAGATTTCGCGACATCGATCTGCCGCACCAAGAACCGTTGAACACACTTAGATTGAGCGCGGTCGCAAATCTGCGTCGCAAGCAGTACACCGAGCTGCGAGGGTTTCCTCCCTTGATAGAAGCGAAGGAGCCTGACTTCTTCTACAACTTCTTCTCCAACGCGATGTCGCAAAGTCTCCCAGGAACGCTTTTTCGAGCCGCAGCTCCTATATCCCGCCTCCGCTAGTTGGCTCTCTAGGCGATTCGCTACTAAGTAGCTATTTGGCTCAACCTGAATAAGGAACGAAGCCTCGTATAGAGATCCGTCTGATCCTCCAGTAGCTTTGAAGTCGGTAGCAGCTAGTGGCGGGGCAATTTCAGCGGGGAAGTGCGACTGGGAGGGACACCCACCAAGTAGCGCAAGACACGCGAGCGCAACAACCTTTAGTCTTACCTTCCTGTGCATATGCAGGGTTCGGCCTTTGGCCACGTACAAGCGCAACCAGTTGGCGCGCCAGGTTTGATTCTCTGTTGAGCGATGCCGCCGCCGTCTCGTTCGAACTTTGCGCTCGGCCTTCCAAAATTCTGCTCTACAGGGACTCCATAATTGTCGAACGTGATACCGGTATACTCGCCGTCGCAATTCCTGCACACCCATCGACATCTACAGAAGAACGTTGCCGCCTTTCCGGGGGCCATGATTTCAATCAATGACTCCCAAGTACCTTTGCAACCGGGTGGAGGCAAGCTAAGCGTTGGCCATCCAAGTTTGTATTGGTCCCCAGATCTTCCTTCTGGAATTCCCGCAACTCTGTCGGCTATCAACAACATGAGCTCAGTGAGGCCTAAGGCATCGGTAGCCGCCAGCGGTGCGTTGCTTACATATGCGTAGCTGTTCAAGCCGCCTCTTAAACCAACAGGGTCACTTTCAATGTAGCGACCGGTTGCTTGATCATAGTCCCTGAAGTAGTTGTAGATTACATTGCTTTCTTTGTCGATTCGGTGCCCACCGACTACGCCCTGCATCACCCCGCGAAGCGGCCTCGCGGAAACCAAGGTCCCCGACGCGACCCCGGGCGCGATCGCCATGTACGCACTCGACGACGAGCAGGAACTGCTCGCACGCGTGCGCTGCATCTGCCGGCCGATCGCCGCCCAGTTCATCGGCCGCGAGAAGATCGCGCTCTTCTCCTTCGAAGAAGGCCGCAACGGCGAAGCGAAGATTCTGAACGAGCGGCACTACCTCCTGGTCGCCCCCGACCGCATCTCCCAAGACGACCTCGAACGCTACCGCAAGCCCGCTAGCCGCGCCAGCGGCTAAAGGACGATGCCGGAGTCGTTGGAGCTGCGAGATTTACTTCGCCGTCGACCTCTGAGTACAGGTAATTCCGAGCTTCTCTTTCACTCCAGGATTGCCGTTCTCAAGCACGACGACTTGCTGTTGCGTGTTGTCGGGCACTTTAAGACGGTGTGACCCCTTCGCGACACCCGCGTAATACCTCATCGAGATCGTCAGCAACGTGGAGCCTTTGAACCAGTAAGAGTTATTCTGGAAGACAGTCCCTTCACGATCCTTTCCCTTCGAGGCATCGACGTAACTATCCCAGCCAGCCCGATAGCCTGAACACTTCGACCAGCCGCGTTTCTCAAGCTCGGCGAATGTGGCGTCGGTTAGCGCAGTCTCCGGGTACTTCAGGTTCACGCTGTAAGAGATCTGGCGAGAGTTGCCCTCTGGAATCGAATACTTTTTGACATCGCGAGCATCACGACGGACGAGCAGTTCGTCAACAGATGCGTCGGCCAATGTCGTCGAGAACGGAATGTAGAGGAGCAACGACATCAACAGTTTTCTCATCGCAACACGCTCGCTATTTCTTCGGCGGGCAAGATTTGCACCCCGTCTCGGGTCCCGGCTTATCCTTGCAGAGACAGTCGTCACCGGTTTTGAGAGCTCCGCCTTTACCACTGAAGTACAACTGGCCCCAGGTAGACGGTAGGTCCCTCTTGTTGCTCGACCAAGCGGCGGGATAATCGCAAGGCACGCAGAGCCAGTAGCAGAAGCACAGTCGTAGAGTCTTCGGCAGCTGCTCGTCGAAACCTTCGTACTTCCACTCACCGTTACAGGAAATCGGAACGGCAGGACCCGCTGGCGCCGGAGTTGTAAATTGACCGCCCGGTTTTCCAAATGTCCCAGGCGCTCTACCCATCAAACCTTCCGGGTCAATCTCGCTCAGCGGGTTGTTCGTGTAGAGGTACGTGTTGATGCCCCCGCGCAGGCCAATCGGATCGCTCTGCGGGAAACGATCAATCGATGAGTCGTAGTCGCGATTGACGTTATAGGCCAGCCCCGTCTCCCGGTCCAACGATTGCCCCGGAAATCTCAACGGATAGTCGAACATAACTCCATCACCATCGGGGTCGATATTCGGTGACGTTGTTCCGAATGGTTCTGCCTGATCCCATTTCCAGATTGCATTGGCATTCTGATCTTGTATCATCCTCGGCGTACCTAGATGATCTGGAACGATGTAATAGATCTGCGCGACGCCTGAGTTCACAGCGATGTTCACAGTAGAGGAACTGGTCACATCCCCGTCATTGTCGGTCGCCACCGCAGTGAGCGCATAGGAACCCTGTCCCACATTCGTCCAGCTGAAGGTGTACGGTGCGGTGGTCACTGCGCCGATCGGATTGGTCCCCTGGTAGAAGGTCACGCTGGCAATCGTGCCGTCGGAGTCCGAGGCGTCGGCAGCGAGGGGAATCGTCGCGGAAGCAATGAAACTGGCACCTATGCCTGGGCTCGTTAGAACCACCGTAGGCGGGGCATTCACCCGGACCGTCACCGCAGCGCTCACTGTGCTCGCGCCCTGGTTGTCGATCGCCACCGCCGAGAGCACGTAGCTTCCCGGTCCGATACGGGTCCAAATGAAGTTATAGGGGGCGCTTGTGGCCGATCCGATGAGCGTCCCGCCCTGATAGAAATCCACCTCCGCTACGCTGCCATCCGGATCGGCGCCGCTCGCACTGATCTGTATCGTCGCCGGCGCTTGGAAGACGCTGTTTGCGGTCGGAGACACGATGTTGACGCTTGGCGGTGTGTCGACTGCGACAGTAGCGCTCGTCTGGCCGCCATTCGCCGAGACCGTGACAATGGTGCTGCCGCCCGAAAGAGCCGTCACCGGAATGGCGACGCTCGTCTGGCCCGAGGCGAAGGAGACGCTACCGGGGACGCCCGCGACCGAGGGCATGCCGTTGGTGACCGAGAGCGTGCCGGTGGCGGTGGGCGTGGGCGCAAGGGTCGCGGTCAGCGTACCGTTCCCCCCGATATTCAGCGAAAGTGGATTGGGAACAACGGACACGGGCTTGGGCATCACGGCGGTCAACACGGTGATGGTGATACGAGTCCCCCTTGCGCCAGCGACTTGCAGCGCAATCGTATTGCTCGCAGACAATGTGGCGACCCGGTCCACCGTCGTCACGCCCCCGGCGAAGTCGGAGAGCGCGAATACTTGAACGCTGTTGAGCCTGAGCGACAACGCCGTGAGGCCGTTGGGCACGCCCAAGGCGACGCGCAACACGTAGGAGCCCTTAACCGGCGTAGGAACTCTGAAACCGGTCGAAAATGAAAAAGTCTGGCTCGATGGGAGCGTCACCGTGAAGGGGCCCGCGATCGTGGTGCCAGCGCTTTGGGCTTTCACACCTTCCGCCGCAAAGAGCGCGAGGCTCGCGACGAAGACAATCCGCCGCACGGCGGGCCTCACTGGATCACTGCCAGGGGAATATCGTTCAGATAGATGTACTCGCGTTTGAGTCCACCCGTTGGGCTCGTCTCGGCGATGAGGTGCCCCCTGAGGTCGTACAGGAACACGCGGTCGTCGGTGATATTCGTCTTCCTGACCCGCTGCCCCAGCGCGTTGACTTGGTAGAAAGTCGTTCCCGTGGGGCTCGTGGCGCTCGCCATGCGCCCGCGCGCGTCGTAGGTGTACTGATTGACGCCGTCAGCAAGCGTGCTGCCGTTCGGATCGAAGGAGAAGCTGCGATTCGTGCTTCCCGAGATCGAGACGAGCTGATTGCTCGTCGCGGAATAGGTATAGGTGTCCTTGCCTGGCGCCGCCGTCTTGGAAGTGCGGTTGCCTGCCGCGTCGTAGGCGTAGCCGAAGGAACCACCCTGCGTAGTCGCGCTGGTCAGCCTATCCAGGTCGTCATAGTCGTACCGGTTCGTCGCGCCGCTTGCCGCATCGGCGATCGAAATGATGCGTCCGGCCGGGTCGTAGCCGAGGGATGCGCCCTGGCCGCCTGCGGTATAGCTGTCGATCCTGCCGTCCCGGTCGTAGGTACGAACGTAGGTCTGACCGTTGCCCAGAAGGTAGCCCCTCACACCACCAAACGGCTGGTACGTGATGTTCGAGGCGACGACCTGGGTCGCACCCCTGGAGTTGGGGGGAGCCGTGGTGCTCACCTGACTGATGCGCCCTACTGCATCGAAGCCGTAGGCTACCGTCCTGCCGCTCGGATAGGTCATCCCGGAGAGCCTGCCGCCGGCATCGTAGCTGTAGCCGAAGGCGTAGTTGACCCCGTTCATGCTTCGGTTCTCGACAATCGGCCGGCCGTGCGCATCGTAGGCGTAGTCGTGGACGATAGTGATCTGGTTGACGGGATCGCTCTCGGAGAAGAACGTCAGGCGTCCCAGACCATTCGCCCCCTGGTCGTAGCCATAGCTCTGCTTTGAGTTGTCGGCGAAACTGATCCTCGTCACCCGGTTCAGAGCATCGTAGGTATAGGTCGTGATCTGGTTCTTCGCGTCGATTCGCGTGACGAGGTTGCCGGCAGCGTCGTACGTGTTCTGGGTAAGGCCGGTGTCGGGCGATTGCTGCAAATTGAGGTTGGCCAACCCGTCGTAGCTATAGTTGGTCGTGAGGATCCGGGGATCGCTAACCGAAACCAGTTGATCTATGCCGTTGTAGGCGTACCTCGTGATGCCGTTGCCCGGATCGGTGACCTGCACTAGGCGGTTCAGGGCGTCATAGGCATTCGACGTAATGTGCTGCAGAGGGTCGGTGACTCCCGTCACGTTCCCCTGGTTGTCGTAGGCGTACTGGGTCGTCTGAGATTGCGCGCCTATGTCCTGCGCGAGGCGGTTGAGCGCGTCGTATGCGCGGCTTCGGGTCTGGGCGAGCGATCCGCTCTGATCGAACACCTCCTCCTGGGTGCGGTTGCCCATCGCATCGAGCGTGTAGGCAATGCTGTTGCCAAGGGAATCGGAGACGCTGGTTAGCCTGTGCGCCGCATCGTACCCGTAGGAGAGGAAGGACCCGTCCGGCAGCGTCACCCGTTTCAGCTGTCCCACCAAGTCATAGTCGTATGTCGTGCTTTCCCCGCCTACATTCCGAATGCGCAGGCGCTGGCGCGGATCGTAGGTCAGGTTGGTAGTGAGGCCGTTGGGATCGACGACCGTAAGGGGCTGGCCATGGGCGTTGTAGGAGATGATCTGCGTCGTGTGTCCGAGGGCGTTGGTGATCGAAGCAATATTTCCGCGCCTGCCAGGATCCGCGTCATTGTTGGCGTAGTACGCGTAGAGCGTGATGTCGGAAACATCCGTCCTCGGCCCGTCCATCGACAGCATCGAGCCGTTGGCGTTGTAGGTGTAGCTCCACGTTTGCGGGATGCCGGCCGAAGTGGCACCAAAACCCGAAGACCCGGTGGTGTCCGTAGTCGGCTGGACGGTCTTGGAGCACAGCACTCCTGGAACGGGCGTTCCATCGGTTGCCGCGCCGCAGTTTGCACCGCCGTCACCGTTGTATACATAGGTCGTGATGCGCAGGGGCTCGGCCAACTTGACGGGTAGACGGAATGTAGGATGCCATTGGGTAGTGATCGTGCGCGCCTGCGGCGTATCGAACGCCTCGGTGCGCGAGATCTCGAGGTTGCGTGTCAGATCGTAGCCGTAGTCCGCGACATTGCCGTTCCAGTCGGTGCGGGATGCGACATTGCCGTTGGCGTCGAAAATCTGCGACATTGGGCCACAGGCAGGACACGCCAGCCCGGAAATACCGACATTCTTGAACGTGTTGAACGTCAGCTGAAATCCATAAGAGCGTGGGGTATTCAACGGGTCCGTGACCGTGGTTACAAGGTTCGCGTAGGAGAGCTGATACCGCTCCGCCCCCGAGTGCTCCGTCGACACGACGTTCTCCTGCCCGTCGTATTGGAATGTCGCGAAGCGGCTGTTGTTCTCGTCGATGATGCCCGTCAGGGCGTTGACCAGGTTCGCGCCCCTGGTGTTCTCGGGTTCGTTGTAGACGAATGTCTTTACCGTACCGTCTGGGAAAGTGATCGTTGCGAGGTTGTTGTTGGTGGTGCCATACGTAAAGCGGTAAAGCCCTCCCGAAGGATCCGTCACCGCGACGACGCGCAGTGCCGCGTTGTAGCCGAACGAGAGCGTGCGCCCGAAGTTGTCGGTCACTCGGATCGGCGCACCCAGCGGCATCGCTATCTGCGTCGGCTGGCCGCCGTCGGTGAGGATGAACCCGCCGTTTGGACCGGTTGAGCCATCGCTGTAAGTCACGGTCTGAGTGAGACCGGCCCTTGAGCGGATCGACAGCAGCAGGCCTGCGAGGTTGTAGGTCTCCGTTTCATCGCCATCGGGCACGTAGAGCGTCCAGCCACTCGGCGTGGCGGTCAGGCGGTAGTTGCTGCTGGTGTCGGGGACCCATGCTCCGCCCACAAGATTGAACTGGAAGACCTTGCCGTCTGGCCGAAACGCGGCCTTGCCGGGCCCTTTCGCCGACCCGCTCGCGCCGATGCGCCGGTCATAGGAATCGCGCCACCTGCGGCCGAATCGCGTGTCGTAGTCATCGAGAGTGTTGAACGCGAGGCTCAGCTCGAAGCCGTTCAATCCGCGATAGACGAGTTGCCGCTCGAACTTGTTGCCGTTCGCGGGATTGGCCGGATTGCCGCATTTGGGGCAGGGGTCGCCATTGTTGGGTCCGCCGCTACACTGACCGTCGGCCTCGACCGAACCGGGGTTGCACTCACAGAACGTGTCCGAAATACGTCTGCTGTTCTCTGGGCATTTCGTCTGAGTAGAGTTGATGGCTCCGATGTTTTCGTTGCAACCCAGAAACCGCGGGGGAGTGGCAAAGCAACCGTCCTGAGGGTTGCCGAACCCGATGATGCATATGGCGAGTTGGTTGGGCGGAGTCCCGGATATGGGCGCGTTGACGTTCGTGACCAGCGGAAACCGCGTCGACGCGGAGACGCACGCCTCGAGCGCGCTGGAGTAGCTCGGCTGGCAAATCGGGATCTCGCCGGGCGGGCTGGTGGTTTCGAGGCAGCGGTCTTGCTGAATCAGGACCCAATGCGGCGGCGGGTCTAGGATAGGCGAAAGCGCGAACGCGAGCCCAGGCCATCCCGACGAAAGCAAGCAGGCAAATCCGATGAGCGCGAGAAACAGCCCCCGGACAAATGTCTTCATTGTCTTTCCCCCAAGCCAGGAATATTTCCCAGCCTGCCGAACCCGACCGGATTCTGACTTTAGCGAGCCTTGCGTGACTTCATCATTGCATCGATCACGCTTCAACTCGCCCACGAAATCTACATCAGGTCTCTTGTTCGCAATACCGGGCAAACACGATGGAAGACGTCAGGGTGATCCCGGAAAATGCTGTAGGGTTTCCAGATCAACGTTGAAGACCCACCAGACGGGTGTGGTCTAACCCTCTGCAGCGGCGTGTGGACTCGCGACTAGGTAATCGCGATACCTTACGTGAACGTGCTTCGCGATGCGGGTCGACCCTACTCAGCTGCCACCGCGTGCACCCCTTCACTGAATCGCAATCGCCTTCTCATCTCAGAGGTAATGTGGACGATACCCTCCGAATCGACGAGCAGCGCCCGCGACACGCCCATGCGCTCGGCCGCTTCCTTCCACCCGCTCCGCCCTTCGATGAATATCGGCTTGGACGCCGCGTCCGACAGCGCGCCGGCGCCCTCGCCTCCTGACACGAGCACGGTGACGGATTCGACGCCTTCAACCGGATATCCCGTCCGCGGGTCGATGATGTGCGAGTAGCGCTTGCCGTCGATCTCGTAGTAGCGCCGGTAGTCGCCTGAGGTGCCGACGGCCTCGCCGTCGTTCAGGTCGAGCGTGGCGAGCAGTCCCGCGCCGTGCGGGGACTCCAGCGCGACGCGCCACGCTCGCGCGCCGTGGCGGCCGAGCGCCATGGCATTCCCGCCGACGTTGATCAGTGCATCGTGGACTCCTGAGGCGCGAAGGATCTCCGCGGCGCGATCGAGCGCGTAGCCTTTCGCATAGCCTCCGAAGTCCAGTTGCACAGCGGAGTTCGTGCTCGTCACTTCGCTGTCCCGGACGCTCAGATCCTCCATCCGCGGACGGGCGGCCACCCATCTCTTGATCCCGCTGGCATCCGGTACTGGCCCACCCGGCTTGTCGCGGTGGAAATTCCAGAGCCCCACGAGCTTGCCGATGGCGGGATTGAAGAGATCGTTTGACCGCGCCGCCAGTTGCTGCGCCTGGCGGATGAGCGCCGCGATCTCCGCGGTCGTGCGGATGTTCGTCTCCCCACGCGCGATCGCCTGGTTGAGCGCGACCAGATTGCCCGACCCCCACGCGCGCAGCTCGCGGTGCATGCGGTCGAACTCGGCGAGGACCTGCGCGACTGCGGCCCTTTCCCTTGCCGGATCGTCGCCGAGCACCGTGACCTGGACGATCGTGCCGAAGACGTACGCGCTCGCGCGGTACTCGTCCGCGCGCGCGCCAGCAAACCACAGCCCCGCGGTCAGCAGGAGCGCGACCCGGACCGCGCTCCCAGTCAATGCCGCTCCCGGTGCTGGTGCCGGTGGTAATGCCTGCGCTTCAGGAACAGCCACGCGCCGCTCAGCGACAGCAGCGCGAGGAACACCGCTAGGAGATCGACGACGAGGGGACCGTAGCGGCCAGCGAACCGTCCGCTGTGCAGGTCCTGAAGCAGCCGTTGCACGGACACTCCGGGCTCGAGCAGCCCGGCGTACCGCGCGCGCTCGGCCGCGGACAGCTCGGCCGGCACCGACCAGGCGATCGCGTCATGCGGCGCGGGCCGCCACGTAAGCGCGTCGTGAGTCTCGAAGACGCCCGCTCCCGTCCTCAACACGAGATGCCGGGCGCCCGACCCGATCGCCTGCACCGGCCCTCCGGGCAGCGCGCTCTGCTCGAGCCGGTCGACGAGCTCGCCGTCCTTCCCATAAATATAGAGCGAGGCGCTGCTTGCCACGACGACCATCTCGGGAAGCTCGGCCATGCCGACGGGTTGCGGCAATTTCTCCCCGGAAATCCGTCCGTCGAGCAGCCAGCGGCCGTTCGCCGCAACCAGATCGTGCCGGCCCGCGCGGAAGGCCTGGCTCGGGGACTCCGGCGCCATCCCGTACCAGCGCGCGAGCCACGCCGCGTGCACGTACCGCTTGTCCAGACCGAGCTCGGTCGCATGGTTCAGCACGACTCCGCTGATTGCGAGGAACAGGAAGAACACCACCGCAGCAATGCCGATGCGCGTGTGCCATCGGCGCAGGAAGAGGAGCAGGAGCAGCTTCGGCGACATGACCTACCCGCGGCCGCCTTCGTGACTGAGGCGGTCGAAGAAGAGCGCGAGCCGTGCCATGCGCTCCATCGCGCCGACCGACAGCGTCGCACCCACGATGCCGTCGATGTCGCGATCCAGGCGGTTGTCGCCCGTGAGCTTCGCATCCTTGAACTGCCCGAGGAAGGACGACTGGCGCACCTCCTGCCCGCGGCTTTCGCGATAGACCAGGACACGGACGTGATCGAGATGCCCGCCCGCGACGACAAACCCCGCCGTGATGAGCTCTTCCTTACCCGTCTCCTCCAGGATCCAGACGCTTCTCTGACCGTCGCTCCAGTAGCGCTGCCTCAATTGCGCCGGCGGATGGCCGAGGATCACGGCAGCCTGCGCCTGCAAGTCCTTGGTGAGCCACAAAACCTTCGGCGGCGGCGTCGATCCGAACACCTCTGCAATGAACGCAGCCGGTTCCTGATAGACCTCGCCGCGGGCCGCGGCAGCGGCCAGGGACAATGTCAGCAGCGCAAGCGTGCGGAGCGCGGCGCTATTCATCAGAACATGAAACCCCCGCCGATGTCGAAGCGGGTCTGCGACTTGTCCGTCGCGTACCACTGGATATCGGCTTTCAAGACAACCTGCGGATGGACCCAGAAATTGACCCCGACGACCTTGATGCGCTCGTGATTGTTGGGATCCTGGAGCAGGCCGTTCGCCGGATCCTCCGCCTGCACGATGTCCAGGCGCTCGTAGCGGACGAAAGGCGCCACATCGAAGTTGCCGCGCTTGTATACGTGGTACGCAGCTTGCGCATACCAGCCCTTCATCGACTTCGGCGCCGCAAATGCGGTCGTGGGGTCCGCGGCGAAGAGCGCCGCAGTGACCTTGTCGGAATCGCCCAGCGTGGCCGACGTATACAGAGCCTGCAGGTCGAGCCCGGCGACCCTGTACTGGGCGTGGACGTCCCACAGGGTGAAGCGCGCCGGCACGCCCTGCAGCGCCGGATTGGAGGCGCCGTTCTGGCCGGTGTCGCCGCTGAAGACACCGCCTCCGACCAGCAGTCCGGGCCGCCGGTAGTTGAGCGAACCGTATGCGGCCAGGTCGCGCGCGTTGGCGAGCTGCCCCTCCTGGTGCGCGCTGCGGATGCCCGTGGTCGGGTCGTCGAGTTTGCCTGAGTCGAAGCCCGTCGTGATGCCGAAGTCGTACCGGAAGCTCTCGGCGAAGATTCCGTGGACGCCGGCTCCCAGCTCGCGCCACGTCGTCGGGATGATGCGCGTCTCGACCTGATTGCGCTGCACGCCGTAGTAGGTCGGCGGCTCGTGCGTTTCGTTCAGGATGCCGATGGGAATCAGGAACAGACCGCCTTTGAAGTTGAGGGCATCGCTTGACTTGTAGTTCACCCAGGCCTGCTCGATCTCCGCCTCGCCCTGATCCTCCGAGCTCACCACGGCGTGCTCGAACTCCACTTCGGAGTGGATCGTGAGATGTTCGTCGAACCGATGGTTAAAGCCGAATACGAAGCGAGCCAGATCGGCGGTAGCGTCGCCGCTCTCGCGGAACTTGCTGTATCCGGCCTCGCCGTAGCCGATGATGCTCGTGCCGCCGCTCGCGAGTCCGGAGCTGCGGTCGAGCATGGAGCCGTAGTCCGGCGAGGACGGCGCGGGCAGCGGGGCGGGCGCCGCCGTTCTTGCCGCCTGCTGCGCCTTCAGCTCGTCGATCTCCTGCTGCAGAATCTGCAGCTTCTCATCGACGCTCTGGGCGAGCACGGGCGGGGCTCCGAAAGCGGCCATCACGGCCAGGGTTAGGGTGGATTTTTTCATTGGGTCTCCTGCTGAGTTGAATAGCGGTTTTCACGAGGCTGGCTACCTCAGCTAGGGCGCTGACTGGCTGGCTCCTTTTGTCTGACAGGTCAGTAAGTTAGGAGCGCCGCATCCGCGGCGCGCGCAAGACTTGACGGCCCGGTAAATATAAATGAGAATGGTTCCCATTACAAGCTCTCGGACGGATCCACGATGTACGTGTGCCTCTGCAACGGCGTGACCGACCGCGATATCCGCGAGGCCGTTTCGCGGGGTGCCCGCAGCGTGAAAGACCTGCGCCGGGAGCTCGGCGTGGCCTCCGACTGCGGCAAGTGCGCCGGCTGCGCACGCGAGGTGTTGAGCGAGGCGCGGCGCGACGCCGTCCTCCCCGCTTCCCTGCAAGCGGCCTGATTCACCCCCGCCCAGCCCGAGCAGGCGCGCCCGTTGCCGCGGGCGTGCGTGATATTCTCGAGCGTTCCCACGAGGAGGCCTGCGATGAAAGGCGACAAGAAAGTCATCGAGCACCTGAACAAGGTGCTGACCAACGAGCTCACCTCGATCAACCAGTACTTCCTGCACTCGCGAATGTTCGAGAACTGGGGGCTAAAGAGGCTCGCCGAGCACGAACACGAAGAGTCGATCGACGAAATGAAGCACGCCGACAAGCTGATCGAGCGCATCCTGTTCCTCGAGGGGCTGCCGAACCTGCAGAGCCTCAACAAGCTGCTGGTCGGCGAGAGCGTGGAGGAGGCGCTGAAGTGCGATCTCAGGCTCGAGATGCACGCGCATCCCATGCTCAAGGCGGCGATCGCGTACTGCGAGGAATCGGGCGACTACGTTTCGCGCGAGCTGTTCGAGGACATCCTGGAGAGCGAGGAGGAGCACATCGACTGGATCGAAATCCAGCTCGACCTCATCGCGCGGATCGGCATCCAGAACTACATGCAGTCACAGATCGGCGGGAACGCCAAGTCCTGAGCTCGGGCCGGATCGACGCCCGGCCAGCGCGTCCTCAGGTCTTCGCGGAGACGGCCGGCCCGATCTTGCGCCGACCGCTGAACATCGACCACGCGATCCAGAGCGCAGGCAGCAGCACCAGCCCATAGGTCAGGATCGCGCCGTACTGACCCTCCGGCCCGTAGGGCTCGGTCGCGATGTGCCAGTACTGGTTGTCGATCGGGAGCACGTTCGCCTCGGTGGCCTCGTGGAACGAGTAGATGAGGAGCTGCACCGCGAACAGCACGAGGAATATCGAGGTCACCTGGAAGAACAGCCCCAGGTTGATGCGGTGCCCGTAGCGCGACCAACCCCAGGCTAGCGAAGCCGCGAGCGCGATGCCGAAGATCGCGCCCCAGAATAAATGCGTCGACTCGGCCTGGCGCGCGAGCGTCGCGGCGATGAACGCCATTTCCATGCCCTCGCGCGTGATCATCAACAGGACGATCAGGAACACTCCGATCCAGGGCCCTGCCCCGGTCGCCGCGGTCTCGAGGCGCCCGCCGATCTCGCCACGCATCTTCTTCGCGTGCTTGAGCATGTAGACGACCATGGAGATCACCATGACGGCCGCAACCGCGGCGAGCACCGCTTCCCAGATCGGGAGCACCGCGACTTCCGCGAGGAACACGCCCAGCACGATCGAAAGCAGCGCGGCCGTTCCGGTCCCCCACCACGCGGCGGGAACGAGACCCTCTCGGCCAGTCTTGCGCAGATACGCGATTGCGATAGCGACGATGAGGAAGGCCTCGATGCCTTCCCGGAGGGTGAATACGGTCATCTGCAGCATGTTCGTTCCTAGGCGGTCAGGATCAGCTTTCCGTTCTGCGTGCGGCGGAGCCGGTATTCGCGCCCTTCGTGCTCGATGATCAGCTCGCCCTTCTTCCCCAGCAATTGCCGGCTCGGCACCCGGTCGGAGGAAGCGGACGGGGCAAGCTCTCGTCCTTGATTTCCCTCTGTATTGGGAGAAGTCCGGTCGGCTGCCATCTGCAAATGATAACGGTTCTCATTTAAATGTCAAGCCCGGCCGCGAGGTTACGGAGAGAATGGCGTATGCCGGTTCGGACCCTCCTCGGTGCGCTCGCCCTGTTGGCAGCGATTCCCGCATGGACGCAGGAACCTGCGCGCAGTGCCACGCCGACACGCGAGTTGGGCGCCGCACAATTGCTCGGCGAGCTGCGCAAGGGCGGCTACGTCCTCTACTTCAGGCACGCATCGACCGATTTCAGCCAGAACGACGAGAGAATGAAGAGCTACGAGGACTGTGCGAGCCAGCGCAACTTAATAGACAAGGGACGCGCCGAGGCGCGCGCGGCCGGGGCGGCGATTCGCGACCTCAAGCTCCCGATCGGCCGCGTCCTCGCGAGCCCGTTCTGCCGCACCGTGGAAACCGCGCAGCTGCTGTTCGGCCGGGCGGAGAAGATGCAGGAAGTCCGCGGTGGACCCGCGGCGCCGGCTGGGTCCGATCGCTACGCGCCCCTGAGAAAGATCCTGGCGGCTCCCGTTGCGACCGGAACGAATCTCGTGGTGGTGAGCCACGGCAACCCGTTTTACAGCGTCGCCGGGCCACCCTACCTCGCTGAGGGCGAAGCCGCCGTCGTCCAGCCGCTGGGACAGGATTTCCGGATCGTCGCGCGGGTCCGGATCGACGCGTGGAAGGAGATGAAATAGACGCTAGTAGGCGGCGCCCTGAGCGTAGTTCTCGAAGCGGGTGTATTCGCCGAGGAAGGTGAGCTTCACCGTGCCGATGGGGCCGTTGCGCTGCTTGAGGATGATGATCTCGGCGACGCCCTTGTCGGGCGAATCGGGCGTGTAGACCTCCTCGCGGTAGATCGCGAGGATCAGGTCGGCGTCCTGCTCGATCGCGCCCGACTCCCGCAGGTCCGACATGATCGGGCGCTTGGGGCCGGTGCGCTGCTCGACCGCGCGCGAGAGCTGCGACAGGGCGACCACCGGGACCTTGAGCTCCTTGGCGAGCGACTTGAGCGAGCGCGAGATCTCGGAGATCTCGGTCGCCCGGTTCTCGCCTTCGCTCGACGCCTGCATCAGCTGGAGATAGTCGACGATGATGAGCCCGAGCGCGCCGTACTGGCGGTGGAGGCGCCTCGCCCGGGCCCGCAGCTCGAGCGCGTTCAGCGCCCCCGACTCGTCCACGAGTATGGGCGCGTCGTGCAGCTTGCCGACCGCGTTGGTGAGGCGGTTCCAGTCGTCGTCCGAAAGCCTTCCCGTGCGCAGCTTGTGCTGGTCGAGCCGGCCGATCGACCCGAGGAGCCGCATCGCAAGCTGGCTGCCCGACATCTCCATGCTGAATACGGCCACCGGGAGCTTGTTCTCCACCGCCACGTGCTCGGCGATGTTGAGCGCGAGCGCGGTCTTTCCCATCGACGGGCGCCCGGCGATGATGATCAGGTCGCCGGGCTGCAGCCCCGAGGTGTCGCGGTCGAGATCCCGGTACCCGGTCGGGATTCCGGTGATGTCCGAGGGGTTGTCCTTGTGGTACAGCAGGTCGATCCGCTCCATGACCTGCGTGAGCAGAGGCTGGATCTCCATGAAGCCCTGGCGGGTCTTCGCTCCGGCCTCGGCGATCTGGAAGATCTTCGACTCGGCCTCGTCGAGCAGCTGGCTGACCTCCTTGCCCATGCGGTTAAGCGCGCCGTCTGCAATCTCGGTGGACACCTCGATCAGTTTCCGCAGGACGGCGCACTCGCGCACGATCTCCGCATAGCGCCTGACGTTGTGCGCCGAAGGCGTGTTGCCGGCCAGCGCGGCGAGGTAGGAGATGCCGCCGGTCTTGTCCTTGTCCTCGCTCGCCTTGATCGCCTCGTCGACCGTCACCACATCGGCGGGCTTGCCGCGCTCGATCAGGCGCGCGATGTGGCGGAAAATGCGGCGGTGATCGTCCCTGTAGAAGTCCGAATCGGTGACTACGTCGCCGATCCTGTCGAAAGCGGCGTTGTCGAGCAGCAGCCCCCCCAGCACCGACTGCTCCGCGTCGATCGAGTGCGGCGGCAGCTTGAGGTTCAACAGCTGCGAGTCGGTGGGTGCCTGGGAGGCAGTCTGAGCCATGGGAGCGGCCGAGCGGATTGCGGCCACTTTACAGCAAAAAAGGCCGCGCGCGCGGCCTTTCTGCGGGAGATAGCGAGCCCTACTGCTGCGCCGTCTCTCCCAGCACCGAGATCTTGATGTGTACCAGGACGTCGGCGTGCAGCGCGACCGTCACCTCGTGATCGCCCACCGTCTTCAGCGGACCCTGCGGCAGGCGGATCATGGCGCGCTCGACCTCGAACCCCTGCGCCTTGAGTGCCTCGACGATATCCACGTTGGTGACCGAACCGAACAGGCGACCGTCCACCCCCGCCTTCTGGGTGATCTGCACCATCAGACCATCGAGCTTGGCGCCCTTTTCCTGCGCCGCAACGAGGGCCTGGGACTGGGTCTGCTCGAGCGCCGCGCGCTTCTTCTCGAACTCGGCGAGACTCTCGGGCGTTGCCCGCGTCGCCTTGCCCTGGGGCAGCAGGTAGTTGCGCGCGTAGCCGTCCTTCACCTTGACCACGTCGCCGAGGCCGCCGAGATTGACCACCTTCTCCAATAGAATGACTTGCATGGCGCCTCTCAGTGAAGGTCGGTGTACGGCAGCAGGGCCATATAGCGCGCGCGCTTGACCGCCGCCGACAGCTGGCGCTGGTAGTGCGTGCGCGTGCCGGTGATCCGGGCGGGGATGATCTTGCCGTTCTCGCCGATGAAATCTTTCAGCAGGTCGACATCCTTGTAGTCGATCCACTCGATCTTCTCCGCGGTGAAGCGGCAGAACTTGCGGCGCTTGAACAGCTGCTTCGCGCCCTTCTGGTCGCGCTTGCCGTCGCGGCCCTTGCCTTTACCCTTGCCTTTGAATCCGCCTCGACCTCTCGGTGGGGGCATGTCAGTCTCCTTTGAATTCGACCCCGGTCGCATGCAGCACCACCGCACGGCTGGTGCGGCTCTTTGCGGCCAGAAATCCCGTTACCTTCACATCGCTACCCAGTTTCGCCGCGGCGAGGAGCGTCGCTTCGCGCTCGAACGCCACGGCTGCAATCTCGCAGCTCACCTTCCGCGCGGCCCCGGCTTCCATCTGCTCAGAGTCGTGCTGGAGCCGGAATT
>Ga0335085_10005244_pt1 | contig 20984 bp, 23 predicted proteins | sample Lox_Sample_45_FD_206712 | JGI IMG/M metagenome (GOLD analysis project Ga0335085, IMG submission 206712) | Soil microbial communities from Loxahatchee National Wildlife Refuge, Florida, United States - Lox_Sample_4.5 | ecosystem: Environmental > Terrestrial > Soil > Wetlands | place: USA...
AGAACTGCTTGATCGAAAGTCCACTGCGGACCTGTTCGGCGATGCGCTCGCGCCACTGGTCGTGCAGGCTGGCGGTGGGCCTCTCCTCGGCGCTGCTGTCGGGCATACACCCACTATCCCGCGTGATCGAAAAGTTGGGAAGAGGGGTTCATCGGACGCTTACGTCAAAGTGGGCTGGCTGGCCGAGCATCGCAGTTGGGAAGCCGACTTCCCGTTACTTTTTATTCCCGCCGAGTCGTTCGATCCAGCGCGGTAATGCGGTATCTCTCACGCAATAAATCCCACGTCGGTGATCACCTCGAGGACGGTGTCCATACTGGGAACGGAGGTTATACTTTTGGATGATTCTTTGTGTGCGCTATCGAAGGCTGTTGAAGCTAGCGAATGTCCGTCGGGCGACACCAGACGACCGAGCCCCGTCGTACAAAGAAGTGCGATCTGCATCCTTTCGTTCGCCAGACTGAAGGAGCGAGCGTCGCAAAATCATCTCGGTCAACGGTCACAGACCAGGATGGCGAGTCATGGGGGAGGAGACTAAGCTGAATCACTTCGCCGCACTTGCACGGGCAGAGAAAAGCTGCCGACCATGGCTGGCGTCCTCCGATGAGGTAGAGATTCCGATTCTTCGGTGCGTCCGGAATTTCTTCGACGCGGACGCTTCTTAGCCGGTCGGGGTAGATCCAGGGGAGAACGGCCCTTCGCACGGTCTCCCATAATATCCCAAGAGATTTGATCATGAGAGGGCGGGCCGTTCGAGAAGGGGGCTCACATCGCCTTTGCCGACGTGGCGGGCTAGAAGCTGGCACGGAGCAGCTTCAGACTCTGGATAAAACTGCATTTCGGAGAGATTGCCGCCGACGTAGGCATAGTGGCTGTTGGGCTGATTGCGGAAGGGATGAAGCCTCGCCAGGAACTCGTTGACGACGAGGGATGCAAAAAACATGTTCACGCTAATCACAGCAGGCCTATCTTCTTCGACGCCGCGCAAATAACCCGCTCTGACCTGACGACGGTACATCTCCGGATTCGTTCTCCGGATCTCCTCTGCTTCGACGCGGGCCATAGTGTAGACGCCGCGACTGAGCAAGCTGGAGCGGCCAGGTTGGATGTAGTGGACGGCACCCGCGATGCGCTCAATTCCGCCGCTTCCATCTGCATCGAGTCGAACTCCGACATCGAAGTAGGGGAGCGTGTAAAAAGTGGCAATGCGGTTCAACAGATGGCGTCCCTCGACGCCGTCCATGCAGCCAAAGGCAGCGTCGCATGTGGCGACTTGCTTTACGGTCCCGCGTTCGATGAGGTTTGAATGGAGTGGCACAACCTCCTGTCCGAGCCCCATTCGAGCAATCGCACGTGCAAGCACCTCGACCTTGGGCCGTCTTAGGTAAGCGTCTTCCTTTCCGGTGTTCAGTATCCGATTGAGATTCTTCTCCTCGACGAAATCTGGATCAACGAGAATAAGCCTGCCGACACCGAGGCGAGCCAGTTGTTCTGCGACGATGCTGCCTGTGCCGGAACAGCCGATGATCGCGACAGAGAGTCTCCGAAGCAGTTCGGTCGTCCCGCTGCCAAATGCCTGAGAGTGGCGAAGAGTGAAGGCGTCTTCAGGAGGGGACCTGTGATTGTTCCAAACCTGCAACTCATCCCCCACAATTGTGATCGAAGAGATGCGTGAGATGACGGCACCGTCTTCGCCGAGTACTCGGCCGAACAACTCACCGTCTGGAAGCATGATGAGACTCGGGTGGGGGAGCCCGTCATCAAGTAGGCTAGTGACCGAGGCAACCAACGCCTTATCCGAAGCATCATCGGTGGACGAGAAGCGACGGTACTCCGAGGTGTGACTGTGGATCTTTGCGATGCCCAGGTGCTCCTCGCGGGCTTCTTTCCACAACTCGTCAACGAAGCTCGTCGGCCAGGTGATCCGATCGGGATAGCGTTTGCAGAGATCATGCGGGATGAGCACCGACTTTCTAACGGTGAAGATGTGGCGGTCCTGCCCATTCCTTCTCCCGCAGAGAAGCAGGGCTACTGCTTCATTGCCGTCCCCCGGAAAGAGATGAGACCGAAGCTCCTGGTGTTGGGCTGCGGTCATGCGGAAGGCGTATTTCATGCTGCAGCCTTGAGGAACTCTCGCCTGAGCCACTCATCAACGAGGCCGAGGTGGCTTGCAATGTCATCCGAGCCTGGACGCCAGGGATTCTGGACCGTGCGGTGCCTCGACCAGCGTTGCCAGACTTCACCGTTGATCGTTTCCGTGGAGAGAGCGTTTATTCCCTTCGCATCCGTCCTCGCAAGGTGGGGTTTGAAGTAGACCATGTCGATCTGGCTGTCCGAGTAGTTGTCGGGGATGAGAAGGGCGGCGCTGGTGGTTGCGTGGTTATATCCAGCCGGCAGTTGCCAGTTGTGGATCAATAGCCAGCGAGATTTCCCATCGAGGACGGTTTCCCACGACAGGCCGAGGCCGTTCAGATACTCTACGTCGGAGGAGGGGAGCTTGAAATCACGACGGGGGCCTTCTAGGCCCTCCGTCGTGTCCTTCGGCATTGTTGTGAAGCGCTCCACGCCAGGCTCACGGAGGTTCACCACGTCATTCGGGCCGATGGGAATCGGTTGATGGTGCCGCTTGTGCTGGTAGAGCTTAAAGCCCTCGGGCGTCTTTCCCACCTCGGCGAGGATCTTGGTGCCGGTGATGGTGGGGGTCGAGACGACCACACGCTGTTTGTCCACGCGGAAAGCGTAGTGTTTGGCGTGCGGGGCCTCGGTTCCATGGTTCTTGGCGTGTTCCTCAAGTTCCACGAGTTCGATGATGATTACTTCAACGGATTCAATCTCTTCCATGTGTGAGCCCTCCTTGAGGCTCTGGTAGTAGTATACACAATATGGCCGAAAATTAGCTATTAAATATTTATTTCACGTTGATTAAATGTTGACTTAATGGCTAGATCCCATATAATGAAGAAGGTAGAGAGGCAGAAGCGTGAACACGAAGAAGACGATGACCCTGAACCTGACGGATCAGGAGATGAAGGTCCTCGAAGAGCTTTCGACGCAGAAGGATCTGAGCAAAACGGCGATCCTGCGGCAAGCGCTGCGCCTGTATCAGCTCGTGGATGTGAAACTTGCAGAGGGCGGAAAGCTGTTTTTTGAGGACCAGAAGAAAGAGAAGGCGGAGTTGATGGTGCTATGAGAGTTCCAGTTGAACTCTTCGACTACGCGACGAAGGAGCCGGTCGAAGGGGAGCTGTTTGATGAGGTAACGGTCGAGCATTTTTTGGAGACGCAACGCGATTGGCGGCCGGCTGTGATCGAGGCTGCAAAGGCGATGTTGAAGAGCGGTGCGCCTCGGGTTAACGTTCCTCGGCACTTTCACTGGGACTGGAGCACAAAGGAGGCGGATCTCCGTGTGCTTGCCTTTTCATTCTTCGGCATCACCTGCCGCGGAAAGCTGCAAGGGATCATGAAGCTCGAAACCGCAGGTCGCTCGAGCCGGTTGCCGGAACATAAGGGAAAGCCGCTCATTTATATTGACTATCTTGAGACGGCTCCTTGGAACATCAAGACGCTGGTGGAGGCACTCGGTAAGGGACCACAGTTCGGCGCGGTCGGGACAAGACTTATTGAAGCTGCGGTGCGTCGGAGTCTCGAAGAAGGGTTCAAGGGGCGTCTAGCTCTTCATTCGCTTTCAACTTCAGAGCAGTTCTACCTCGAAAAATGCGGAATGATGGGTGTTGGCCGTGATTCCGCAAAGCAGGATCTGCTTTGGTGTGAGTTCACACCAGAGCAGGCCGAGATATTTCTTGGCGAGGGTGGAGGTGCCGCATGAAGATGAATACCGATAAGGATTGGCTAAGTAGAAGGGCGGAACTGGAAGATGGGTGCTTTGTCTCCGTTGGCGGGCTGGTGGAGTCTCTGGCCGAGAGAGAGCAAACGGCAACGAACGTGGTTCCGATGAAGCCGGCGTTTGTGCGCTTTGTGCAGCTTGCGCGTCGCGACCGCAGGCTTTCACTGGAAGATTTTGCAGAGAAGGTCGATGTCGATCTGGCGGAACTCGTAAAGATTGAGACCGAGGAGCACTATAAGCCCACACTGCGAACGGTCCACATGATCGCTGAGTTTCTGAAGGTGCCCGAAAAAACGCTACTTGCTCTCGCTGGCCTTCTGCAGGCGAAAGATCCGCAATTTCAGAAAGCCGCATTGAAATTTGCCGCGCGTTCAGCGCCGGTCGAGAAGCTCTCTCAACAGGAGCACTCCGACCTCGAGGAGATTGTACGGCTCTTGTGCGAACAGTAAGGAATCGCTTCCTTGAAGCGAGAACAGCCCGCGACATCGATGCCCAGGTCACGAAGATCCTTCGCGGCCTGGGAAATCCCACGACTCCGATCGTGCTGGATGATGTCCGGGCGCTCCTTGAACTGGATCGTCAGTACTACTCTTCGACCAACGAAAGCTGGCTACAGGAGAAGATCAGTAAAGCGAAGATCGCCGGGAAGCAAGTCCTAGCGCGCCCGACGCTTCTTCTGGATGTGGTAAGGAAGTTTGATCTAAAGGCGCTGTGGGTTCCGGACCGAAAGCGCATCATGATCGATGAGGCCCAGCCGCAGCCGAAATGGCGCTGGAACGAGACGCACGAGATCATTCACAGCGTTGTGCCTTGGCATGCCGGCGCGATGATGGGCGACACAGAGTACAGCCTGACGCCTGATTGCCATGAGCAGGTGGAGGCCGAAGCGAACTATGGGGCAGGGCGGCTTCTATTCCTCCAAGGAATTTTCGACGAATTCGTGCGGAGTTCGAAGCCGTCTTTCGATCTCGTGCAACAGGCTAAGAAAGATTTTGGAAACACGCTGACCACCAGCTTTTGGCGAATTGTCGAAGCGCTCGACATCCCTGCACTGGGCGTCGTGGGAAAGCACCCGCACCACGATAGACACGACATCGATCCGGCGCAGCCGTTTCGCTACTGGATCCGATCACGGAAGTTCTTGGAGCGGTTTTCAAGCATAACCGAGAAAGACGCCCTCGATATGATCCGGAGCTACTGCTCTTGGAAAAAGCGAGGTCCATTGGGGGAGAAGGAGTTGGTGCTGACGGACGACAATGGCGACGAGCACATTTTTCTCTTTGAGACGTTCTCGAATACTCACGATGTGCTCACGCTGATTACCTACGTGAGGCGCCACGCGCCGATTGTAGCGGTTCCGGCGGCAAGCGTATTGTCGCCAAGGTAATCGCGGGTTTCGCGCTGCGCCGAAAGTTGGGGAAAGGAAACCGCAGATTGAGTTTTCAGGGGTACGTTTCATCGGAGCTTACACACTTTGTTGGTCGCGCTCTTCGGTCGAAAAAGCAGAGATACCAACTCCTCGCGCAGATATTACGCTCCGGGCGATTGAAGGCGCCCAAACCGAAGGGATTCGAGCTGAGGCCATACGTGCTTCAGAAGAACCTCAGCGTGAATCTCTCTTCAAACGAAGCCTACAGAGCCTCTGTGGTCTGTTTCTGCGATATCCCGGTGGACAGCCTTGACATCCACATGGAGAAGTACGGGCAGTTTGGCATTGCATTCCAGAAGGAGTTTCTACTGGAGCAGGGTGCACTGCCGGTCATGTATGTTCCGACGAATGGTCGGCCGGCACTGTTGCCATACCAGGGCTACGGCCGCGGCCGGGTTGCTTTCCAGAGTTCTTCTTTTGACGAATTCTGGAAGCGCTACGGGCGGCTATCGCTTGTAGCGAAGGATCTCGACGAGAGCGAAGCGTGGCACGGAGACCTGAAAAAACTGGTCGAGTTCCTCGACATGCATGTTCTCAGTCACATGAAGTTCTTCGATGCAAAATTGCAGGACTGGGAAGAAGGCAACTATTATTTCGAACGTGAATGGCGAGCTAGTCGGGATGTGAAATTCCGGTTGAACGATATTTGGCGAGTCATCTTGCCACCGGAATTCAGCAGGCAATTCCGCCGGGACTTCCCGAAGTATGATGGCGAAATTGTGTTCTCGCACTGATATGCGGATCGGCGCCCAGGTGACCAAAGGCATGGCGCGGTCACGTCTCGAGTTGCCGAATCAATACCGAAATCATAGACTCCTGATAAACGGCTGGTAGCAAACCACGTTGATCAGCGTCTCGCCGGTCACATCCGCAGCGGGCAAGCCTGGGCCTCTGCGCACCGCGAAGCGCCTGTGGCCTTTACCGCGGAGACAAGTGTCCCAAAATAGGACTGGAGAAAATGGGACGTGCCTGTCCATTTTCTCACTCGGGGAACCTGAAAATCCTACGCTGTAGATCTTCAAAGACCTCAAGCTCTCTTTCATGCAGCAGAAGCGGTAGCTGCGGGCATCTCAATCTGCGCCACTGAGGCCCGCCACAGCCCAGCTACACCGTGCCATTGTTTGACCTGCACCCGGCAATGGTGGAGCCGTCATGCGCCTCAGTCGAGTGCCTCGTCGCAGACGGCTTGGTAGCCGCAGGCGCGACAACGAGCCGCGTGCTTGTGGTCGCGGTGCACCATCTGGGAATTTCGGGCTTCGCGCATTTCGTCGAGAATATGAAGAAGTCGCTCGCGGTCGTTCATGGAATACCGGATGGGCCAGGAGCGATCGGCGTATTGAATAATCACGTGGGGTGGTGTCGCCCCGAAGGCGTCTTCGACAAGTACGCAGTAGGCGGTCAACTGAGCAACCTCGCCCTCATGAGGACCGGAGCGCGGGCAGTTGCGCGATTTCAGCTCAACAGGGATAAGGCCATTCGCTGATTCCACCAAATAGTCCGGTTTGCCGGTCAAGCCGCAACTGCGAGACACCAGCGGGCGTTCGACAATACGGCACCGGTCGGTGTCCTGGTACACCACGCGACCGTCCGGAACCCCACTCTGAAGTATCCGCCGACGGGCTCGCGCCCACATAAGCAGAGCCATTAGAAAGACCGCACCCAGGACGGGAATTGCGAATGTCATTGGGTCCATATGCGGGAAATCCCAAGCCCAACGAGAATCAAAATGCAGAGGAGCATGACGATGCTCGCTATTGCCTTCTGCAAGCGGGCGACTCGCAGGCGGCGATTGTGGGCCCTGTGATGTCGGATTCCAGCCGCGCGCTCTTCCGTGAGGGAGCATGGATAGCCGCTGCGACTCAGTTGCCACGCCTTCTTGCAGTAGCACCAGGTGCCGATCTCGGAAGCGGATATGAAGCGACCCTCGCGGCGCATGGGAGTCCGTTAAGGCGTCTCCTCAACCGCGAGTGAGTAGTCCACCGGCTCACCAATCTTCGCGCGGAGAGCCCGCAACCAGCTTCTTGGATTTCGTCCGTGCATGACGCGGCCCAGGAATCCGAGTTGCTCGGCCGCGTTCCCCCGATTCTGTCGGATGTCGTCCTTGACGGCTCTAGCGTATGTGCGTACCCATTGATCGAGGTTCGGCGGCCGCGAGAAAACGTAAGTCGCGTGCCCTTGCTGGGGAACTTCCACTACGGTGGCGTGCTCCAGCTCGAAGATGTACTCGTCTCGGAAGAGGAACAGCCGGCGCGTACGTTTGCGGAGTTGGTTGTAATAGAAAGGATCGTAGTCCGGCTTCCACGATATTTGGGCGATGTCGAAATCCGCGGGGATCCCGAGTTCGCTGCAGATGCGGTCCAATTCAGCCCGCTCGATCGGTTCACGTTCCAGCCGGAAGCGAATTTTCTGGATCGCGTCGTAGAATTTGCCGAATCGATGGTACATCTTGCGGGCATTTGCCAGAACCTCTTGCGCGTCACCGGGGAGGGTGATCCTGAGGCGACTCGGCAGTGCGGTCTCCCAGTCGACCAGGCACCACTCGCCGTTTCGGAACCGGTACTTCCCGCTCTTCACAAAGGTCGCCTCGACGCCGAACTTCGTACTGATCAGGTGCCGCCACTGGTTCCAGGTCGGGTCAAACGCAAGAGGAAGCGAGATCCGGTCCAGGATCACTTCCGCTTTTCGCCGGCTGTCACGATAGACGGCGTGTCCATCGAAGAATTCGACTTTCCTGAGCGGAGCACGGAATTGCCGCTCCCGACGATCCGGGAGGAACGATAGAATCGTCTTGGCGAAAAACGTCTCTCGGTCCTGCGAGAGTTCACCGGCAACTAGCAGCGCTCCAAAGCCGCCGTAAGGGAACAGCGCGGGCGCATCAGCGTCGAGGAGCAGGGCCTGATAACAGGACCGGAGATCCGGACGTGAGAGAAGATTGAAGGCTCGCTCGACGGCCTGTAATTGGTATTTGGACGCAGCATCCGTCTGAAGCTCGAGCAGTCGCACCTTGAGAGCAAGCCTAAGATCCACAGGTCCAGCCGAGGGAACGGTCCCCAACAAGTCAAAAAGGGTCTGCTCTTCGCAGCCAGGACGTCTTCGATTGCTGAAGTAAAAGTAGTCGCGAACGGCTGCGCTGGGAAGATGAATATGCCTGACGCCGAGTCGGCTGCCAGTTACCGCCGCGCGTACGAAGTATTCGCCCCGCTTGTCAGGTTTTGGCTGCGTCACATAGCCGATCGGCGCGCTGTAGAGTTCCCTTGGGCGACGAGACGTGTTTTGAAGAACGCGAAGTTCCCGATTCGGATCGACGGCCGTAGGATCGAACTCGATCCCATCCGAGATGTGGACAAAACCCGCAAGGAAGCGGGGGATCTTTAGAAAGGCGCCGTCAGAAAGCAGGCACTTGATCGCTGAACCGTCCGGCTGCAGTTCTGCGACCCGTTGGGACACGATGGGCGCTGGCGATGGGCCCGGGCCTGTGGCAGCGGATGACATCGCGGACTGACCTCACATGATCCGCTCAGTCGGGAGCGGGAACATTCGACGGCCTTCCGGCAGATCAAACGTGGCATGGCCGGTCGCAAGTAGCAGCGCTTCGGCATCATCCAGGGCGTTCTGCATATCCAGCGGCATCCGCACTGTCTCCTCCTCCTGCTCCAGGCCCATCCCGAGCCCAGGATCAGTGTCTTCAGCGTCATGGGCGGCGGCAATCAGCGCCGCGTCATCCAAAAGGGCGCGGACGTCGTCATCATCCCGGCCCATGCTGGGAAGCGCACCGCAAGCCGGGCAGACCGGCTGCGACTCGTTCAACTCGTCAAACTCAGTACCGCACTCCCAGCAACGCATAGCTCATACTCCGGCCTCAGTGTAAACGGGAACCAAGCGTTTCCGCAAAAGTCTCGAAGTCCGGACGCAAGGCAACTAGTGCGGAGAGGCTGTGGTTTGTCGAGAAGCATTTTGTTTCCTACACCTTACAGGCAGTCTGGAGGGGCGACGTCCATTGGTCCTCCGGCCGTTCAGCCAATGATGGCGAGAACGCCGGCAGAGCGACATTGCCGATTCCATTTATCCATCCCAAAACATTGAGGACCCTCTATGGCCCACCCGTTTCCGCTGTTCGAGCAGATCTGGACCTCACCCCGTGAGGTGTCGGTTACCCCGGAAATCACCTCAGCCCTCGAGGGAGGGGCAGCCGTAGCAATCGGAGTGTCTGGCGGCAAGGACTCGGCGGCTACCGCCCTAGCGACCATAGACTACCTCGAAGATGCAGGGCACCGCGGTCCCCGCGTACTGATTCACAGTGACCTCGGCCGCGTGGAGTGGCGCCAATCGCTGCCGGCGTGTCAGCGGCTCGCCGACCGGCTCGGACTGGACTTGATGGTAGTGCGGAGGGAGACCGGGGACCTTGTGGACCGCTGGCGGCTGCGTTGGGAGAATAACGTGCGCCGGTACGCAGAACTGAGTTGCGTGAAGCTCATCCTGCCGTGGTCCACGGCCTCGATGAGATTCTGTACTTCAGAATTAAAGACCTCGATCATATGCCGGGCATTGGTTCAACGCTTTCCAGGCCAGACCATCCTATCGGCGACGGGCATCCGCAGGCAAGAAAGTCCGAATCGTGCCAAAGCGCCTGTGGCGAAACAACAACCAAAGCTGGCCAGCGCTTCCCGGCGCACCCATGGGCTGGACTGGCACCCCATTCTCAACTGGACGACAGAGCAAGTTTTCGCGTATCTCGAAGAGAAAGAAATCCCACTACACGAGGCCTACACACGGTATGGGTCGAGCCGGGTTTCATGCTGTTTCTGCATCCTGAGTTCCCAAAACGATCTCGCAGCAGCGGCCAGGTCCGCGGAAAACCAAGCGGTATATCGCGACCTGGTTGGCTTGGAAGCGGAGTCGACATTTCCGTTTCAGGCAACGCGCTGGCTGGCTGATGTTGCCCCGCACTGGCTTACCGGAGAACTGCGCCAAGCGGTGATTGTCGCCAAGGCGGGCGCGCGGCGCCGCGAAGCGGCAGAGGCGAAGATCCCCCAACACCTGCTGTATACCGACGGCTGGCCGAGAACGGTACCGACAATAGCCGAGGCTTCGCTGCTGTGCGATGTCCGCCGGGAGGTCGCTAGTGCGGTCGGCATCGAAGTGGGCTACACAACGCCTCTGGAAGTGATTCGTAGATACGAAGAACTACTCAGTAACGGTGCCGGAGCCGCGGCGTGATAGAGAACCCGTGCCTGTTCGCGGTTCATCTGTAGCTGACGCTGCGAAGCATCTGCACGGCAGATTCACATCCGAACAATTCCAAACGAGGAGCCACGAGAATGGCCCGACCAGTAGCCACCATATTGTCCTACGGCATGGGCGTCGAGTCCTCGGCGATCCTGCTGCGCTGGATCATGAGCCCGGTGACGAGGCCGTGCTCCCTGGAAGATCTGATCGTCATCACGTCCCAGGTCGGCGACGAATACACCGACACCGGTCGTGACGTGGAGGCCCACATCCTTCCGCTGATGCGTGCGCACGGGATACGGTACGTGCAGGTCGCGCGACATGGTCATTTCGAGGGTGAAGGTATAACGGTACTCGACGATTCCCGCACGCCTGCGAGGGTGTTCCTGGAAGGCGACTACAAACTCTCGGACGAGCTGAAGCGGAACGGAACGGTCCCGCAGTACGGCGGGGTTCACCGCTGCGCGCTGAAGTTCAAGGCTTGGGTGATCGAACAGTGGCTAGAAGAAAACGTCCGTGGTCGGGCCCGCCATGCGATCGGATATAACGCCGACGAAACCGCGCGGGCCGCCAGGAGCGAGTACGCATTCGGCGAACGCATAGCGTTCGGTTTCAATGTCGATGAAACGAGTCGAATTAACCGGGGTTGCGAGTACAACACACTGAGCCGGGAGGCGTTCTATCCGCTGCTTGAATGGGGTTGGGACAGGCGGACGTGCATTGAATACATCCGCTCTGTTATGGGTATTGCTTGGAAGAAATCCGCGTGCGTGTACTGTCCTTTCAATGCGTTGCGCGATGATGCGATCGAGCGGCAGCGAGAGCACCCGCGCCAGGTCGGCGATGCCATGAGAATGGAACACCTTTCCCTGGCCCTCAACCCGCGCGGAACGATCTACAAGGGTCGCTCTTTGATCCAGATCACTATCGAAGCTGGCAACGACGTTGCGGTCGAACTGTACCGCAAGAGCATTGAGTCTGAGGCGTGGGCTCTGTATCGCGTCCGCCGCATCTACTCAGGCAAAGGAAAAGCCGACCGAGCCGTCGAGAAGCTCAGCGTTTTCCCGGGGCCGGCCGAGGCACGAACGGCCTTGAACATAATCTCGGCTAGTCGCGGTGTTGCTGTGGAAGAACTGCGCGGAATCCCGTACGTATGGCATGAGCGTCGTAGCGAGACAGACTTCCCCACCCGAGAAGAGTTCATCACCATCGCGCCGGCTGCTGTCGAAACCAAAGCCCGATATGGACTGGATTGGTTCGAGGGACGGTGGTCCGCCCTGCAACTTCACCTGTTCTGATTCACCCCGCTGTACTGCGACAAGGGCCAAAAAATAAAGGAGCTTTTTTATGCGCGGAATTGCGAGACAGAAACTCGGTTACTTCCCCCTCTCACTGAAAGAAGCAGAGCGGATTCGGCGATTCCTGTCGTTCCGTGAAGACTGTGGCGCAACTAGCGCGCTCGATCCCTGCGCCGGAGGAGGGGTGGCGATGGCAACGATTACCTCCGGCGCCAAGACGTTAACCTACGGAATCGAACTCGATTCCTTTCGCGCAGAAGAGGCCCGTTTGGTCCTCGGCCATGTTCTCCAGGGAAACTGCTTTGATGTCCAGTCCGCCGTCGAGTCGTTCTCGTTGCTCTACGAAAACCCACCTTACGATTTCGAGGTGGGTGAGAACCGGAACGGCCGAATGGAATTCCTGTTCCTCGAACACACCTATCGGTGGTTGAAGCCGGGGGGCGTTCTGGCACTTGTTGTCCCGGGCGACCGATTATCGACCTGCGCCGAAATACAGGCCGTCCATTTTCGGGACAAAGCGATCTACCGCCTCAGCGAACCCGAGTCGATCCGCTATAAGCAGATCGTCGTGTTCGGCGTGCGCCGAACGAGGCGCGAACGCGATCAGCTGAAAGACTGGGACGTACAGCGGGCCAAAACGAAACTGTTGGCACTTACGGGGAGCTACGATGAATTGCCCGTGCTGCCGGACGAACCGGATAGAGAGTTCGTGGTGCCGCCGAGCGGGCCTGCTCAACTGGTGTATCGCGGCATTCCGTTGGATACGGTTGAGGATCTGCTGCCGGCATCCGCGGCGTACCGACAGGCTGGCCGAATTCTGTTTGCGCCGGAAGTCCGCGCGACCGGCAGGCCGCTAACGCCGTTACATGGCGGCCACATTGGGCCGATTAGGAACATTGCAAATTTCTCTTGCAAACCTCTCAAAAAGCGTTTACTTTTTAGGTGGCGACATTCCATAGGGAAAATGTTTTATCGGATGCGCTTGCTACCCCCGCTCTTTGTTCCTGCTCATTAACCAGTAGACGAACGTCGTCAGCATCATTTCGTCTCTCCCGGCGTCGGCGTCGTGTCACACGCCGGAAGGCGCAAACCTCGGTCTTCTTCGAGAGGAGCGTGCGTGATGAAACTGGTTTCCACCCCGAACCTTGACCATCAGTATCAGGTCGTACTTGCTGACGGCCTGCCCGACGTACCCTTGACCTTGTTCGCGAATGATTTATTGAAGTCGTTATCGCCGGCCTCCGTGCCAATCTACATGCGGGAAGTGCTTGCCGCTTTCGATTGGGCGCAGAGCGATGAAATCGTTCGCCGGAATCGCTGGAGCCTGTTCGGGCCGCCGGCAGAAGTGCGGAATGTGCTGCGGGAATATCTCACCGTCGCCGCAAAATGTAAGTTGACCACCCGGGCCGACCGCCTGGGCGTGAAGGTCACGTATGTTTGCCAGACCCGCGAAACAGAAATCAACATCAGGATTCTGCTCGCGGCATTTCGGCGCTTTTACGATCACTTGATATCGGCCCACGGCTATGGACATCCGAATCCACTGCTGCAGGAACAGATGGACCAGATCAGGGCCGACTTGCGTAACGGCTACAGGCAAGCAGTGCGAGCCGCCGAGGGCAGAGATCCGATGCCGCCAGCCAGTGGCGTGGACCCGCCCTTCGGTATTCGGCTTTCAGCCAACTTCTTCCGCTGCGTGGACCAGGAGTGGATACCACGAACCATCGATGATCCCGACTTTCCGCACCTCGTCTACAGCGCTGGGAAGGAATACGGGTGGGGATTGCGGGAGATGTGCGTCGTCAGAATACTTTTCGAATCCGGCGCTCGCATCAGTGAGATTCTCGACCTGACCGCGCAGGACTGGTCTGTGAGCCAGTTCATGAATCAATTTGTGGCGCGCAACAAAGGGAGTTTTGGGATCAGGACCAAAAGACTTCTGGTCTCATCGGCAACCGTGAAATTGTGCCGCCGCTATTTTGATAGCGACACCGACGGGCGCCGCGCTCATGATCGGCAGCGGCTCACGCTAAACGACCTCACGAACCTGGACGCTGAGGCGTTGGGAAAGGTGCCGCTGTTCCTCACGAATCGTGGATCGTTTCTGCAAGCCAAGGTCTTCCGGCGCGCATACTGGAACCCCGCCTTGCGGGCTGCCAGTATCCACGCAAGCCCGCATCAGGCAAGGCATTGGTTCGTAACAAATGCGCTTCGCATGATCGAGAGGTCATCAAAGGACGAAAATGAACTTCTTCGGCGCAAGGCGGAGCTGGTCCAGTACATTGGCTGGCGCAGCGCTGAGAGAACGCTCAAAGCGTATGAACACATAGCCCGAGATGCCAGCTTCGTCACTGCCACGTTGGCGACCATCCACGCCGCCATGAAAAAACGCGAGGATGCAATCAAAAAGGACCCGGCCGCATTATCTCGGTACCAGCCTGTCGAGTCACCTGCCACCGCACGGCGTGACGATCCGGAGTTAGCGCTCCTGACGGGGATGCACCAATGACTTCCCAAGAGATCGCGATGCGGATTCATGCCGATCTCGGGCCCACGTGGCCGCGAAACCGCACCCTTCCAGACGCTGTGCTGGCGCCTCTGTGCGAGGCTTTGTGGGATGAGGGAGTCAGCCCCACTCGCCGGATCGTTCAGCGCTGCTTGCCTGGTTGGAACGAGCACGCCATGGGTCCGGGCGTGGTCGCCTGGCGCATAAAGAAGGGTTTGCCGCAGCAAGGAGTGCGCGGTCCACGCGCGGTACCGACGAACGCGGTGGAGTTGGCGAAGATTGTTAGTCTACAGATCGCCAGCGCGCCCCACACATGCTTTGATCCGGCCAACGATGGCCGCTGGCCGACGCCTTCACTGACAGTCCTCGCTTATCTCAGCAGGATTGAGAATCAGTCGGTTCGTGACGCCATGGCATTGTTTGCCATTCTGCGGGCTGACCGGCAGCAGTTTTCGATGCGAAACCAGATTGCCAACTTCACCTATATTATGCGCCGCGTCATGATCGAGCAGTCGATTGATGACGTGAGTTCCATCGACGCGAATGATCTCCTGTTCAGAATTCACGTCGGCGAGGTGGGCAAGGGGCTGACCGACCACCAGCGGCGTACTCTCATAGGGCAGTGGAGCGCGGTCCGGAACGTTTATGAGGAGTATGCGGAAAAGTTGACGACTGAGCAGCTCGAGAAACTGTCGCGGTTCTTTATCAAGCCGCTGACTGACCGGCGGAAACTGGCTCGGCATACTCCGTGGGCGGGCGTCCACAGGGAGCAGCAAGAGCGGGTCAAGAACAAAACCGACGCCGTCCAGCAACAGTTCTATCGCATCCGATATGTCGCGGGCATCCGTTGCAATCAGGTTCGAAGACTTTATGCGGCGGCGACCGAGACAATCGCCTTCGTTGAAAAGAATCACCGTTCCTATCCCCACGATTTCCACTACGAGGAAACGGTGCAAACACCGGGAGGGCGTTCCGTTCGGCAGCGAGTGGAGTTGACGTTATGGGATGCGGTGTCGGTTCGTGAGCACGCCCGCGGCCTGGGTTATCGTGAGGCATCCGAAACCACGCGACAGAGACGTTGGCGCGAAGGTCGTTACGCTGCAGCACGCGTGCCCTACTACGTGGAGTACAACGCCACAGTCTCATTGGAGAAAGCCGCGCCGGCAGAGCCTTTCTGGTTTCTGGATCTCTTTCGCCAGCGTGTCTTCCGGCGTGTCGAAGCGCGCGACGATTCCGACTTGGCGGACAAGCGCGAGGAGTTTGATCGGAAATGGGGATATCAGAGCTCCGTTTCGTGGTCGGATGACGGAATGCTGTCGCTCGGTTCCGCGGACTACCGGCCACTGGATTTCCTCCACGCTCAAGAAGGGCACGAGTTCTTGCCTTATGAAGGCATTTACGCCGCGGCATTGTTCGGTGGGCTGATGATCCGGATGGGAACGATCACCGGCGCTCGGGGTGGCGAGATCCAACAAATTGCGCAAAGCCCCGATTGTTTCAAGCAGCTCGACAACGTAGGCCCGAAGGCAGCGACCCGTTGGCTCCTCAGGATGGTTCCCAAGGGGCGAAAAGAGCGCGCCGACTATTATATTGACGACGATACCAAGAACCACCTGGTGGAACTCGTCCGGTTCCAATGCGAAAGACTCGGTACGACGCTCCTCCCGGTCGTCAAGTCGGAATATGGCAAAACCCCGCCAGATCGATACGTGCTCCAGTGGAACGGACACGGCATCGACCTGCAGGTGCTGAACACTCTGATTCGATTTCTCCTGCACGGAATATTGTTCCAAGCGCTCGACGGAACGGTCGTTCAGCTTACCAGCCACCTTCTTCGACACGCCTTCGCCAACGAGATGGCGGAGCTGAAAGTTTCCGTTGACATCATCGCCAGCCTCCTCCATCAGCGGGACAAAACCGTTACCAAGTATTACTCCAGACCTACGCCGACACAGGTAATCCGTGCCGCCGAGATGATCTTTGTGGATCGGATCGATGTCGGCGCCGAAGCGCTCCGAAGTCCGGACGAGATTGGACAAATGCTGAAAGACGCGGAAGGCAAGCTGGGCGCGCTCACCGAGGTGTTTGGCGGGACATGCGTTGTGGGGAACATGTGCCCCGCAAAATTCGCCTGTGTCGGTTGCGCTGGAAACGCACCCGACCCGGCCAAACGATACCAGATACAGCAAAAGCTGGCTTGGGCAAAGCAACAGGTAAGTTATGCAGTCCGGGAGCATCTGCCTGCCGAAGAAGTAAAGCTGGGCCAGCTAATCGCAGACTGCAAGCTGGTGATGGAAGAAATGGATCTGATCGAGGCTGCGCGTGCTGATCGTTCTCAGAGCGTGACGGTCCAACAAGGGCCCAACAGCAGATGAGCACACCAACATCCCGCGGCAAGGCTCCCGAGTGGCTCCGCACCCGGTGGGAGCGGACGAAGTGCGAGACTGCGGCCCGCATACAGGCCGCCGTGGACCAGTTGCGGCAACATGGACGTGACGTGACATTCGAAAGCATTCGCGAGGCGGTACGCTCGACCGGGGTTTCGATTTCCGCAAACACAATCAAGCGGAACGAACTGGCATACGACGTTTACCTGGCGAATTGCCGGAAACCGAGGACGGGCCATCTGCCACAGCCGGCGCTCAGAGAACTGGTCGGTAGTTTCCCGCCCGAAAAGCGTCACACACTGGAAGTCAAAATCTCTCGTCTCAGGCGCGAGCCCAAAGACGCCTTGATCGCTAAGCTGGTTTCCTTGGAATACGCCGCCGCGAAGCAGAGAGATGTCGAGAATCGCTTGCGCGAAGAGATTCTTCGCCTGAGTTCGCCGCGATGAATGAGCCGCCTCCAAGACTGAAGCACGCCAGCGGTTGGTTCGCCGCCGGCCGTGAGGTCGCGCGGGGACTTGCGTTGCTGTCGGATGGCGCCTTCAAAGTTTATATCCATCTCTGCCTGAACGCGGACCGCAGAACGGGACAACTGAGCGCTGAGCAGGGCCGCCTGGCAACGGCGTTGCGCAAGAGTCGCCGGTCGGTGGTGACATACCTGGACGAACTCCGCCGCCAAGGAGTATGCAGCATTCAAGCCGCGGTGAACCAGCACCTCGGTGGTCAGATTGAGATCTGCGATGCATTCTGGCCGTACGAGAAGGTGCGGCCGTCGGCAAAACCCGATACTACCCTGGCGGGCTACGTCGAGCAAACGCGGCGATTGCTCCGCGCCCGGCGCTGCGTAGGAAGCGAATTCGGCCCGGCCGACGAGCGACTGGCCGTGTCCCTGTTCGAGCGGAAAGTTCCGGTCGAGGATGTCGAGCACGCAGTACTGCTCGGATGCGCACGGAAGTATGTGGCCCTGATCAACCGGCAGAGCGGCAACTTAATCGTTAGCTTCAGCTATTTCCAGAACGTCATAGAGGAGGCCCGGGAGTTGAAAATGTCGGCGGCGTACTGGCAGCATCTGCAAATGCGGGTGGACCGTCTCGAGCAACAGTGGACCCAGATGAAAGCAGGGGCGGCGAAGCGGGCTCCCTCATGATGGAATCAAGAGCCCGCCGCTGGGGTCGATGGAGCTGCGTTTGAGGCTCCCGGCTGTGGTGTCTTCTGTCTGGTATGCTCGTGAAAATGGACCCAGGAGAGTTCACGCTGAGCGAACAAATACGTTGCGACGGTTGCCGCCAGTCCGCACCGAGCTACGATATCGTGAACTACGGATCCATTGAGCGCGGATACCGACGCCTCTGCGGCCAGTGCTTCAACACTGAAGTGGCAAAGGCGGCCGGACTGGAGGGATTCGAGCATGCCAGGTTCGAGCCTGTGGGTCTCGCCGACTGCGCCGGGGAGGTTCACGAATTTCATTTTCGCACCCACCTGTTCGGCCCTGGGGTCGCTCTCGACGCCTTCGAGCTTCGCGACGGCTGTCCTGCCGGCTATCATTTCCAGATCATCGGTGATCCGGCGGACGATGTGCTTGTGCTGCTCGGGCGATTGATCGCGAAGATCCGGCGCGCCTTGTCCGTCAAACATCTCGTGGACGGCGAGTTGGGATTGCAGATCGGGGACAATCGTGTGGTGCAAGGAATGGTGGAGTCGGATCGTGATTACGATGGTCGCACGCCACTTCTCATTATCGACGGCCGCGAGGTGACCTGGGACGAATTCGGCCGTATACTAATGAGTTTTGAGGGATGGCAATTCAAGAGGCGCACTGTAAGCTGTTGGTCGCGCCGGGACTTACGTCTGATGAATCGCCTTCACCGCCAGCCGTGGCTCGTACGCGATGATCTTCAACAGCGTAGCGGCCGGCCCGGTTGGACGGCGGCGGTCCTGCTCCCAGTTCTGCAGGGTTTTCACGCTGACGCCAATCAAGCTCGCAAACTCCGACTGTGACAGGCTGGTTCGTTCGCGAATTGCCCGTATCCCGGAAGGCCCGACTTCAAAGCGACGCGAGGGTTTTTTCTGACCACGGAGAATCGCTCCGCCTTCGCGCACGCTTTCCAGCAGTTCTTCAAACATTTGCGTTTTCATCCCTGAACTCCTCTTTGACTACCTTGGCGAGCTGCGCCACCTGCTTCGGGGTCAGATCGGCCAACACGTTTTTCGGGTATGCGAAGAGCAGCAGAATCAGGTCTTTCCGTACCGCCCAGTAGTAAATGACGCGGGCGCCGCCGCGCTTGCCGTGCGAGCCAACCGCCACCCGTATCTTCCGTATTCCGCCGCCACCCTTAATGCGAGCGCCGAGACCTGGATTTGCCGCCAGCCGGGACTGAAAGGCCCCGTACTCTTCATCGCCGAGCAGCGCCGTGATCTGTCTCGTAAAGGTGGAAGTCTCGATCAGCTCCACTTGCCTCAATTATCCGCCATTGGCGGATAGTCGTCAAGGAGGCCACCGAAAGGAACAGCTATGAGGATTCAAGGAAAGCTCCGGCTCGGATACTTTCCGCTGCCTCTTACCGAAGCCCGGCGCATCCGGGCCTGCCTGCGCTATCCAACTTCCCCGCTCTCCGCGATCGATCCCTGCATCGGGGACGGGGCCGCGTTCTTGACCATTACGGGAGAATCGTGCGCGCGCCGGTACGGAATCGAGTTGGATGCGTATCGCGCGGAACAAGCGGCCACCGCTGTCGATGAGTTGATTCATGGCGATTGCCTGGACGTGCACTGTCCCGTTGAGTCCTGCGGACTGGCTTTCCTAAATCCACCTTACGACTGGACCATCGGCGAAGGTCGAAATGAGCGTACGGAACGTGTGTTCCTGGCGCACACGCACCGCTGGCTGAAAGCCAGCGGAGTCCTGGTCCTTGTGGTCCCGGCAGTACACGTCCGTGAGTGTGGCGACATCCTTGCCTCGCAGTTCAAAGCGACGCGGATCTTCCGATTAACAGATCCGGAGTCCGTGCGCTACCGTCAGGTGGTGGTTTTGGCGACGCGCCGCAGTCGCCGGGAACGTGAGCAGTTGCGGGACACCGATATTGTCGCGCGGCGGGCTCAGTTCGCAAGTATCGGAGGGAATTATGCGCAGCTTGCTCCACTGGGCGACGTCAGCACGCCGATGTACGATGTTCCCGAGAGCGGTCCAGCCAAGTTGGAACATCGCGGCCTTCCGCTCGACGAGATCGAGGACTTGCTTCCGGCCTCTTCGGCCTACCGCCAGGCTGCTCGAATCCTCTTTCCCGAGCCAGCCGTCGTCAAAGGACGACCCTTGACGCCGCTGCATGGCGGTCACGTGGCGCTATGCGCCGTAAGCGGCATGTTGAACGGGATCTTCGGCACCGGCGAGCGGCGGCATATTGCAGTTTGGCAACCGGTCAAAGTCGTCGATCGCTCGGAAGAAACACTAGAAGATGGCACTATCGTTCAGCATGAGCGTGAGAGATTCACCAATGAGCTGACGCTGGCATACGCATCGGGAGAGACCGCCATATTGCGGTGATCGCTTCCGCAACACGGATCTGGGGCGCGAACGGCAAACGCTACGCGACTTGGACTAACGACCAGCGGCGTGTGATCCAATTCCGGGTGGGCTCAGACCAGGGCGTCAAATCGATTTGGCCGCTCAGTTCGTATATTTCTGTGGGGCTACGCCTCAACCGACGAACCAATTTATTCGAGCCTTAAGGCGATGGCCGGGTCCGTTCTCGCAGCACGACGGGCCGGCGCCCAGCAGGCGAGGGCAGCCATGACCAACAGCAGCACTACGACGGCGGCGTAGGTAATCAGGTCGAACGGTCGAACGCCGAACAACAGAGATTTGAGAAAGCCTGACAGCGCGTACGCCGCGGCGCCGCCGATGGTGACGCCAAGGAAAGCGGGTCTCAATCCCTGGCGGACAGTCATGCTGACGATGCCTGACGCGCTCGCGCCAAGCGCCATGCGAACTCCGATCTCGGCTGTGCGTGAGGTCACCGAATAAGAGAGAACGCTGTAAATGCCGAAGCTTGCCAGCAGCAGCGCCAAGCCGCTGAAGATCGCCAGGATAAACGAGTTCATACGCTGCGACGAAATGGAACGGTTGACCACTTCGTCGAAGGTGCGGATATCGGCAACCGGCAGACTCGGGTCCAGGCGGGCCATGACCGACCGAACCGCCCGCACGACCGCCATCGGATCGTCGCGGGTTTCGAGAAGGAATTCGGAGGGCAGAGCGACCCGCCCATAGGGTAAGTACACTGTCAGAGCCGGGCCGCGAT
>Ga0335085_10005247_pt1 | contig 20980 bp, 11 predicted proteins | sample Lox_Sample_45_FD_206712 | JGI IMG/M metagenome (GOLD analysis project Ga0335085, IMG submission 206712) | Soil microbial communities from Loxahatchee National Wildlife Refuge, Florida, United States - Lox_Sample_4.5 | ecosystem: Environmental > Terrestrial > Soil > Wetlands | place: USA...
TATCGAAGACAACGCTGCGAGCATCGAGACCGTCATGTCGGTGAGCGGCTACTTCCGCCTGCCGGCGCCCGACGCGCGTACGATCGTGGCCGACGTCGAGCGCGCCACGGCCGACTGGCAGCGGGTCGCCGCGGATCTCGGACTGCCCAAGCCTCAGATTAGCCGGATGGCTGATGCTTACGACACCGACCAGCGCCGCGTCGCCCGCTCGCTCAGCGCGGTCTGAGCGCCGTTCTTATCAAGGGGTGCCGGATAACCCTTAATATGGCGGTCCCTTATTAAGGGTTATCCGTTCGCGCCCGCGAGCTCGACTTCTCCAATCCCGGTTCCTGCTGGTCAGAAGTGCGTGAGACGGCCTATTCCCGCACCTCTTCGCGACCGCGCCAAGGCACGGGCTGCCGCCTTCCGGCGGGAACACCGCGGGAACAGCACCTCCCTAACTTGGGTTTCGGAGGTAAGAACGATGAACATCTCGTACCTGCTCTATCAGGCGGAACGGCCCCTCACCGCGGCACAGCAGCGGGAAGCCGACATCACGGCCGGGCAGCTCGCCGCTGCCATCGGACGGGCCGGGCACTCACTCCGGCACGCCGTCGCCGGGGGCGCAGACACGAAGCGGGCGCTGTGGCGCCAGGCTGGTTCACGCGCCACAGGCACGGCCGGGCAGTGCGCGGTGCCGCGCCCTCGTGAAGCGCAGTAAGCCGGTGAGCCGGGATCTGCTGGGTTGCCTGACCAGCGAACTCCCGGACTCACCCCAGCGATCGCGAGGCCCAAGGGATCGCTAGCGCCGTGCGGTGACGGTTATCGGCATGCCCGCTGACGGGCGCAGGGTGACCTGGTAGCCGAGGGCGGGGCGGAACCGGGCGTTGGCATGGAAGGTCCAGGACCTGGCGAGGGTGGCGAGGACGGTAACTGCCTCGTTCCAGGCGAACTGCTCGCCGATGCATGACCGGGGGCCGGTGCCGAATGGCAGGTAGGCGTTCCGGGGAGGAGAGGGATGGCCGCCAAGCCAGCGCCCGGGATCGAACTGGTCCGGGTCGGGATACCAGCGCGGGTCACGGTGCAACAGGAGAGGGCTGACCGCGGCGACCGACCCGGGCGGGAGGTGCCAGTCGCTGAGGTGGAGGTCAGCGGTGACGGAGCGGCCGATGATCCAGGCCGGGGGGTACAGGCGGATCGCCTCGGTGAGCACCGCGCGGGTGTAGCGGAGAGCGGGCAGATTCACGGCGCCGGCGTCGCTGTCGTCGAGCGCGTCAGCTTCTGCCTGGACCTGACGCTGTGCCTCCGGGTGACGGCTGAGCAGGTAGAGGGCCCAGGTCAGGGCGCTTGCCGTTGTCTCGTGGCCAGCCAGCAGCAGGGTGATCACCTGATCGTGCACCTCCTGGCTGGTGAGGCCGCCTGGCTGCTGCGCCGCGGTGAGGAGGGCGGACACGACGTCACCGCGGTCCGGTGAGAGTTCTGCCTCGCGTTGGCCGATGATGTCGTCAACCAGCTGGTGGAGCGCCACCCGGGCGAGTGCCCCCGCGGCATCGTGGTCACTCGCCTCCCCGGCTCTGCCGTCACGCCTGGCGCGGGCGATGCCGAAGCCGCGGGCCTGGAGTCCGCTCGCGGCGGCGAACTCGGCGAGCGCCGCGTCCAGGCCCGCGCGGACGCGCGGGGCCTGCGCGGCCAGGTCGACGCCGAGCAGCGCCTGCCCGGCGATCCGCAGAGTCAGCGCCGCCATGTCCGCGTGCAGGTCACGGCACTCGCCGTCCGACCATTCGGCCTCGGCGTCCCGCGCGCAGCGGGCGAAGATGATCAGGTAGCTGTCGAGCCGGCGTGGCGAGAAGGCGGGTGCGACGAGTCGCCTGGCGCGGTCATGGGCGGCGCCCTCGCTGGTGAGCAGCCCTTCGCCCAGCATGGCCCGGGTCCGCTGCAGGCCAGGACCCTTGATGGTGCTTGCCGCGCTGCTGGAGAGCAGTCCGCCGGCCAGCTCCGGGTCGAGGATCAGCAGGACATGCCGCCCGCCTATGCGCAGTCCGACCGCGTCCTGGCTGCCGCGCGCCAGTGCGCGCAGCGCCGCCCCGGGGTCGTGGCGGCGGCGCGCGCGATGGGTCCGCAGCATCACCCGGATGGGCCCCATCCAGTGGCGGCCCCGCGTCATGTGCCGCATGTCCAGGTCAGCGAGCCGGTGAAGGTCCGCCCACCGCTCCCGGTCGCGCTCACGGAAAACGAGCCGCCCGCAGCGGTGATCGCCGCGGGCACCCGGGACACCCCGGCGATCGTGGTCACCACGCCGGTCGACTGGCGCAGCGTGACCGCGACGACAGCCGGGTAGCTGCCCGGCCCCCGGTAGCGTGCGATCGCGACCGTATACGACACCTGATCCCCGTGGACCACAGCGCTGGCGACCGAGGCGCGGTAGCTCAGTCCCGTCACGCACGAGACCGGGGCCGCGGTGCTGCCTGACAGGCTGACCGGCGAACTAATCGAGACCGACAGCGAGCCCGTACTGGCCTGCTGGGTGGCGGCTGTCGCGACCGGTGCCGCCGATGTCGCCGGGCCCGCCGATGTCGCCGGGCCCGCCGATGTCGCCGGTGCCGCGGATGTCGCCGCCGGGTCGGACGCCGTCGCGGTAGCCGCGGACACCGGGGGCGGGGCGCTTTGCTCGGACACCGCCACCTGGCCCTTGCATCCGGAGACGAGGCCGGCGGCCAGCGCCAGCGCAGTAGCCGGCAGGACCGCCGTTCGCGCCAGGCGACATGCGGGTGTAACAGCCATGAGCCACTCCTCAGATAAATGGCATTAGTGCCAGAATCAGAATGGGACATCGCAGGCAAAGTGTCAATAGTGCCAGATTGCACTAGTGTCATTTTGCCCTGTCCGGGACTGTGGCAGACTGCCGCTATGAGTCGCAGCCAACGTGCCCGGGTGACGCCGTGAACATGCCCGGGCCGACGAGGGGGCGGCGGGACCGTAAGAAGGACGAGACCCGCCAGGCTCTGCGCGAGGCTGCGCACCGGCTCTTCGCGGAGAAGGGCTACTCGCGGACCACGATCGACGACATCGCGGAGGCCGCTGACGTTTCGCGCCGCACCTTCTTCCGCTACTACGACAGCAAGGACGACCTGCTGCGCACCGACGTCGCCGACTTGCTGCCGGTCATGCTCGCGGCGCTGCGCCGGCGCCCGGCCGAAGAGCCTCCGCTCGCGGCGATCCTCAGCGCGCTGCGCACTCTCATTGGCCCTGACGGGCCGCCCGCGCTCGCTGAGAGCCTGGCCAGCCCGGTCGGCGGCCTGCGCGCCCGGATAAGCCTGATCCGGTTGCTCGCCGACTGGGAGCAGGGCATCGCGGACACACTGCTCGCCCGGGCCGGCATCGACTCGCCGACCGACTCCGACCTGCTGCGCGCGACCGTCACCGCCTGCGCAGCCACCTCCGCCCTGCGCGCGTCCGCCCAGACGTACCGCAGCCGCTACCGCGGCGCCGGCCTGGAGACCAGCCGCCTCCTTCCCATCCTCGAGCAGGCGTTCGCCGTGCTCCTCGATCCGGGCGTGCTTACGCCGGGACAGGCCGGCCGGGACGCTTCCGGCGCCGCATGACGCCGCCTGTGCGCCGGCCATGTGCTCGAAGCGCCCGCCGCCTTCCGGCCCCGGCCTCACAGGCAGCGTTTGGGCAACTGACCCGCTCCGCCGGCTCTGTTCGTAACGCTTGTCGGGGAGCGGTCAGTCTTCGTCTTCTTCCTGGTCGTCCGGGGAGGACAGGGCGGGGATGTAGAGGGTGGCGTCCGTGCCTAGCGGGGTGTGGCGGGTGGGGCGGAAGCCGAGCAGTTCGGTGGTCAGCGCCTCGTTGTCCGTGAAGCCCGCGGTGGCGTCGATGAGCTGGCGGCCGTCCCAGAGGAGCAGCAGTGCGCTCGTGGTCCTGGTGACCTTGTCGTGGAACAGGTCGTAGTGGGCGATCATCGGGACGGTTTCCGTGGTGACCCACAGGTCGTGGCCGGTCATGAACAGGTCGAGGCCGAACTTGACGGCCAGGCCGAAGAGATCAGGCTTGTACCGCTCGTCGATGCCGACGAACGCCTCGTCGAGAGCGATCAGCCGCGGGCAATGGTCCTTGGCGCTTGAGTACAGGGCGTTGGCGGCGGCGAACAGCGGCAGGTGGATGGCGGCCGACTTCTCGCCGCCCGACATGACGGAGTGCTTGGCGCGGGTCAGTCGCGCCTCGCCCTCGCCCGGGGTGATCAGCAGCAGCTCGAAGGCGTGCCAGCTCCGGTAGTCGAGGACGGCGGCCAGCGCCTCACGGTAGGTGGCGCGCGGGTGGCCAGCGCGGTATTCGCGGATCATGTCGCGCAGCACAGCGCGCAGCTCCGCCAGCCGTTCCGCGCCTGGCCTGTCCCGGTCGAGCAGCCGTGACGCCTGGCGCTGCGCGTCGGTGATCTTGTCGGACTGCGCCCAGCGGATGCCAATCGCGATGCCGCTGGACATCGGCTTGGACCTGGTGTCCTCGTTCATGCTCCGTGTCAGGTCTCGCGCCGCGATGACCCGCGCGTGAATCTGCTGTGCGAGCGCGGCAAGCAGTTCGTCCTCAAGGACCTTGCGCTCCCTGTCCTCGAGCAGGATGCCCTGGTCCTTGGCGCGTTCCGCGATGCGGCTGGCGAAGGCGGCGACTGGCTTGCGGCCCTCGTCGTCGATCACGTGGACGGTGACGACCGCGCCGGGTTCCCAGTCGACGCGGTAATCCTCCTCACACGCGGCGAGCGCGTCGGTGAAGTCCTTCAGCGCGAGCGACATGCGGTCCTGCGTGTTCTTCAGCGTCCCCTCGGTGACCTGGCGGCCGCCCCTGGTGGCGTGCGTGAACGCGTCGATGAGCGCGGTGACGCCTGGCGGCAGCGTCCGCTCGACGGCCTCCGCCGGGTCGGGCGGCGACTCGGTTTCCAGGACGGCGCCCGCGGCTTCGGCTCTTCCGTCACCGGCCGCCTCGCCGGCCGGCCACGAGGCGGGCTCCGGCCAGCTGACCGCGGTGTCCACGCCGAGCAGCGGTCGCAGGTCGGGGCGGGTGAACGCACCGAAGTTCCTGGCCTGCTCGTGCAGGTTGGCGATCGCGTCGGCGAGTGCCTGGCGCTCGTTACGCACGTCCCGGTCGGCGGCGGTGACGTTGTCGTGCTCGTGCCGCGCCTTCTTGTCGTGCTCGGCGTACCGGCTCTGCGCGGAGCGCAACTCGCGCTCCGCCTGGCGGATCTGCTCAAGGACCTGCTGCACGTCCTGCTGCAGCGCCTCCTCCAGGGCGCGGAACTCCTCCTCGAACGCCTCCTGGAGCCGCTGCGCCTCGTCGGCGGCGGCCTCCGCCTCCAGCTGCTCGGCGCGCTGGCGCTCCAGTGACTGGCTGCGCTGCCCGAGGTCGTCCTCCGCCTGGGCGAGGGTCGCGCGCTCGCCGTGCAGCGCGATGGCCGCGTTCTCGAACTCGGCGGCGGCCCTGGCGATCGTGTCCACCTCGCCTGCCGTGCTCGGCATGCGGCGTTCGGCGGCGGCATGCCTGAGCTGGCGGGTCCTGGCGTCCGCCTCGGCGATGGCCTCGTCGACCCGGTTGCGGGCGCCGTCCACCTCGGTGCGGGCATGGGCGAGGAGTGCCGCGTGGCGGCCGGCCTGTTCGGCGGCCTTCGCGATGTCGCGCGTGTCGGGCAGCTCGCGGCGGGCGCGGCGGAAGTCGTCGAGCAGCGCGCCGGCAGCGGCGAGTCGCGTCTCCGTCGTGCGGGCCTGGGCGGCGGCGCGCGCGATCCGCTCGTCGAGTTCGGCGAGGCGGGCCCGGCGGCGCGCGGCGCGGTTGGTCGCGCCGATGTACTCGGGCGCGGCCTTCGGCAGGGCTCCGGCGTGCACGCCGTAGCTGAACTGGGCCCTGGTCGAGATCGTCGGCAGGTGCAGCGGAGCTTCCGGCCGCCGTTCCACCGTCGCGGCCGCGCTGTGCGCGTCTCGGGCGGAGGCGCGTGTGTGGGCCTCGCCGAAGACATAGTCGATGCCGCGGGCGGGCCTTCTGGCCGTGCCCGGTGCTGTGCCTTGAGTGGCGCTCTGTGACGCGACGTCGTCGGTGAGCGCGATGGACCGGAGCACGGCGACGACCACGTCGGACGGCACATCCTCCTGGTCCTCCGCCACCAGGATGTCGGCGAGGGTCCGGCCCGCCGCCATGACTTTGGCACTGCTCACGGGAACCGTCGGAATCAGATAGCCGTCGGCTTCGGCGGCCGCGAGCGCGGTCGCGGTCAGCGCAGGATCCGGGTGCACCCACGCGGTGAGCAGCCCCGCGCCGTGGAGCGCGCCCTCGATCGCCGCGGCGGTGGCATCGGGAACGTCTGGCGCGAACCGGACGAGCCGCCACAGCGGCGCGCCGGGACGGGCGTCGCGGCTGGCCGGGCGCACGCCCGTCGACGGAGGCGCGTCGTCGTGCTCCGCGGCGATGGTGCCGCGCTCCTTGTGGAGGTCGGCGAGGCGCTCGCGGTCCGCACGCAGCGCGGTGTCCAGGCCGGTCCGGTCGGCGATCGCCGCGGCCAGCCGGCCGGAGACACAGCCGTCGTAGATCTCCGACAGGCTGACCGCGCCCGGCTCGCCGATTAGGTCGAGCGCCGCGGTCAGCGTGGCCGCGTCGTCCTCGGTGGCGACGACGCGGTGCCCGGCATCATTGGGGGCGGCATCATTGGGGGCGGCATCCTTGGCGGCGGCATCCTTGGCGGCGGCATCCTTGGCGGCGGCATCGAGAGCGGTGGCCCAGCGGCCGGTCCAGATGGCGAGAGACTCGGCGGCGGCCTCGCGGGTCACGGCGAGGCGGGCAGCGGCGGCTTCCGCCTCCTGCTGCTGCCGTTCCTGGCTGGCGACCTTGCGGGCCAGTTCCTGGTCGGCGTAGTCGCGCTTGGCGCGGGCGTCGCGGATCGCCTCGAGCAGGCGGCGGATCTCGCCGATGTCGTCACGGCGGGCGGCCACGCGTGCCCGGGCGGTGGCGAGCAGGTCGTCGGTGTCCGGGTCGACCGGCCCGAAGCCGTCGTCGGCGATGCCGGAGCGCCGTGCGGCGTCGGCCAGAGCGGCGGCGTGCCTGGCCGCGGCGGCCCTGGAGTCCGCGGCGCGGCGGGTGAGCGTGGCCACCTCGTCCGTCAGGCCGGCGATGCGGCGGCGGCCGGAATCCAGGCCCGCTCGCTGGCGGGCGACCTCGGCGGCGCGGGCGGCGACCTCGCGACGCTTGTCCTCGATGCGTCCCTGAGCCTTGTACTCCTCGGAATTCTTCAGCCCGTCCAGGCGGCCCGCTATCCGCTCGCCCTCGGCGCGGCTCGCCTCGCGGTCCGACTCGGCGGCACGCTCGGCGGCGGCGGAGCGCCGCCTTGCCGCCGCCGCGTCCGTCAGCCGCTGCGCGTGCTCGGTCGCCGCGTCGGACCTGGCCTGCACCCGGTCGAGCGCGAACCTGACATGCATCCGCAGGTACGACTCGTAGTGGGTGCGGAACTCGGCCACGGCCGCGTTGGCCGCCGTCAGGTCGTCGAAGAGCTTCTGCACCGCAGCCAGGTTCTCGAAGTCGCGGGCCGCCTGCTGCACCAGGTCCTCGTCGACGGGGGAAAGGCCGGCGGTCAGCGTGTCGGACACCTTCGCCGGGTCGAGGTCCTTGGCGAGCAGCGGGCGCCGCAGCGCAAGCAGCAGGTCGAGCAGTTGCGCGTACCGTTCCCTGCCGAGACCGAACAGGCGGTGGTCGACGAGGTCCCGGTACTCCGTCGCGGTCCGCCGCCACGCGTCGGGCTCGAGGACGGCGCGGAGCTGGCGTTCGGTCAGCGGGCGCGAGTCGGCGGACAGCAGGCCGAAGTCCATGCCGAGGCGGCGGCCCGTGACGAAGAACGACATCCGCACGCCGTCGGTGCTGCGGTGCGCGCGCATGCCGATGATCAGCGTGATGGTCTCTGGCCGCGCGGCACCGGGGACGCAGGGGCGGGCGAACTCCATCCAGACGTAGCCGTACTCCGACTCCTGGCCGCGGAACAGCAGGTTGGACTTCATCGTCCTGTTCTCGCCGGAGAACGGGTCGAGACGCCGGGAGTCCGCCACCCCGTCGAGCACGAACGGGAAGAGAACCTCGAGCGCCTTGGTCTTACCCGAGCCGTTGTGGCCGCGCAGCGCGAGGCGGCCGTCCGCGAAGGCCCACTCCTCGTCCACATAGTCCCAGACGTTGATCACGCCGGCCCGGGACGGCTTGAACCGGTCAGTCACCGCCGTCACCCTTCCCCTTGATCCTGGGCAAACTGATCCTGGGCAAACAGGTCAAGTGCGAGCTGACCCTCGGCGTGCCGCACCGGCAGGGCCAGCTTGATGTTCCGGTAACGGGCGGACGCGGGCAGCACGAGGACCCCGCCGGCGACCGGGCGGAGCAGCCGCAGGTCAGCGAGGAACGCGATCGCCGCGGCCAGCAGGCCGCGCGGGTCGTGCTGCCAGATGACGGTGAACGAGGCCGCACCGACCTCGGAGTACAGCTCGTCGATCATCACGCGGAGCCTGCCCTCGGCGATGAACGGCACGGCCAGCTGGCGCGCCGCGGCGGCCGGGTGCCCTGGTTCGTCAAGATGCGCCGGCGCACCGCCGTGAGGAATCGCCTCGGCCTCGGCCTCCGCCTGGTCCGGCACGGTCCAGGCCAGTTCCGTGACCACCCCGGCGAGCGGGAGCGCGGCGTCGATCCTGTCCAGCAGGTCACGCTGGTCGTCCGTTTCCTGCGGGAGCGGCAGCAGCGGGGGCGGCGGCTCGCCGGGGTCGTCGAGCGCGTCGGCGATCTTGGCGAGCAGCAGGCCCGCCGCGCGGTTGACGGCGCCGCCGCGGCCGGGAAACGGACGGTCGGTGAAGCGTCCGCCGGCGTCGGCGAGCAGCACGCCCTCGGCGCGCCGCTCGACGGCCAGTCCGGTGAGCCGCGCGAGGCCCTCGGCGACGCCGTTGGACTGGCGGAGCGCCTCGGCCACTTCCGGTTCCACCTGCGCGTAGTAGACCACCGGGTACTCGACGAGCGCGCGGGCGGCGCGCTGTGCGGCGGCTTCGCGCCTGGCCGACCGCCTGCCGCTGGTGAACGTGGCATCGAGCAGGCCGGCGGCGGTTGTCAGGTGCTGCACGGGACGAGCCGGGCGGAACAGCGCCGCGCAGATGTCGTGGTCGATGTCGTACAGGGCGTCGCCGCGTTCGGTGTCGGCGGTCCAGGCCTCGACCGAGCCGTCGGAAAGCCGCAGCGCGCCGCGGTCGGCCAGCCAGTCGAGTACGTCGACGACCGCCGCCTTGTGCGCGGAGACGACCGGGTCGAAGCCGAGGCCGTCGATGGCGTTGGCCGCCGGTGTGAACGCGCGAACCAGGTCCGCGAGGCTGATCTCGACGCGCGATCGCTGAAAGGAGGCGAGGAACAGGCAGAGGTAGGCGAGGCGGCGCCGGTCGAATGGCCGCCCGGACTTCGCGGTGAACACCGTGGTCTGGGTCGGGTCGAGTGCGTCGAGACGGCGAACCAGCCGGACCTGGCGGGTGGTGGCGATCAGCGTGTAGCCGAACACGTCGCGCAGGTCCTTCGCGAGCAGGTCGGCCCAGCGGAGCACCGTCTCGAGCGTGCCCGGGCGGGGCCGGGTCGCGGTGATCACGTCGTGCGTGAGCACGAGGCGGACCGCGGACTGATAGGAGCCGAGATCACTCGGCTGGACGGCGGCGGCCGGCTGCGGCGGCACGGCGGCTACCTGCTTCCCGCGCCGGCCGCGGCCCGCTCAAGGTGAAGCTCGAAGCCGGGCAGGTGCAGGGTGCCCTGCCTGGTCTGGACGGCGCTGCCCCGTTCGCTGGGGACCAGGCGCATCGTCAGCACGTCGTTGCCTCCTGTGGCGTCGGCGAGCCGGCCCGCTACCACCGTGCGGGCCTCGGTGGCCAGGGTGAGCAGGCGCAGCAGGACGCGGGTCTCATTGTCGTCAAGCACGCGGTCATGGGCGCCGCTGTCCAGAAGCGACCGGCCCGCGGCCCGTTCCGCGGCGCGCTGCTCGGCCTGCCTGCGGGCAAGCGCGGCCTTGACCGCGGGGTTGTTCCTGGCCGGCTGCGGAACCCCGGGCGTCGGCGCCTTGCCGCGCCGGAACAGGGTGACCGAGATGTCCACGCCCGGGGCGTCCCGCCAGGTCGCGCGGGACGAGATCTGGTCGGCGTCGTCGTGCGCGCCGCCGAGGTGGCGCGCCGCGCGCAGGTTGAACGCCGCCGTCATGAGCGCGTGCGCGGCCGGCTCGTCCGGGGTGGCGTGCACCCACTCGGCGAGATGGCGGAGCTGCGAGGACCGGTTCACCCCGCCGCGCTGCGCCTCGGTCACCTGGCGGAGCAGCGCGATGACACCGGAGACCGCGGCCCTGGTGGCCGCGCGCAGGCCCTCGGCCCGCGACTCCCCGGCCGCGCCCGCGCCTTCCCCCTCGTCCAAGCCGGCCGGGCCTGCCGCGAACCAGGCATGCAGCGCCGCCCAGCGGCGGCGCCAGTCGTCGCGCTTGTCGTCCTCGGACAGGAAGGGGCGGTCGTCGGCCCGCGCCGCGAGCTCGAGCAGGGCGTCCCCGCTCCCAGACCCGATAGTCTCAGCGCCGATGGTCCCAGTCCCGGTGGTCACCGCGTCGATGGCCGCGATCGCGGCGGCGAGCCGCGGCAGGTACCGGTCAAGCTCCGCCATGAAGTCGGTCATGTGGGTGAGGAGGGCGTTCTTGTACCTGAGGAACGTCTCCGGCGAGGTATCGGTCGACCGCATGATCTCGCCGAGCGTCAGGTGGAACTGCGCGGCGCGGCGTGACATGTCGTCGAGGACCGTGTCCAGCCGGCTCAGGCGGCGGAACACCTGGTCGCTGTCGGAGTCGCGGGTGGCGGCGAGCAGTGCGCGCAGGTCATCGAGGATGTCGGAGAAGACGAGGCGGGACAGGTTGGCGTCCCTGACGCGGGCGCTCAGCACGTCCTCGACGGCGGAGTAGGCGCGGTAGCCGAGCTCGCTGAACTGGTAGACCGACTGCCGGTTGCGGTACCTGGCGAGGCTGCCCGCCCGGGCAGCGTCCTCGAGGCGGTGCAGGATCCTGTCCTCCGCCAGGGCGTCGAGCCGGCCGCGCAGCGCGGTCAGGTCGTCGAACTCGCGCACGTCTTCGTGACTGCGGGCAAGCTCGGCCAGCGCCTTGGCGACGTCCTCGGGATGCGCCTGAATGTGGTGCACGGCGCGCAGGCGCTCGAGCGCGCGCAGCACCCACAGATAGGCGAGGTGGTCGTCGCGGCGGGTGAAGTTGAACAGCCGGAACCGGTCGCCGACCGCGAGCGCGTCAAGGTCGAGCGATGCCTGCGCCGCCCCGGGCCTGTCGTGCCCGATTTCATCCGTCCCGTCCATCTGACGCAAACGATACCGGGACTGCGCATTCGGTTGCGGAAAGGAGATTTGCTAACTCTCGCGAGTTATCGCATGACTGGGCGTAATGTTTGCGTGACGGCATCGATGAGGCACCTTCATCCTGCCCTTCCTCCTGAGGTTCTAGGGGCCAGAGCGCTCAGGCTGAACGAGAAAAACTGGGGCGCGGTCACGATGCCAAGGGGGCAGGTGTGCCGAGTGGACGGCAAGCGAATTGATGTGAGACGTGAGCCGCTTGTGGTGCGGGACGGGTGTGCGCCCGAGCGCATGCCGGCCGGGCGCTGGCCGTCGGATGGCGTGCTTGTGCGCAGCGAGCAGTTCGCGGTCAATGAGGCAATCGCGGAATTGGATGACGGCGGGCTTTTCGCGGTGCACGCGCCGCCGGGAACCGGGGTGTCCGAGGTGTACGGCGACCTGGTCGCCGCGATCGTGACCGAACGGGCGCGGCGCATCGCCGAGCTGCCCGACCCGGCAGCGGCATTCGGCGAGCCGCTGGCCTGGGGCTCGCACGTCGTCGCCGCGCCCGCACCGGAGCTGACGGGCTCGGAGATCGTGTTCGCGGCGCCGGAGCGCGGCACCGGAGAGCTACGCCAGGCTCCCGGTCTGCCGCCGCTCGGTGCGCGCTGGCGCGACCGTGCGGCCCGGGTCGAGTACTTCGCGTCCACGGCGCGGTTGTCGGACGGGGTCGGCGCGTGGGCGATGCTCGCCGCGCGGTTCGCCGATCCGCCCGCCAACCGCGGCTTCGCCGAGCGATGGTGGCACGGCACGATGCGGGGCACCGACGTGCTGTTCCCCGCGGGCGAGTCGATGGCCGCCGCGCTGCGGCGGCTGAAGGGCACCGCGGTCTACTGGCCGGCCTGCGTGGAGTGGTTCCGCTCCGCGGTGGGAAAGGCCGACAGGCTAGCCACCGAACGGATGGCGGTTGCAATCGCACTCACCCGGCTCTCTGAACTCGAGCAGGCCTGCGAGGAGGCATCCTGCCGCGTGGAGTCCGCGCAGGCCGGGGTGGCGGACCTCGAGGCACGCGAGCCCGCCGCCAGGGAACGGGCAGCCACGGCCGAGGAGGAGTACCGGGCCACGCTCGCCGCGCTCGGTGCGCACGAACTTGGCCGCCCGGCCATGACGACCGTGACACCGCAGGGGGTGGAGGCGCTGCGGTCGCGCGGCGCGCTGTCGGTCGCGCTGGCCGGCGGGGTGCGCCGCGGCAGGAACTGGCGGAACTGGTCGCTGGCCCGCCGCGAGCTGCGCACCGCGTGCGAGGCGGCGGAGCAGCGGTGGAAGGCGGCGCTGCGCGACGCGGAGGCGCTGCGCGCAAGCGTGACCGCGGCGCATGCCGATGCCGAGGAGAAGCTCGCCGAGGTCGCAAGGCTTGCCGCCGAGATGGAGCCGCACGCCGAGGCGATCGACGCGGCCAGGCAGCGGTGGGGCGACCACGTGCCCGTCGGCCCTTCGCAAGCCGAGACGGAAGATCCCGCGCTCATCGAATGGCGGGAGACGTCGGCGCCGTGGGCCGACGAGGAGTACGTGCACGCGCGCACCGACGCGTTCTTCGCCGCCATCGAACTGCACAAGGCGCTCATCGTGGCGCGGGCGGACGTGTTCGAGGCCAACCTGGCCGCGCTCATGGACCTCATCTCCGGAGCGATTCCGGCTGTTGCCGGCCGGCCAGCCGACGGTGCGCCAGCCGAGGGTGCCCCAGCCGACGGTCAGGCAGCCGACGGTCAGGCAGCCGACGACCAGGCGCCCGATGACCAGTCCGCGGCGCGGCTGGCCGCCTGGCAGTCGTTCTTCCTGGTGGTGCCCGTCCTCCAGATGCCATTCGAGGCGGCGGGCACGCTGCTCGACGGTCTCGGCACAGAGGCGTTCGGCTGGCTCCTTGCCGCGGGCACCGATCAGATCGCGGCCGACGACGTGCCGCGCCTGATGCAGGGGTTCCGACGTGCCGTCTTCGCCGGGGACACGGTGCTCGCTGGCGAGGTCGCCGAGGCCGGCGCCGCCGGGCGCGCGGCGGCTGTGCCGGGAGCGGCGGTGGAAATCACGGACGTTCCTGTGCTCGCGCAGGCGACGGCGCAGCATCTGGCCGACGGGATGGTCCGCTATGGCACCTGGCTGCCGTCCGGGTCCCCCGGGCCGGCGGACGACATGCGGCTGCGCTGGGTCGGCACGCCGCTGCGCGTGGTCCACGGCCAGGACCGCGTCACGGTCGACCGCCGCAACGACCTCGCCTACGACGGCCTGCTCATCACCGACAGGGACTAGGGACCTCACTGGTTAACATCCGCACCGCGCCGCAGCAAACCCGTGCGCGGCATGGCCGGACAGGCGCGATCATGTGAGATATGTGCCTCCCCTCCGGGCCGAGTCCGGGAGGCAAGCGCGCCGGGCTGACGATCTTCGAGATCAATGCCATGGGCGGTGGCGGCTCTGCCAGGGACCTTCCGCGGCTGGTGGCGGCGGGGCTCGCCATCACCTGGCGCGCGGGACGGCGCGCGCTGATCGTGATGGCACTGCTTGAGCTGCTGTCGGGCATCGGGGTGGCGGCCGAGGCAGTGGTGGGCAGGCGGCTGCTCGAGTCGGTGCTCACGGCGCAGCACACGACCGCTGGCCTCGCCGAAGTGTGGCCGAGCGCCGCCGCTCTCGAGCTCCGCGACGATCGCGTTCGCGATCATCGGCACCCTGTGGCTCGCCGGCTCCGGCCATCTGGCATTGTCCTCGGCTGGCGCGGGCGTCGCCGCGCTCGTCATGCTCGGCCAGCGGCTCGCGTTCGCCGGGCAGAGCGCAGGGATGCTCCAGGAGTCGGCGATGTTCCTCGACGACTTCCTCGCGTTCGCCGGGCCCGCCGCCACTCCCCCGCCAGTCGCGGCGGCCGGCCCGGCGGCGCCGACGGTACGGCCGCCGCGGTTCGGCCTGATCACCGCGGGTCGGGGAAAACCACGCTCGCCAAGCTGCTCGGCCCGGCGTTCATCAACGGCACCGACCTGTCACAGGGCCAATGGCAGCGGCTCGCGCTCGCGCGCACCTTCTTCCGCGACGCGCCCCTGGTGATCCTCGACGAGCCAACTGCCGCGCTCGACGCCAAGGCGGAGCACGAACTGTTCGCCCGCATCCACGAGCTGCTGGCCGGCCGTTCCGTGCTGCTCATCTCGCATCGCTTCTCCACCGTCCGGTCCGCCGACCGCATCTACGTGCTCAGCGGCGGCCGCGTCGAGGAGTCGGGGACCCACGACGAACTGATCGCCGCCGACGGCATTTACGCGGAGCTGTTCTCCCTGCAGGCGCTGCCCTACCAGTAACGCACATCAGGGGCGCCACATCATGAGGAGATTCTCGGTATCCTGGTCTCGAAAGCCCCGGTCGCCCCTGCCCCACCCCTGCCCCTGGTACGCCGCCGGGGTTACGGATTATCTGGCCATTTCTGTGATGACAATTGCTTGCGCAATGCCAGGGCTCCGCTGGGAGAATTGGCGGTTAGCCGGCGGGGCGGAGGGCCTGCCAGGGGACGGTCAGCTCGCCGAGGCGCCAGCGGCGGGGGCCGCCGCGGGGCGGCTGGCGGAGCACGGGCCAGTCCGCGGACAGGACGGAGATCGCGGTCAGCCAGCGCTGGCGGGGGCCGAAGGCGGAGTAGGGCGCGGCATGATCCCAGGCCCGGTCGAGGTCGCGCAGGAACTGGTGCACAGGCTCGCCAGGCACGTTGCGGTGTATCAGCGCCTTGGGCAGGCGTTCGGCCAGGTCTGATGGGCGATCAAGGGACGCGAGGCGGGCGGAGAAGGTGATCAGCGCCTCCTCGTCGGCGCCCGGGGTGGCGGGAAGCGTGACCCAGACGGCGCGGCGGCCGATCTCGTCGCAGGTGCCCTCCACCAGGAGGCCGCCGGGCGCAAGGCCCGCCCGGAGGCGGGACCAGGTCGCGGCGACGCGTTCCTCCGGGTACTGGCGCAGCACGTTGAACGCGCGGACCAGCACCGGGCGGCGCGGCGCGGGCAGCTCGAAGCCGCCGACCGCGAACGACAGGCCGGGCAGGTCGTCGCCCGCCGCGCGCAGCGCGGCAAGCCGGTCGCGGGCGGCGGACACCCGGCCGGGATCGATCTCCAGGCCGGTGACCTCGGCGTCGGGTGCCACCGCGCGCACGCGGCGGTACAGCTCGATCGTGGTCACCGGGGAGGCGCCGTAGCCGAGGTCGACCACGAGCGGCCGGTCCGCTGCGCGGAGCACGTCGGCGAGGGCTTCGGTGATCCAGCGGTCCACCCGGCGCAGCCTGCTCGGGTTGGTGGTCCCCCTGGTGATCTCCCCCTCCGGCCGCACGGCGCAACACTATCCGCGTCTGACGGCGTGCTGGCCGTGGCGGGCGCCGCGGGAGTCAGCCGAACCCGTTGCGGATGATCCGGTGAGCAATGAGCGGGTATATCGGCTGCCTACGGGGTGAGCCCCAGGATTTCCGCCGACTTCTCGCGCATTTCCACCTTGCGCACCTTGCCGGTGACGGTCATCGGGAATTCCTCGGTGATGTGCACGTAGCGGGGAATCTTGTAATGGGCGAGCTTGCCGGCGCAGAACTCGCGCAGTGATTCCGCCGTGATTTCAGCGGCGCCGGGGCGCAGCCGGATCCAGGCCATCAGCTCCTCGCCGTACTTGGCGTCGGGCACGCCGATCACCTGGGCGTCCATGATGTCCGGGTGGGTGTAGAGGAACTCCTCGACCTCGCGCGGGTAGATGTTCTCGCCGCCCCTGATCACCATGTCCTTGATTCTCCCCGTGATGGACAGGTAGCCGTCGTCGTCCATCACCGCCAGGTCGCCGGTGTGCATCCAGCGGGCGGCGTCGATGACCTCGTTCGTCTTGTCCGGCTGGCGCCAGTAGCCGAGCATCACCGAGTAGCCCCTGGTGCACAGCTCGCCCGGTTCGCCGCGCGGCACGGTGAGACCGGTCACCGGGTCGACGACCTTGACCTCGATGTGCGGGCCGACCCGGCCCACGGTGGCCACGCGGCGCTGGATCGAGTCGTCGACGCGCGTCTGGGTGGACACCGGCGATGTCTCCGTCATGCCGTAGCAGATGCTCACCTCGCTCATCCCCATCCGGTCGATGACCTGCTTCATCACCTCGACCGGGCAGGGCGAGCCTGCCATGATCCCGGTCCGCAGGCTGGACAGGTCGTAGCGGTCGATGTCGGGGACGGCGAGTTCGGCGATGAACATCGTGGGCACGCCGTACAGGCTGGTGCAGCGCTCGTTCTGCACGGCCTCCAGGGTCTTCACCGGGTCGAAGACCGGGGCGGGAATGATCATCGCCGCGCCGTGGCTGGTGGCCGCCAGGTTGCCCATCACCATGCCGAAGCAGTGGTAGAAGGGCACCGGGATGCAGACCCGGTCCTGCTCCGTGTAGTGGCACAGCTCGCCGACGAAGAAGCCGTTGTTGAGGATGTTGTGGTGGCTGAGCGTGGCGCCCTTCGGGAAGCCGGTCGTGCCCGAGGTGTACTGGATGTTGATCGGGTCATCGGTGCTCAGCGCGATCGCGTCCAGCGCGGTCTTGTCGGCCTGCCGTCCGGCGTCCAGCAGCGCCTGCCATTGCGGCGTCTCGAGCAGGACGACCTGTTCCAGGTCGGCGCAGCGCGGCCGTACCTCGGCGATCATGGCGGCGTAGTCGGAGGTCTTCAGCCGCTGTGCGGCGACGAGCAGCTTGCAGCCGGACTGGTTGAGCACGAACTCGAGCTCGCTGGTCCGGTAGGCCGGGTTGATGTTGACCAGGATCGCGCCGATCTTGGCGGTGGCGTACTGAGTGACGGTCCACTCGGCGCGGTTCGGCGACCAGATGCCGACCCGGTCTCCCTTCACGATGCCCGCCGCGAGCAGGCCGAGGGCGAGGGCGTCGACGTCCCGCTTCAGCTCCGCGTAGCTGTAGCGCAGGCCGGCCGGGATGTCGACGAGCGCGAGCCGGTCGGGGAAGGCGGCGACCGTGCGGTCGAAGTTCGCCCCGATCGTGTCACCGAGCAGCGGCGTGTCACTCGTCGCCGACGTGTAGCTGAGCTCGTTCATGACGTGTCCTCGTTCCTCCCCGTTGAGGCTGATCGTCACCCAGCATTGCCGGCGCCAGCCATCGAGAACAAGGCAGCCCCGGCCTCCCGGCGCCGCAGCGCACGCATCGTCGACATTGCCATTCCGGCGAGTCATCGATTGGTAGCGAATTCGCATCGTTTGTCGTAAATACGTGAACCTCGTCCGGGAAGTGAGTGTCCTTTGTGTATGCCGTCAGAGCAGATGTCACAGGACCTGGGAGAGGTCGCGACCGGAACGGACTTCGTCCGTGAACTCCAGTCGCTGCGGGAGCGGTCCGGGCTGACGATCCGCGAGGTCGCGAGGGCCGCGGGCACCTCCGTTTCCACCACCGGCGACTACTTCTCCGGGCGGCACATGCCGCTCGACAGGGAGCAGTTCGCGCGCATCCTCGCCGCCTGCGGCGAGACGGGCGCCGAACGGGTCGAGGCGTGGCAAGCGGCGCTTGCCCGGGTGCGCAGGTCGCCAGGCCGGCGCGGCGATCCGCCATACCGCGGGCTCGCCAGGTTCGAGGCGGACGACGAACGGTGGTTCTTCGGCCGCGAGGATTTCACCGAGCTGATCGCGTTCCTCGCCGAGCAGCGTTCCGACCTGCCGCTGATGCTGGTCGGCGCGTCGGGGGCCGGGAAGTCATCGCTGCTGCGGGCGGGGCTGCTGCCGCGGCTGCGCGCGGCAGCGGAGGAAGCGGCGCCGGGCAGCGGCGCGCGCATCGAGATCTACGACCTCACGGTCACCGGGACGGCCGGGCTCGCCCAGCGGGTCATCGAGGCGGTCTCCGGGAATTCCGGGCTTTCAGGCTCGTGGGGCGGGTCAACTGCGTGGGATGCCGACGGCGCCCCTGGCGGTCCCGCGCTGATCGTGGACCAGTTCGAGGCCCTCTTCACGCTGTGCCCGGACGAGGGCGAGCGGAGCGCGCTGATCTCCGCGCTGTGCGATCTCGCCAAGACCAGGCTGGTGGTGCTCGCGCTGCGCGCCGACTTCTACGGTCAGGCGATCGGTCATCCCGGGCTGCTGCGCGCGCTCCAGGAGCGGCATGTGCTGCTCGCGCCGATGAGCGCCGAGCAGGTGCGCCGCGCCGTCGTGGAACCCGCCAGGCTGGCACGGACGGACGTGGAAGACGGTCTTGTCGAGGTGGTGCTCGCCGACATCGCCCCGCCGGCCGCAGACCAGAACGCTGCCGGGCAGGCGCACGAGCCGGGGACACTGCCGCTGCTCTCGCACGCCATGCGGTGCGCCTGGGAACACAGTCGCGGCGGCACCATGACCGTGGCCGACTACCTGGCAAGCGGCGGGATCAAGGACGCGGTCACCCAGTCCGCCGAGCGGGCATACGAGAGCCTGACGCCGGAGCAGCAACTCCTCGCCAGGCGACTGCTGCTCCGCCTCGTGCACGTGGCCGACGAACTGCCGCCGAGCCGGGCGTCGGTGCCGCTGAGCGAACTGCGCGGCGTTAAGTCCGTGGGTACCGGCAGCGCGCGGCCTCGCACCGAGGACAGTGACACGGACGCGGTGCTCGACGTGTTCGTCCGCGAGCGGATGATCACCGTGGACGCGGACTCGGCTCAGTTCACCCACGACGCACTGCTGACCGCCTGGCCGCGGCTGCGCACCTGGATCGAGGAGAACGCCGAGGCGCTGCGCGCCAGGCGGCGGATCGCCGAGGGTGCGCGCGCCTGGACCGAGGCCGACAGGGAGGAGGCCGCGCTGTGGCGCGGCAGTCAGCTCGCGGTCGCACGGGACTGGTCGGGCGATCCGGACCGGCGCGCGACGCTGTCGCCGGCGGCGCTGGCGTTCATCGACGCGTCGGTCGCCTCTGGCACCATGCGCGAGCGGCGTGAGCGGCGGCGGCTGCGGCGGCTGCGCGGGATCGTCGCGGTGCTCGCCGTCCTGGTGCTCGCCGTCGCCGGCCTGACCGCGTACACCACCCGGTTGCGGCAGCAGGCCGTCACCGCCGAGAACACGGCGATCGCCGACGGCCAGGCGGCAAACTCGCGCGCGGTCGCCTTCGTCGCCGACGAGAAGCGCAACGAGGACCCGGCGGTCTCCGCCCAGCTCGCCGCCGCCGCGTACTCGATCTACCAGTCGCCGCAGGCGACGGCGAGCCTGCTCGAGGCCAGCGGGACGCCCGAGGTGACCCAGGCCGAGGATTCGGCCGGCATCGTGCAGTGGGTCAGCCTCAGCCCCGACCGCCGCCTGCTGGTCGCGGCGGGCGCCGACGGCACGCTGCGGCTGTGGAACATCACCCAGAGCGAGCACCCCGTCCCCATCGCGACGCTGGCGCAGGCCAACTCCGACCATCCGCTGTACACGGCGGCGTTCAGCCCGGACGGCACGCTCATCGCCGCGGCGGGCGCGGAGCGGGTCGTCCGCCTGTGGCGGGTCGCGGGGACCGCGGCGGCGCCGCAGCTCACGGTCATCAAGCAGCCGGTGACCGGCCCGGACGACACGATCTACTCGGTCGCGTTCAGCCCGGACGGCAAGACGCTCGCCGCCGGCAGCGCCGACGGGAGCGTGTGGCTGTGGAACGTCAGCAAGCCGGGTCGCGCCGTGCCCGAGGGCGGGGCACTCACCGTGCCCGGCTCCCACGTCGCCGTCAACTCGGTTGGGTTCGGCGCGGGCGGTCAGGTGCTCGCCGCGGGGACGTCGGCAGGCACGGTGATGCTGTGGCGGGTGCGGGGGTCGAGCGAACCCGTTCGGTATCCGCATATGCCGTTGACGGGGCCGGGCGGTCCCGTGTCCGGGGTCGCCTTCAGCCCGGACGGGCAGACGCTCGCCGCGTCGAGCCAGGACGACAAGGTCTGGCTGTGGACGGTGCACACGTCGAAGAAGTCGGGTTCCGCCACCGCTGAAGGGACGCTGACCGGGGCTACCAACTGGGCGAACACCGTCGCGTTCAGCCCGGACGGCACGTCGCTCGCGGCCGGCACCTCGGCGGCGAACGTGCTGGTGTGGAACCTTGCCACCCGGGCGCTGACGGCGACGGTGCCGCAGCCGCAGCCCGTCACCTCGGTCACCTGGGACGGGCCGCACCTGATCGCCGCCTCCAACGCGGACGGTACGATCGCGCTCGTCAGGCTTCCCTCGCCGGTCCTCGCCACGGGTAACTCGCCGGCCAGCGTCGCCTACAGCCCGGACGGCAAAACGCTCGCCGTCGGCGGCACGAGCGTGCAGCTGTGGGACGCATCCAGGCGCACGCTGCTCGCGGTCAGCCCGCTGCCGTCGAAGGTGTACGTGAACGCGACCGCCTTCAGCCACGGGGTGATCGCCGTGGCGCTGTCGAACGGCAAGGTCTCGCTGCTTGACTCGGGCACGCTAGCGCCGCTCGCCGCGTCGTTCCCGGTGATTTCCGCGGCGGGTGCCGCCGAGTCGGTCGCGTTCAGCCCGGACGGGACGCTGCTCGCCACCGGGGCCGACGACGGTTCTGTGCGGCTGTATGACGTCGCCGACCCGGCGCATCCGCGGCGGCTTGTCACCGTGCACGGATCAGGCGACGCGGTCTACACGGTGGCGTTCGCGCCGAACGGCAAGACCGTCGCCGCGGCCAGCCTGGACAACGTGGTCCGGCT
>Ga0335085_10005248_pt1 | contig 20975 bp, 19 predicted proteins | sample Lox_Sample_45_FD_206712 | JGI IMG/M metagenome (GOLD analysis project Ga0335085, IMG submission 206712) | Soil microbial communities from Loxahatchee National Wildlife Refuge, Florida, United States - Lox_Sample_4.5 | ecosystem: Environmental > Terrestrial > Soil > Wetlands | place: USA...
ACTATTCCCAGTCGGATCTGAACCAAGTTGCGCTGCGCTTAAATCAGCGCCCACGACAAACTTTGGGTTTTCAAACTCCCGCGAGTAAACTCCAGGAAAGTGTTGCGTCGACCCATTGAGACCACCGGTCGAATAAGGGGATCAAAGAGGGTGGAATTGATTGAAAACGTCCGAAACCTCACCGTGGCTCGTATGGCGCTAACCATGACGGGCGATCCCATGAAAGACTGGCAGCAGGTTCACGCACTGATAGCTGCTGCAAGCCACCAATCCTTGAAATCAGTTGCCGAAGACGGAAGATACATTCGGCTGCTTAGGCGTGGAACACAGTTACGTGAGGGACTCTCGGAACAATGGCGACTCCACGGCCGCTATGATGGTGCTCGGCAGATTGTCTCGGATGCACTGACGCAAGAGCATTTCTCAGCCTCAACGAGAGAGTGGACTGGAGTCAATCTCATGACCCTGCACAAATCGAAAGGAAAGGAGTTCGATGAAGTGATCATCTTCGAAGGGTTCAGAAACGGACGGTTACTTCGAGAAAATCCCTCACCTAACGACGAGGCGCAGGCTCGGCTTGCATTGCGGGTCGCCGTCACGAGGGCTAGGCAAAGGACCACCATTCTGACCCCGACAACTAGAAAGTGCCCACTTCTGTAATCGTGTCGAGGACTCTTAGATAGCAGGTGCTCCATGAAGGAAGACATCCTAGAACAACTCGTTGACGACTACCTGAAGTTCAACGGCTATTTCACGCTGCACAACGTCAAATTCCAACCTTCGGCCACAAACCCGGAATACGTTCAGAAGGACGACTGCGTTGCAAGCGATATCGACGTGGTTGGATTTCACCCAAGACGAACGGGCCACGAGCAAATCTGGGTCGTTAGCTGCAAAAGTTGGCAGGCTGGGTTCGACCCTAAAAAGCGCATTGAGCTAATAAACGCCAACAGGAAGGTCTCGGGACGCTTGGCGTGGCAATCGTTTCGTGAACTTGCCAAAAGGAAATGGGCTGACGGACTGATCAAAAAACTTGAGAGTCTTACCGGATCAACAAAATTCACCTACGTCACAGCAGTCACCCGTCTAAAAGGCGATCCAACGGTCTGGGAACAGCACCAACCGTTTCGAGACAATCTCCGGGGTAATCCAATCAAGATTCTGACACTCCAAGAGATGCTCGGCAATCTGTATATGAAGACTGATACCAGCATGGCGACTTCGGAGGTCGGGCGGCTCTTGCAGGTGATAAAGGCTTCGGGTTGGAAGCCATAGGGACAGAGGGCAAGCATGAACACTGCTTCTATCGCCAAGGCAGCATTGCGCCGCAACTTCTCGGGATTAGCCGACGATAAAGGCTACACGCATTGGCCCCAAGAAAATCTCCTTCCGGGTATTGATTTGGCGACCGTTGAAAACGACCTTCGGGGTGGGGACGGAAGAGAGTTGAGGATGAAATTTTGTGCCGTCCACTCCTCGTGTGCTTTGGCTGTGAACTGCTTCGCCCCATTCAAGACAAATCCCAGCCGTCTTCACCTGCTCGGAAAGCAGCAAGCAACGAATGTCGAATTTGAAAGGAAACTCACCATATTCGAGGGGCGCACAGGGCCTAACCTTGACGTTTGGATTGAGCGGCAGAATGATGTCGTGGCGGTCGAGTCAAAACTGCTGGAATACCTTGTCCCGAAAAGGGCAGAGTTTTCCCCCACCTATAAAGGGTTGGCACCGCCGAAGTGTGATCCGTGCTGGTGGGAGATGTACGACCAAGCCAGCGAAGGAACAGAATCGCATTTGGATCGAGCACAGTTGATCAAGCACTATTTCGGGTTGAACGAGTTTCGGCGAAGCCATCCCGAATGCCCGACCCTGACGCTGCTTTATCTGTTTTGGGAACCGCTGAACTGGACTGAGATTGGTGAGTGCACGGAACACAGGGCCGAAGTGGGAGCCTTCGCACAAGCCGTGGACAACTCGCCCATTATGTTCCGCTGGATGACGTACAACGATCTGTGGGAGGAGTGGAGTGCCGTTCCCGATTTGGCTGGCCATGCACAGCGTCTCAAGGCACGGTACGAAGTCCGAATATAGTGGACTCAGCATCAGAAGGGAGACTGATTCCGATGCGCTCCTTTAGAGCTTTAGCAGGACGAGGGGAATGGCTTTGGGAACCCAAGTAATCATTGACGCTCGGACGCGGCAGGCTCGGGCGTCACTGGATGCACCCGGAAGTGGCACATCCATATTCGCTGTCGATCTAATCGGTGATACTTGGCAGGATTTTTGTTATTTCACCGAGCAAGCTCGTGCTGCTGAACAAGCACAGGAATTTGAGAAGCGCAATCGGTTTGTGCGGGCCGCCATTGCATCGATGTTCTCGCATCTCGACGGTCTCGTTTCTAACGTAGTGAGTGCACTTTGGAATGAAACTGCGTTCCTCCGTTACCGACCGAGAGACGCGAATTTCTGTGCACTCAAAAGGAAGGTGGTGGCGATCCATGACTTCCTGCGTGATCATCGCGGGTTCTGTCTGCCAATGCCCGATATGAACCTCAAGCTTCTCCGAGATGTCCTCAATCACCCATCCGTTAGTAAGCCCTTTTCGGAGTCCCCCGGTGGCGAGGTCATTCTTCTCGAAGGCCCTGATGTCTATGGCATTGCCATAGAGGACCTCGACGCCTCAGGGCGGGAAATTGATCGTTGGCTCACCGCCATTTGCCTGGCCGTACCGTATGAGCGATTCCCGGATACGAAGAAGCTGGCTGAGGACTTTGCGAGGGCGCTAGGTAGCGAGCCGGATTCAACGCAACGATTCTAAGGGAATAGTGGAGTCATTTTCTGGCGACTCCAAGGGGCTTGACGAAAACACGGAAGCCATGTGTCGAACAATGTCAGATCAACCGTATCCTTCCTCAGTCCAATTGTTGAAAGAAATTGCCCTCAAACACTTCGATCTGCCGGGGTTGACCTAGATCGGTGAAACACGTGAGCAGCCCGGAGGCAAGAGAGTGACGGTAAAAGGGGAAACAATTGCTGCCATCGGCATGCTTAACCGCGCGGGTCAAACGGTCTGACATCTTCACGAGATGGCCGAGTTTCTGGAACAGACCCAAAGACTCTTCCCACCATTCCATATCTTCTCTCGACGAACCGGTAACCAATTCGAGGTTACTGCTCTCTGTGAGCAACTCCGGATACGCTTCGAACAGTGACCTAATCTCGCCAGCTAGTAGATCAGCGAGTTGTAGCCCAATCTCCGTGTGCGACGGACGAGTATTGTCGAGACCGACGTACAAGCCCGCCTCTTTGGGCAACGCTCTACCAAAATGATTCCTAATGTAGTCATCCATCGCCAGTTGGACCGCTCTATCTTCTTTAGATTCCCTTGGGTCGCAGAACAACTGAAACTTGCAACTTGGGAACTCTAAATAGTGGCACATCGCGGTCAGCGGAAATCTGAGAATCTGGGCGATGGTCTGTGATTGGCCAATTCCGTTTAGTTCGCCTCTTAGCTCGATTGCAGCTTGATCGTAGAGTGCGGCATGATCCTCTGGTACCGCGTCCCCCTCTCCGATCAGATTTGTACGGACACGCTCCATCACGATCCCAACAACATGTGTATAGAATCCGATTATGAAGCCGCCAGCCAATTTAATGGTCCTGCCGATCTCGGCAGCAATTTCCTCCCTTTGATCTCGCGTCAGTTTCTTGAAATCCTCAAACTTGAACTCTTTCAGAAGGATTCCAGAGTCACCTACCACGTAGCGCTCATATTTCTTGAAGATGCGTGTCAGAGACCGCTTAACGTACGCATATTCATTTTCTGGAATGCCAACCGCCGAATAACACAAGTATCCCTTGGGTCTTTCGAGTCCAAAGAAAGCTCGAAATGTCTCGTCCATAAAAACCATGTAGGTCTCATTCTTATGGTTCAAGACCGCCGCCGTTGCCGGAGAGGATTCCATCGGCCTTTTAGATGTAATGATTCGGTTGTCTCTGAGGCGAAGAGTCCGGGGCATATTTTCGTTGACGTTCTGTCGGCTACTCCAACGCTAGGTTGTCGGACAGCCCAAGATCGCGCAGGGCTGCCTTAATCTCGCTAACCTTTTGATCTGAAACGCCGCCTTCGGGGGCGATCTCAACGTTAAGCCCGATGGTCAGGCCATTCTGGGCAGCAAATTTCGAAAGAACCTTCGTATAGAAATTCATCCACTTTTGCGGTGGCACGTCCCCACTCCAAGTTACCCGGCTAACCACACCAGCGGGCTTCTCTGGCTCTGGGGGTACAGGAGGTCTCGGAGGTTGAGGCTCAGGCTGCTTATCGCTGGGTCGAGGCTGAGGCTCCGGGGTCGGTACTGGCTTTACAGCGTATGCCTCAGCGGTTTCACGCTGAATGATGTACATGTCCTCCGATAGCTCAACCTCAAAGATGGTCAGACTGGATTTCCAGTGAAACGGCGCATACGTTCCATCTGGTTTCTTGCCTACGTACCCAAGCATCCCGTTTTCGACGCCACGGATTATCGTCTCCTTCAGGCTCTCTGCATTCAGCAAACGAGGAAACTGTGGTGATGCAAAGAATGCATCCCGCACTGCCTTTGTGCTCCATTCTTTGAAAGCTGGCGGCCAGTTTCTTGCGAGGAAATTCGGACTCACTCCTTTCTCCTCGATGTCACCGTCCTGACCCAATCGACTAAGTATCAACTCGATGATGGATGGGGCGGCACTAGAATGCACAAGCCCAAGATCAACCGTCTTCCAAGAGTTGTCCTTCCCAAGCAGCATTACATTCTTGTATGTGCGCCACACGCTTTCCCTGACATCACGCCGGGCTTTCTTCACGTTGTCATCAAGCTGACGTTTCTGAGCTTCGTCCAACCGAAGGTCGTCTGCTTCATCAGCAATGTCTTCCCAAGCAAGCACCTTGCGGGCTTCGTCCCTCAGTGCATCCGACGAGTCCGGCACGGACCACACCAGCCCACTCTTGTAGGTTCGTCCTGACGAGCCGCATTCCTTGGTCGCACACTCAATGAAGTCCCTTGTCGCTTTCTCGGCGACCGACTGTTCTGGAGCAGCAATAACGAGCGTGAGTACAGGGCGATCCGAAATTTGGCCGCTTTTGTCGGGGAAATAGACTCGATCCACTCCCTTGCCTTCGGTGAAAACCTTCTGGACCTCCGCCCTTACCCGCTCTTCAATTTTCTTTGGCTGTACGCTGGCTCGCCGATCCGCGAGCAGCTTGTTCAGGTTGGGAGAAAGACTGAAACGGTAACGATTCTTTTCCGCTGAGAGGAAGTAGCAAGTGGTTGAGAGGGTTTCGAGGACGGTCTCGATGTTCCCGATGTCAATGTCTGGCTCCGCAACTGTCAAACGAATTTCAGGTACGGTTGCCTCGGTTTTGGATTGACCGCCGTTGGACTCGAAGAAGATTGAAGTTGCGACCTTCTGATGGAGCCGAGCCTTCTTGATCGTATCCACTGCCTCTTTGTCCAAACGCACGGCGTGCGACTCTTTCTTGCCGCAGATGTCGGTTGTCACTGCGCCTTCGAGTTTTGCGCCTCCCAATTGCTCGAAAATCGCCGACCGGAAAAGCGGGTCGTCGAGCGGAGCCGTCCCCATGACAATGAGCGGGTCTTTGTGCGCTCCTTTGAACCCAGCCTGATATGCATCTGAAACCCACAGTGCCAAGAGCCGTAGGATTCCACGGGTCTGCTGGAACCGGGGTAACTGCTGCCATTTCCGTTCAAACACTGACAACAGAGTTGGATGGAATGGATAGCTAGCTGCGAATTGCTCCCTTGCGTTGTCTGCCGGGAACCAGTTCGGGAACTGGGTGCGGTTATCGAGTACAAATTCTCCGTACTCGGTCGAGGTTCTGTGCCCATCCTCTGGTAGTCCACCCCATTCAAACAAGCGACGGCGGATGATCTCGGACGTTTCCGTTTCCGCCGACATGATCATTGCTTTGCCCAGCCTGTCGAGGAGCTTCTGGAAGCGGTCGAAGTCTGATTCATCCTCGGGAGTCATCTCATCGAGCAGTGAAGGCAATGACACCGCGAGCACCACCCGATCCTGAGCGCGGGCTTCCTCGGAGAGATTCTGAAGGAAGGAATACAACTGGTTCGTGAGACCCGACTTGCGATTTCTTCCCATGTAGTTCAATAGCTCGTCCATGAGAATGAGGGCGGGCTTGTTTTTGGGCAGGAACGCACGAATCACTTCACCAGCAGGAGCGGTGAGTTCTTGATCGTGTTTTTGGACAACGGCGAAAGCGTCTTTGCCGCCGAGTTGAAATGCGATTTCGCCCCACGGGGTTTTCCGGAGTGGGGTACCATCCTTTCCACCACGACCCGTAATCGAATCAAATTCTGTCCCGACGAATACCGCTACGGAGGATTCAGGAATTGATTTCACGCCAGCGGCTTCGAGGACGGTCGAAACGCCCTTCCAAGTCGTAGCCTTCGGCCCGCCTCTCGCCAAGTGATACAGCAACGTGAGGGCGTGAGTTTTGCCGCCTCCAAATTGCGTGGTTAGGTTGAACACCGCCGAGGTCTCGACCTTGATTCCAGAGAGCCTCCGCACTGTGCTTGCTGCAAGCTCTGTCAGATTCTTGGTCAGGAACGTGCGGTCGAAGAACCGTTTTGGCTCCTGATAATCGGCAGGAGCGCGGTTGTCCCGAACATGATCAAGGTGTACGGCGAACTCTGATGCGTCGAGGGGACGACCTTCTCTGAGGTCTTCTCGTGGGGTAACGACCTTGTACCAAGGTTTGAGTGCCATAAAATCTCTCCGATTAGGCGCGAGCGAAACGTCCCAAATTCGTATCGAACTGCCACTCCTTAAAAAATCCGTAGGGGAACGTGGCGGATTCATGTCTCGATCCGACGATCAGCATGGTTTCTCCGCTGATTTGCGTTCTCTCCCGTATCCCCATCGCTGCGGTCACTTGCTCGGATAGGTGCTTCACAAGCGTGGTGGCTTCCGCCGAATCTCTTCTGTAGCAGAAGACGATCCGGAGATCAGCACGAGTGCACAAAACCTTCCAGAGGGAGTACGCCACCCTGTCATCAGTCCGGCTATTCTCCAGTTCTATAACAGCCACCGGAAAACGCCAGCGGTGATCACCAGCAGGTTCGAATGCGACAACATCGAGGGCTAAGTATTCCTCTCCGGACACGGGGAGCAGATGAGAGCGATTCCCTTTGGCTGCCGCCTTCCAGCCCATTGACTCGCAAGTGGCGCACACAACCTTGGTCAGTGCGCCCGTCCACAGTCCGAGTTGTCCACGCAGAGAAGAATCCCTGAGTGCATCAGAAGACTCGTGGGACTGCACGATCCCTATGAACTTCTGAAACCAAATTGAAGCACAGGGTTCAGGCATCAGTTACCTTGCCTTTGGGCGCCTCTCATCGGTGTTTCCTGCGAAGAGCCTTTTCTTTACTGACAAGGCTCCAGAATGCCTCTTCCGTGATGACCGGAATGCCGACTTTTCTCGCCCGGCGCAACTTGCGTGTTGTCTTAAAACCTCGCGGAAGCTCTGCGTGCACTAAGCAACTAGCGCGTGCAACGCCTCCAATTTCAGCAGTGTCTCCTCCCAACCTGCGCACCAGTGGATAGAGTTCTCTCCTTGGCGAGTTTGGAATGCGACCTGTAAAAACAATCAGTGAGTCTTTTATTCGCTTGGGAAAATTTGAATTGCGATGAGGCAGAAAGACGGCTGATGATTTCTTCCTGCGCAACTTTCGAAGGCGATCATAGAGCCGTTTGCGCAAAGCCCAGCCTTCTCGGTACTCGTCAAGCCACTCGGGGGTTACTTGGCTCGAATATGCTCCCTCAAAGTGCTCATCAAAGTATTCAGTCAGTTCATCAACGGCGCTGCCAGACTGCACCCAGATGTTTGCTTCATGGTTGTCGATGAGACCACCTGCGGTGACGTTCGACGATCCGACAATTGCGGAGTGTCGAGAGCCGCCGTTCCCGAAGATGAATAACTTGAGATGGAATATCCGGTTCCTTAGTGGTCGAAAATACTTAAGTTCCAAATGCCCAGAATGCTTCGTTGACAGTTTTCTGAGTCGCTCGATTGCATTGGGATCGCTGGGCAGGTCAACTCCAATCAGGACTCGACCGATGCCGCCCCTTTCCAAGCATTTCTCAAGTGAGGGATAAAGTTCATCGACGCCTGCCGGGGAGACCATCGCGGTAGCGATCCGGAACATCTTTGCCGTGGGAAGTTCCCGTTGAATTCGGCTCACCAACTCACGTTCATAGAGCAAAGGTCTGATCACCGACGCACCCTGAAACTTATCTGCTAAAACCCTAAGCCCTTCTTACGAGCGAGAACGCCATCGATCCATCGCTTTTCGTCACTTACTTTGGGATATAAATAGGAAAGAACCTGCGCTAGTCGCCAGAATCGCTCGTCTCGGCCGACACCTTCCTCGACCAAGAAACGTCTGAGAGCCTGACTGCGCCCCGCGGCGAACATGATCATGCTCTGGTGAACACGGTCAAGCACTGTGGCTCCCAGACTAGGTGCACCCTTGGTACCCCACGACCCACTCCGTTCGGTTTGTTCAAGTTCGGCCTCGAAACCCAGTTGAAGCTGAGACGATTTCTTTTTCCTCGGCTCCGTTCCATTCCCCGATTCCTCACCTCCAAATAGATAGCGCGTTCGATGGGCAACTGGTAGCAATCGGGCGGTCTCACCTTTGACTTCAACTAATGATGTAAGCGATTCAAGGTGAGCCCCGAGCCCTTGAGCGATCTTCCTAGCAGCGTCGTACTCTAGGACGTAGCCAGCGATGGTTTTCCCATCAGACGCAGAATCATCATCTTGTGTATCGGAGTCATCAGCAGGTGCCCCTCCACCATTCAAATCCTGTCCTGCGAAAAGCGTCCACAACCACATCGCTGTTAGCCGTGCATCCTCCTCAAAACCACTCGCGTCTGCGCCTTTGAATACCACTCCCAAAGCTTCTTGGGCCACTGCTGCCCAGACGTGCTGTAGGTACTCCTTAAGGGTTATCTGGTCTCCGTTTGCCTTCTCTACCCGTGAATATTTCGAGAAAATCTCCAGCGCTGGGCCGAGGCACGCGAAGATGGCATCCGCTCCGACAACACCTTCCTCGGCCAAGCGTGGCAACCACTGATGCATTCGGCGCGGAAGTTCTTGTAAGACATCCCGCCAGTCACCAATATCGAAACCAGTTTCGCTGACTTTCTCATTCTGCCTCGGACGGCATATAAGGTGGACGGATGAGGCCAGAGCAGCGGAGTTCCGGGCTCTCAGCCGCGCTCCCATCTCAGTGTCAATTGGCCATGAGCCCGTGATCACCCATCCCGACGCAATCAACGCGGCTAGCATCGCTTCCCATCCCGATGTTTCCTTATTGGCGAACACAAAGACACCAACGCCTGACGGTTTCACCATCCTGCGTGCCTCGGCGCACGCTTTTGTCATCATTGACTCAAACCATGCGGCGTCCTTGTTTCGGTACATCGCTGCACGATGTGAAAGCGACACGCATTCCTGTTCCTTCGGGGCTAATGGCTCACGAAACAGATCGTGATGGATGTCCCCGACACTTCTTTTCAGCCACGAATAGAAGAAGTCAGACAGATCGGCATACGGAATGGCCGCATAGTACGGGGGATCGGTCACGACCGCATCAAGCGTGTCATCGGGCAACGGGTGTGCCGTCGCCGAAGCGACTACCGCTGTGCCCACAGAAAGATCAGCAGAGGCATTGTTCTCGATGACCTTTTCAACCCACTCGCAGGCACCTGACCAACCGATGTCGGAAAGAATGTTTGCTTCAGCAAAATCCCATACCATCGGAAGCGCTTGCCGACCAAATACGTGCTCAACTTTTTCGCCGGGGATGTGCCAAACAACGACGCTCGCGCACTTGTCCGCACATCTGTCCAATGCCAATGCCAAGCAGGTTTGAACAGCGGCTCCAAATTCTCGGTCTTCAAATTTGCCGCCGACCTGCTTCACCAAGTTGACGAATTCGCACAGACTCACAGCCTGTCTGGGGGAGAACAGATCGCCCCACGTCGTCATTCCGTAGAGCACTACATTAAAGAATCCACGCAGGTGATTGAGTTTTCCATCGGGCAATCTCGACAGTCCGTGATGTCGATCTCCCCGGATTGCTTCGAAAGCCTCCTTGGCATTCTCTGCCGCAACGTAGTCGGCTTGGGACGGTAAACGATAGACGCGCCCAGATGCACTCTTTGGAGTGGCTATCACGCACAGCAATCGCGCATCCGCAGTTCCGCCTTTGCGTCTTTTTAGCTGCTCACGCACACTTTCAACGGAATTCGTGTAACCCGAAACGGGGCAGGTAGCTGAGCCTGCAAGAGATGTGCCTTTTTCTACTTCGTGGGCCGTCTTTGGTTGGAAAATCTCAAGCTGTGGTTGTCGTACACACCTTTGAGTTCCGTCCTGATAAGTGATGGTGACTTTCCGAGTCCTGACTTTCCCGTTCGCGTCCCTCACCCACCGAAAAGCCCATCGTCTTTTCGCTTTGCTTGACAACCACATTGATCGGAGGAGCGGGATTTCGACTGGGGCGTCACCCTGCGCGGGCGCTTCAGAGACAACTGTTCGTGCCCAAATATATGCAAGTGAGCACCCAGTATCGCGTTCAGGGGGATAGAAATTAGCAAGGCGGTGCTCCGCCTGTTTCTTTATCCAAGCTCCCCACTTATGAACCTCGTCCGCGAGGGACATCCCATATTTCGGTATGTACTCCAAAAGAACCTTGTCGAGCAGTATTGCTACCGGATTAAGATCGCTTGCATAAGCATCCGCGCCAACTCGAAGAGCTTCAAGCGGGATCGCTCCACCTCCGGCGAAGGGGTCAAGAACCATGGGTTTTCCGTCAGTCAAACCTTCCAAGCCCTCGTAAGCTCCGTCAGTCAGCGCACGGCTGCTCTTCAAGTATTCCAGTACATTTGAGTTGTCCCAATTTGCAAAGTCTGCGATGAAATCAAGTAAGGCAAAACGCAAGACGTTCCAATGTGCTTCTTTGCTTGAATCCAATCCGCCTGAACTCGTGAGCTTCTGCCACTTGCTCCAGTTTTCGTGCGAACAGTGCGCAGCCAATTCTTTATCGGCGACCGCTTTTCTAGCGAACTCGTTTACGATGCGGCAAGCTTTGTCGCGGAACGATTGTGGGCAGTGTGGATCGGCAGGATCGGGCCATAGCGAGGCACACAGTACGGCTCGGCACGCTGCCAGTGGGCGTCTCGCCCACCAAATGTGCAGCGTCGAAATATGTCCATGACGAATGCTCTTTTCTCGCCGGGCATGCTCCGAGATTCGTTTGATCGGAAGGTCTACTTCGATAAGCCGCTTGGGCAAATCCCTCATTGGGACTCTCCAGCAAGAATATTTGAGGGACTTATCTGGTAGTGCTCGATTTTGACTATCGGCTGCCAGCCGAGCCGGGCTGGGTCTCGAACGGCATGAAGTTCCGGGTTCGAGCCGCAGTTGAAGACCGCGTATAACCAGTAGTCCTGTTTCAGCCGTTCCGCTGTTTTGTATTCGTTGGCGCTAAGGGCAATCTCTCCGACAGAGACTCTGCCCTTTACTTCAATGAATCGCACGTCGGTGAACGTCTTTGGATCGTATGGATGAGGTTTGCGAGAAATTAGGTCGAATCCCCGATTCTCGCTTTCGACGCTCTCCACTTGCCAACCTCGACTTATCTCGTATTTCTTGGCTTCTTCAATGGCGACTTGCTCAATCTCTTCGTCCCGCACCATGAAGGCAATGCCGGGAGCGTTGCGCTCGGGATGCGGCAGCACCCACGCCCGCCCAAGGTGCTGAATGTCGCCAATCGTGCATTGCTTCTCGTTGCGCAACTCGGCTCGACGGTTTTCAAGACGATTGTTCAATTCATCGAGATGAGTCTCAGCAAGGGCGATGTTGCCGTCGAGACCGGGAACCGTGACGCCCGACTGCTGGCGTCCCACGAGATCGGCAAGCTGAAGGTTCTGGCGGTTGATCAATTCTCCCAGCGAAATTTCCATGTGACGGGAAATCGTGTCCACCTCTTTTGCACGCTGCGAAGATACTTCGTCCAAGAACGGTTTCAATGCAGTGTCAATCAACGCCCGTTCGACTGCGCTCCGGTCAGGAAGGTGATCCCCCTCGGGAACCTTTGTCCCCTTGGGGGCAGGAGAGATGTCCATCAGCAGGGTTGGCTGTCTAACCGTCATCTGCCCGTCGATAGCGGCGTGGACGACAAACAAACGTCGATGCAAGCAGTTCGCTCTGCCGTCCTTTATCGAGGCAGCGAACACATCCAAGCGATAGGGCGAGCTTGTTTGCAGGTCGTAAAACACCGTACCTCTGCGCAAGTCATCGCTCACCCGCTCCGTGACATCCTCTCGAACGGCTTCAAAGAGCGGGTGACCGGGCGTGACCCATTCGAGAGTGGCGTCCTGTGGTAACAAAGCTTTGTCAAAAACGACTTTCTGATACTCACGCCCCAACTTTCCAAAGCGCCCCTCCAACCGTTCGCCAATCGGGTAAAGCAGACGCGGAATTTTCCCGACTCTGTAGATGTGGCTGTCTTTCGTTACGGGTCGAGGATTAACCCCAGAGATCGGTGCTGCCACCGTGAAGAAGTCCTCGATAACTTCGGGAATCAAACGGCGCTCACGAGCTTCCGCCGATTTGCCGACAATCGCACCGAGGTTTAGCTCCCGCTTTGCCAGCCCTTCCAGCGTGGAATCTGTGATGTGGCGGAAGCGACTCGCATCAACCTCTTGCACGATCCTCGCCTCGATGTTGGGCAAGTCAGTTCTCTTGGCATACATCTCGCGGAACAGCTTTTCGAGTAGGTTCGACGGGAAGACTTCACCGACAACATCAAAGACGTGATCCGTGCCCAATTCCTTGCGAATCTCGCTCAGCCGCTCATAGAGCTTTTGCAGGACTCGCCCCTCACGAGTGTTGAGCGCAACGAAATTGAAAATCAGGCAGTCGTGCTCCTGACCGTAGCGGTGGATGCGCCCCATGCGCTGCTCAAGGCGCACCGGGTTCCACGGAATGTCGTAGTTGATCATCAGCCAACAGAACTGGAGGTTTATGCCTTCGCCTGCTGCCTCGGTCGCAACGAGAATTTGTGCGTCTTCCCTGAATTCCCGCTCAGCAAAAATACGGGTGCCCGGCGTGTCTCGGTCGCCGATTTTCATGCCGCCATGAATCTGAGTGACCTTGAGACCCCACTCCCGGAGCTTGCCCAACGGACGCCCATCCTTGCCATCACCAGCTAGATAGTCGAGGGTGTCTTTGTGTTCGGTGAAAATGAGCAGCTTCATGTTGGGGTTGGAGAAGATTTCCTGCTCAGCCAGCACCTTTTTCAGTTTGGAGAGCTTTGACTCGACTTCCCGCTGCTCAAGTGCCCGAGCCTGATCAATCAATCTCGTGATCTGGGCGACGTCTTCCTTCAGGGTCGTCGGGTCGAAGCTGATAGCTGCGTTTTCGATTTCCTCGATGTACTGATCCCGCTCCTCTTCCGTGAGGTCTTCCAAATCTTCAGGAATTTCCATCTGCTTACGCAAGAATTCCCGAGGGTCTTCCAGAATCTTCCTGCGTTTATCCCGCATCCGTTCGAGGCTGCGATGGACGGCGTATATACTCGACGCAAATCGCCGTTGAAGCATTGCCATCGTGAACGTAAGTGCTCGGCTGCGAGGTGTATCTTCCTGCGCTGCCTTAATCGACTGGTCTTCGACATAGCGAGTCAATGAGTCGTAGAAGTCGTACTCTTCGCCGTCGAGATCAAAGGAAGCCGTTCGCACCGTCCGATCCGTGAAGAGCTTCTTAACTTTTCCGGTCTCAGGGTCAGGGAACGAAACGAGCGCCTCCTTTGTGCGACGAAGGTAAAAAGGTGCGTAGTTGCGGCGCATTGCTTCTTCGAGGCTTTTCACATTGCCATAAACATCTCGATCCAACAGTTCAAGGAAGAGGCAGAAGTTCTCCGGATCACCCTTGTGGGGAGTGGCGGTCATCAGCAGGAAATGGTCGGTCATGGCGGACAGGGACTCGCCGAGGCGATAAGCGAGTGTCTTTTTGTCCGCACTGTAGGCTGCCATCTTGTGGGCTTCGTCAACGATGATTAAATCCCACCGACTGCGGAGCAGGCTGTCCTTGGCATCCACAATCCGCGAGACCCACGAAATCGAAGTGACGACCTGATTCCGCTCTTGCCACGGATTCATCCCGTAGTTAGCTCGGAGCACGTCCCCGCGAATGACCTCGAACTGTTCGCGGAACTTTTCCTTCATTTCACGTTGCCACTGAAAGGACAGGCTTGCCGGGGTGATGATCAGGGTGCGCTTAACCAGCCCCCTAATTTTCAATTCTTTGAGCAACAAGCCCGCCATGATCGTTTTGCCTGCTCCCGGATCGTCCGCCAGTAGAAAGCGAATTCGAGGCATGGCAAGAAAGTAGTCGTAAACAGCCTCAAGCTGGTGAGGCAGAGGGTCTACGCGAGCAATAGAGAGAGAAAAATAGGGGTCGTACTCGTAGGCAAGACCGAGCCGGAGTGCCTCAACCCCGATCCGGAATCGCAGCGGATCGCCGTCGAAAGGCTCTTTCTCCGGCGTGGATTCTAATTGCGCCACCTGCTCGGCGCTGAGGATCGGCTCGTGAACCTGATTGCTGTTCAGTCCCTTGCCAATAAGCTTGACGGACGCGCCCATCGGGACCGCCACGATCACTTGAACAGGCTCGGGGAAGATCGGGCCGCGCACAATTGTGTTTGGCTTTAACTGGTCGATGAGCATTCGTGGAACCCTGAACGCGGATTACATCGCCCGTGCTTGTGAATGACGATGGAGAGCGATGTCCTAATATAGCAAAAGCGGGGAGTTAGTACTGTGACATACTGCCTTATCACGCAACGATGCGGACGAGCGCCTCAACAAGTTTCACCATCCCGAGCGTGTCCTGTGCACAGTAGTCGAGTAGAGCCTGCCGTTTCTGTTGGCGCTCGATCTCGCCGCACTCACGACTGATCAGCGACTCCCAAGCTAATCCGGCTGCCTGTCCGTCGGCCACCGTCATGGCTTCATAGCTCATGGATGGAATTAGGGCCGGAAGCGTGCTTTTGAGTGAGAACGATCCACAGAACTTCGGATGATAAACGTGGTTGCGTATAATCGGCAGCAAATCCCAGAGCCTCCGGTGAATCTTATTGATGCGCCCGGCGAACTCGGGAAACCACACAGCGAGGTCTGAGAGCCGCTGGCATTCAAACCCGGCGTTGTAGACCACGATGCTGCCGGAGTTGCCGAGCACATCGCACAAAGTGGAGATGAACGCCCGGCGAGGATCACTGGCATCAGTGGCGAGAAACTCGTGGTGTTCCAGTTCTGCGCCAGCCTGCGTCTGCACATGAACTGACCACTGAAAAGGCAGTTGGTCATACGGTCGCATTCCCGAAAATCGAGGAAGGCAAGGACTAATGGTCTCGAAATCCATGTAATAGACCGGGTATTTCAGTGATTCTAACTCGTTCCTGAGTTCATCACTGAACCATGGTTTTCCCGTTTGGACACAGGTACACGCACGACGGAGCCGACCCGACAATGGATAGCTCTCTGGAATTTCACGAATGGATTGGATGCCGAGAGCAGCGAGCCTTGCAACTTCGCTGGCATGAATTCTCGGGAGCTTCAATACGTGGTCATCGGGGAGCGGAGGATTGCAAAGCTCAAAAAACTCGCACGTGACTGGGGTACTGCACTGCGGTCCCGCAGCTATCCGAGGAACCTCTGCCATCCCGAGTACATGAAATTGTGACCGAAGTATAGAGGGAAGCTTGGGCTGCAATTTCTCGACTCGCCGTGTCAGATTCCTGATCCTGAAGAAACGTTGCACGTCGATTGAACCGCCTTCATAGACGTACGCTCTATTCACGTGGGCAAGGCACGACGCCGCCAGATCGACACCGGAACGGCTAACTACTCGATGCTGGATCGCAACGTCAGCCAGATGGTGATCCTTCACGTCCGTTGTGGATTTGACCTCGATGAGACGCCAGCGATGGTCTCGGCGGCGTTGAAGTATATCGACCCGAACAAAAACGCCCTTGTGCTCAAATGCACCCTCGAAGATCGCCGGGACTTCTGGATTTGCGATTAGCTCTCGGGTGGCACGAATCGCAGCTTCCCGATTCCCACACTCAACTGCAAGACCACCCGGAAACATTTGCTGCGCCAGCAAACCAACTTGTCGTCCTTGCTCGATGATCGAGTCAGCCGCCTCATCCGGTTGCGCCGCCAGTTCCGGTTCGTGCGTGAGCAGGTAGAGGCGTTTGAGGCATTGTACGCCCGCACAGAACTTGGATTTCGAAATGAGCAGCGGCCGCATGATCTTAAGTGAGTATGCCAGCATTCCAAAGCACGCCGATCAATTCATGTGGCGTGCAGGCGTTCCAACCCTTGTCGGTTGAGGTTTGTCTCACCTCCGCAGGTAGGAGCGCCCAAGAGGTTTCGTCCCGATATTCCAACACTAGGTCTGGACGAACGGGCACGACGAACCAACCAAGGTCGATTTCCTTTCCATGATCCATGCCGATATCAAACCGAACCGCAAGGTCGTATCCGCCGTCCAGCGCTTTCTGCACCCGGATATTCGGGATATAGATGCCGTTCAATTTGATCCGAAATTCTGGCTTTGTCGTCAGGCGCATAATACCGCCTGCTGTTTTTGAGCCGCAGCGTAGACCGTGCCCACGCTTAACTTCATGATGACGGATATAGCCCGCCACGAATGCCCGGAGGCTCGCAGTGACTTGATTTGGTCAACATCGACCCGCTTCTTTGGTCTTCCGAGCCGTTTTCCTTTCGCACGGGCGTTCTTCAATCCGCTCCGCACACGTTCCGCAATCAGATTGCGTTCACCCTCTGCAACCGCCCCGAGGATCGTAAATACGAGCTTCCCTGTCGGCGTGCTTGTGTCAACCTGCTCGCAGAGCGAAACGAACTGAATGTCGAGAGCGTTGAATGTGTCAAGTGCCCGACATAGGTGGGACACGGACCGAGAAAAGCGGTCAAAGCGCCAACAGACCACCACATCGAAACGGCGGGCGTACGAGTCGGCCATAAGCCGATTCAGTGCTGGTCTCGAATCTTTTTTGCCAGAAACGCCATTATCGATGTAGGTGTCAAATACCGTCCAACCCCGGCGCTCACAATAGGCGGCAAGCTCCCTTGTCTGCATGGTTGGGTCTTGCCCGCCGTTGATCGTCGATACCCTTGCGTAGATCGCTGCAAGACTTTGTCGGGGCTTTGATTCGTTTCCTTTGACTATCTGCAACGCCATCCAGACCTCCTTGATTTGTCCCAAACCCCTCAGGAACCTGTTCAAAAAACGACTGCGGGGCGTTCCGGAAGCCACTCCAGTGTCCGGTAGACCATACCCCTTGCGGTGACCGAGGCGTGCCCAGAATGCCCCGCTACCAGCAATTCACTTTTTCCCGTCTTAGGTGAATGATTGCTGTGCTGGCTGATAGGCGGAGTGAAAGGCAGGTAGGGCGGTGGAGCTACGGTGCGTAGCGTCCCCGGTTTTGCTGAGGACAGCGATAGTGCTACCTTGCGATTAGCCATTGCCTCTCCACAACAGATGCATTGGTCAGGGGCGTCGAACGGCTGCAACCGTCCGGCGTCCCGCTCACTTCAATTCCTTGGCTCGCTCCTGAAGGTACCGATCAATCGCTCGGCGAATCAGTTCCGCAACCGGAGCGCCAGTCTTTTCGGACAGCTTTAGAAGCTTTGTGAGTTGCTCCTCTTTTAGGAAGTGAGCCGTCCGCTTCATGACCACATAGTACCATATAGGCATATATATGGCAAGACGGGATGCTTGTGTTGTTCTGGCTAATGTGCCTTTGGGAATTCCAACCGAAGTCCGTTCATACGCAACGGAGAATGGAAGAAAGCACGCATCTTCCAATGCCGCAGGCAAGGCACTTGGAAAGTGAGGAACACAGATGAAAACGATCTTGATCGCTGCCACAACGTTACTTGTCATTGCTGTTTCGGGCTGTTCAAATACGAAGTATGGCTGCACCCAAGGCGGGATCAAAGACGGAAAGTGTGCAAGCTCCTTGGTTCGTCTGGATACCAAGTCTGGAGCCTTGAATTTCAAAGAAGTCGATACCCGAAGTGGTCAGGAGCTAGAGTGGGTATTGCAACCACCGCTGTGCCGTCCGGGTGAGAACTTAAAATACGGTGCGAACTGTACTCCAGAGGACGTTATAGTCTGGGGCAAGTTTGATGAATGGCGACCGCCTAAGACTTCGGTCACCGACAGGGGCGGTTGGACGATAGAATCTTGCATCAACACAGAGACAGCCTTCTACACATCACCCGCCGCAATTCGTGCAAATCCTTCGCTGTCTTTCTCGGACATGCAAAAGGGAGTCAAGCAGATTTGCCAGAGAAAGGCATCCCAATTTGATGCGTGCGTAGCCGGAGTAGATCGCAGATTCGACAATAGTCAAATAGCCCACTGTAAGGCGCAGCTTCAAGCCATCGAGTAGCGCCACAACCTAATTCGTGGTTCGTACGAAGCCGATCCCAATTGTCTTGCGCTCACGCTCTGGGTACTTCAGGCGTGCCTGTTCGGCTTGCTCTTTGGTCTTGAGGGGTTTCGAGAGCGGCGTGAATTGACCACCGATGTACTTGAACAACAGCCACCGCTGAGTGAGTTTGGGCATGGGAGTTTATAGCACAGGCTTCTAATCTTCCGAAGGCAAGCCGTATCAGTCCACCCGCTCTCGTTGGCGCAGCCTCCCCAAACTGACGAACCTGATTTTCCGCACTGCTTTCGTCTGGATAGTCTCTCCTGAGAAGCCAACCCTCCTGACAGTCCCCGGTCGGTGTCGAACGGAGAACTTACCGAAGCCGTTTAGCTTCAGGGTGAACCCGTTCGTCCCCAGATTGTTGAGCAGTGTTGTCTCCAAAGCTTGGACAACAGTATCGACGATTTGTTCAGCCTGCTTCTTTGTTGGCAGTCCCAGCACAGTCTGAACGTTCACCGTCAATTCGTCTCGACCTCTTACGCTCGCTCGCATGTAGTTCATTCCTTTCCGAAGGAGAACCTTCATGCGAGTCAGTACTCACGAAATGGACGTTCAGAGGCACAAATTCAGCGATATTTCTGTGGAAAAGACGACGTACCGCCGTGATCCCTTCGAGGTCAGAGATGGTCGGTATGTAGGGCACGACGGATTCGTGGTTCCGAAGGACTTCAATGAGTTCTACCAGCGATTTCCCAATTATGTCCGCCAGTGGGTCGGCAATCATGTGAGCAGATCGGCGTCGAGCGAGGATGTGGAGGACTGGGCGCAAGACCTGCTGATTCATCTCTTTCACCTGCCGGAGAAATCGAAGCACCGAGAGGTGGGCAACGAGGACATCATCCAAACGTTTGATCCAGCGAAGCACTACGGCGCAAATGAAGCCCGCTTCCGCAATTATGTGAATCTATGCCTGACCAACAAATTTCGAACGATGTATTCAAGGCGCATGAAGGATGCCCTCTGCCACCCCAACAAGCTATCGCTTGATGGATTGCCGGAGCCTGATTCCTCGGTCACAGAGGACTTCTGCCAGTCGAACTCGCCCCAATGGAGAGAAGCGGCGAGGACGAATGACAGACAGGCGGTGGAGAGGGTGCTAGTACAGGACTTCGTGCATTTCGTGAAGACGCATGACCGAAAGGTCTTGTCAGTGGTTGAGGCGCTGTTGGCGACGCAGACACAGACTGAAGCAGCCGATTTGCTTGGAATGACGGAAAGCGAATTCTGTCGAATACGTCGCCGCTTGGATTGTTTGCGGAACTGCTTCCGGAGGGGCGAACCAATGCCACGAAGACGACCATATAGGCGGCGCTTAAAAAAGGCTACCTCTAAGTAATTCAACTGAGCAGCAACCGCCAGACTTGCTGTTCACCCAGCAGCAGGTGGTCGCACTGGTGTTTTCATGAGGTTGAGCAAGCGCCGGATGGGATAAGGCTTGTGAAACAGCGGCACGCCCAGCGGAGCGGTCAGGTTTCGGTCAGAGGTCTGCACAACAAATGCTTGAAGTGAATCAATCGTTCGAATGGCGGTGATTAACTCCAATCCGTTGCGAATCGTCCTGCCGGGGTACTCGAAATCTGTGATCACAAGATCGTACGGTCCGTCAAGTTTCCACTTGGAAAAAGCCTCGTCGCCGTCCTGTGCAACATCCACCTCGAAGCCTCGCTCATTCAAGCTCTTGTCCAACCATTCCAACTGGGCTGGGTCGTCCTCGCAGATCAGTATTCTGGTCGTCTCTCGCAGCTTCGTGGCATGCATGGTCACATAGTACCATAAAGGCATACATGCACTAACAGGGAACGCTTCGTATCGCAGATCGTAGCGCAGTTAGTGAGAGGGGGACACAGGGTAACGTAGGCTAATTCAATAGCTTAGGTTATATTCTTCTGGTTCGGGACCAGGAGGTCGTTGGTTCAAATCCAATCGCCCCGACCACTCTTGATTTCCTCCCAGTCCGGTTCCGACGCGATTGAGATAAGTGTCCTGACGGGTAGGTTAACTGCGGACCCTCATGGAATGAAGACATCTGAACATTCCACCCAAGTCCAATAGGCTGACGGCGTCCAAGGAATTCAACAGGCCACCGAGTCTTGGGACTTCCCCCAGCTTCTGCCAAACCCTTCATCAACAATAGCTTGCCCCAATAGAGCCGCCTTGGCGGAAACGGTGCTTCGCTTGCTTTTTACGAGTTGGACGCGAGCTGAGGAAGCAATCGACACTCGGCCAAAGGACAATTCAACATGAAACCAATCACGCAGGAGAACGACAGGCTCGGATTTGTTGGGATCGGCTACATGGGCCGGCCGATCGCGCGACGGTTGCTCGAGGCTGGCTTCAAACTTACAGCATACGACCGGGACACCAGCA
>Ga0335085_10005250_pt1 | contig 20968 bp, 15 predicted proteins | sample Lox_Sample_45_FD_206712 | JGI IMG/M metagenome (GOLD analysis project Ga0335085, IMG submission 206712) | Soil microbial communities from Loxahatchee National Wildlife Refuge, Florida, United States - Lox_Sample_4.5 | ecosystem: Environmental > Terrestrial > Soil > Wetlands | place: USA...
GTTGAACGGATTGGCTGTAAAGCCGAAGAAGGCGTTGTACATAATCAGTACACCAAGGGGCCGGACTCCTCGCATCTTAGCATGTGGAGCGGCGTGCCAATTTCCAGCTCAGTACCGTTCGACACCACTGCGATGTCAGAAGGCCATGATGTCTTTCTTTTCTTCGATGCGCTTAGCGTCCATCTGGGGCACCTTCAGCAGGTCGCGCCAGTTCTGGAATTTTCCGTTGGTTTCGCGGTAATCGACAATCGCTACTGCCTGGGCGGCGGTCAGGCCCAGCACGGCCTTCAGTTCGCCGAGCGGCGCCGTATTCACGTAGATCTTTGACTTCGGCCCGAAATTGACTACCAGATAATCGATTACCTGCGTCAACTCCTCATCTGTCGCTTTGGCGCCATTGTCCATCATGATGCCGACTTCTTTCTCCCACTCATCGCGGTCCAGTCGCACCTTGCGGAAGTTGCCGGCGTCGTGGCAATTGATACAGACCTTCGCGGTGACTTCGCGGCCAGACCCTTCCGGAAGCTGTTTAGCTTCGTCGTCCGCGGTCTGCGCCAAAAGTCCGCACACCGCCAACAGCGCCAGAACGCATGCCCTCGGATGGAACATGCCGGTTATTTTATCGCAGGCGCCGCGACCCGATTGATGGCGCAGCCGATCGATTTCGTAAGTGGATGTGCCACAGGTTTGCCGGCGAGAACTTCATCCAACGCTTCACGTAGATCCTGACGCGTCGCCTGGAAGCGCTGCTTACCGAAGTCCGCCACCCGGTCGTCGATGCGGCCAAGATAAAGCACCTTGCCTTCGGGCGAGAGCACTGCGGCCTGCGGAGTGATGATGGCGTTCGCGAGCCGCACCAGCACCTGCGTGGGATCCAGCAGCAGAGGGAAGCCGTAATGGTAATCCTGCGCGTACCGCGCTACATCCGCGTCCTGAATCGTGGTGTCGGACTGGACCGCGAATACGCGCACGCCACGAGCCGCATAAGTTGCGGCAATGCGGTTCATCTCCGGGACGTAGCTGTTGGCGACCGGGCAATCCGTCGTGACAAAAAACAGCAGGATGGCCTTCGCGCCATTCCATTCGGCAGACGTGTGCAGCCGGCCCTGCGTGTCGCGTAGTGGAAGGACTGGAGCCGCCGCTGCGGCCATCCCCACGAGCCCGAACAGCAGCATCCGTCGCGCCGCTTTGCGCATATTCTTCATTATCGTCGAACGGAATCGTGAAAGGAAAACTCGAACGGCGGCATAAGGTCCGTATGAAAGCTTTCTGGGCGATTCCCTTGCTGCTGGCCGGCGTGCTCGCGGCAGATGAAGCCGCTGACCGCCGCGCCATTGAAGACGTCATCGACCGGCTGAACAATTCCGATATGCGCGCGGAGTTGTTCGCTACCGGAACCGATGTTGCCGCCGAATTGCGCCGGCTGGAGAAGGTGCGCTGCATCTTCCCCGGCCAGCCGAAGGTCTGGAGCGAGGTGCCATCGCCGCGATTCACGCGTCCGGCGGTGCAGTTCATCACCCCGCAGGTGGCGGTGGCGGATTTCGACTACCTGCAGTTCGGCTCGCCCGCGGCAGCCTTCAAGACCCCGGTGGTGGCGGTCCTGAAACGCGAAGGCGCGGAGTGGAAGATCGCCACCTTGCGCGCGATGGCCGATTGTCCCGGCGCGTTGAAAATCCTGCCGGCCGCCCGGTAACCGCGCTTTATGCCGTGGCCTGCTGGAACGCCGGCACATCCACCCAGGCGCGATCCTGGTTGCTCTTCAGTTCGGCTTCCAGAATGCGCAACTGGCGCAAGCCGTCCGCGAATTGCGGATACTCAATCTCGGCATTCGGATCGGCGATCGAGCGATAAAAGCGCCGGAACACCTGCTTGAAGGTATCGTCGTAGCCTTCGCTGTGCCCTCCGGGTAAATCGGCGAAAGATTTGGCTTTGGGCTTCATCAGCGAAGGATCCTTGATCATGATGCGGTTGGCGCTATTGCGTTCGCCGACCCACAGTTCGTCGGGCCGCTCCTGGTCCCACGCCACGCCGCATTTGCTGCCGTAGATCTCGATCGACAGCCGGTTCTTGCGTCCCGCCGAAACCTGACTGGCGGTGAAAGCGCCGCGCGTGCGTTCGCCCATGCGGAACACCACCGCGCCGAAGTCTTCCGTGTCGATGGCTACTTCCTGGTAATCGCTCGGTTGCAGCGTCTTGCCCGCGAACGTCTCGATGGGTCCCTTCGGTTGTTTGCGCGTCTTGTGGAAGGTCTGCAGATCGGCGCACAGCGAGGTGATGCGGTGTCCGGTGACGTGCTCGGCCATGTCGCACCAGTGCGAACCGATATCGGCCAGGCAACGCGACGGACCGTTGTGCTTGGAATCCAGGCGCCAGTTCCAATCGGTGTCGAGCAGCAGCCAATCCTGCGAGTAAGTACCCTGCACCACCAGGATCTCGCCCAGGTCGCCATCCTCGCGCATGCGGCGCATCTGCTGCACCATCGGGTAATAGCGCAGGTTGTGGAAGGTCGCGTTGCGCTTGCCCGTTTTGGCCGCCAGCGAAACCAACTCGCTGGCCTCGGCCACCGAGGTGGCCAGGGGCTTCTCGCAGACCACATGCTTGCCCGCCAGGAGTGCGTCCTTGGCGATAGGAAAATGGAGAAAGTTGGGCGTGCAGACATGCACGGCATCCACCGCCGGATCTTCCAGGATGCGGTGGTAATCGGCTTCGGCTTTACGCGCGCCGAATTCCGCCGCCAGTTGCTGGGCCTTTTCCACCTGGACTTCGCCGATGGCATACAGGTCGACGAATCCCAGCCTGCGAATACCTTCCAGATGGACGCGGCCGACGAAGCCGGTTCCGAACACCGCGGTTCTGATCGTTTGCATGATGCGAATGTATCACAGGTGCGAGCCGGGCGCGGTCGATTCCACGGCCGCCCATCCCGCCGCGGCCGCGAGTTGGTCGAGCACGTCCTGCGCCCAGTTGGCAATGCGTGCGTCGAACACCGACGTTTCGCGCCGCAGGTGCGCCGAGGCGTCGGCGATCCAGGCATGCGGCAGCACCACGCCGGGCGCCCAACCCTTCACCGCCTCGGTCGCCGGAATCACGGGAAAGGTGAAGCCGTGCTGGCGAACGAACGGCTCGACCTTCGAGGCGTCCTCGTCGAGGTTCAGCGTGATCACCTGCACGTCGTGCCGATCCTTGGTCAGACTGTGCAACTTTTCGACTTCGGCCAATTGCGTCAGGCATGGTTCGCACCACGTCGCCCAAGCCGCGATCAAGGTGGCCTTGCCTTTCAAGTCCGCGGCAGTCCACATCCGGCCGGTCAGATCGGCTGCGTGAAAGGCGTCCATCGGCTGATCGAGACGGGTCCATCGCGAAGCCGGGTTGTACCAGTCGACCCACAGTTGCGGATCCGGCGGGCGGGTCAGCCAGGTTTCGAACGGCTCGCGGCTGACGTAGTTTTGCTCGAACAGCGCGCGGGCGCGGGCCATCACTTGAGCATCGAAACTGCCGGTCTGGATGGCGCGCTGATAGAAGCCCACGGCATCCAAGGGATGATCCTGTGCTTCGGCCAGGCGCGCCTTGGCGAGGTTGAAACTCGAGAACGGACGCAGATTGTCGGTGTGGTGACGATCGAGCCAGATCTTCATTTCGCCGATGGTTGCTTCGGTCTGCGTGTAGTCCTGCAACTGGATGGCGGTTTGGGTTTGAATATCGTAGGCGTCGAAAAGACTGCCAATCACCCGTGCTTCGTATTGCGAATCCGATTGCGGCGTGCTCCACAAGTCGCTCTCTTGAGATGGCGCGTGCTGGATGAGGACGACGGCTTCAGCGGCCAGTTTGGCGCAGTCCGCCACGCGCAGGCCGCGGCGATTCCACTCGCGGGCGACCATCAGGACCTCAGGGTTGACGGACCAGCGCGCCGGATGGCGATGCGCCACCTCGACCACTTTGTCACCCAGTTGCTTCAGTTCGTCGCTAGTCGTCTCCTTCTGCCGCGCCACGATCTCGAAGCGCTTGCTCCACGCGTACGGCTCCTCCGGCCAATCGCGGACCCAGGTGGCTGAAGCGGCGAGCACCTCCTGCTCGGAGCGGACGCGATCTTCCGGCGCAGCATCGCGAGCCGGAGGGTGATGCGTCAGCAGCCAGCCGTCGATTGCCTGGCGGACCGTCTGGCGCTTGGGCGCGTCCTTGACCTTCTGCTCGGTGTACTCCGCCATCGCCGTGTCGCCGGTCAAGCGGTAGGCCTCGGCCTGCACGTGGTAGCTTTGCGGATCGAGTTCGCGGACGCGCGGCAGGTCGGCTGCAATCTGGCGTTTCACGTCGGCGGCGTGTTCCGAATCGGCGGCGCGCAACTCGGCAGGCCAGAGCATGCTGTAGTATTCCCCGATGCCGCTGCCGGTGCGTGTCTCGATGGCTCGCCGCAGCCTGCCTGCCAATACCCGCACGGTGCCGGGATTCTCGACCAGATGCAGATGCGAGTAGACGCTCAGGTTATCCGGGCAGAGTTGCGTGAACGCGATCATGGCATCACCGAGCTTGAGCGGGTCGGAGAACTTGGGCGACTCGTAGATCTCCATGAGTGCGACGTATGTCCACGGCAACCGCGCGTCGCGGGCAATCGCGCGATTCAGGTATTCGATCGCTTCGCGCGTCTGATACCCGACCAGCGCGCGGCCGTAGAAATAGAGATAGCGCGCATCATCCGGGTGCACCGCCAGCCTGGCGCGGTATTCTTCAACGGCGAACCCGGGATCGTTGTCGACCGCCTCCAGATACCAGCGGTTCAAGAAGACGTTGTCGGGATCGGCGTTCACCCGCTCGTGCGCACTGTCGGCGGCTTGCGGATGGTTGCGGATCTCCTGCTGGTAGATCCGCTCCAACTCCGGTGGAGCCTCGCAGGCGTGCGCGTCCGGTTGCGCAGCGGCAGGCACGGCCGCCAGCATCGCCATCAGGATGCCACACGTCCACTTGAACATAGGAACCTCGACCTGCTTGAGGGATTGAAACTCAGAATAACAGACGAGGCGGAGAAGTGGAGGCACAGAAAAGCACGCGGAGAACACCATGTCATCCTTCTCCGCGACTTTCTCGGCGCCTGTGCGACTCCGCGTCCGTGTTGCTTCCCGCCGCGCGCTTCTCCACAATAGACCTATGCGATGTTGCGTCCCTGTTGCCGCCCTGCTCGCCGGTATGGTTCCGGCCCTCTTCGCGGCCGATAATCAGCTCACTCCGGAAGAAAAAGCTGCCGGCTGGAAACTGCTGTTCGACGGCAAGACCTTCGCCAATTGGGTCGATCCGACTAAGAAGTCGCCGCCCGGCGATTCGTTTGTCATTCAGGACGGCTGTCTTATGGCGACCGATCATCCGAAAATCGTGGAAGACCTCTTCACTACCGAGACGTTTCGCGATTTCGAGTTGGAGTTCGACTGGAAGATTTCGCCGCGCGGCAACAGCGGCGTCAAGTACCGCATTCAGGATCATCAGTTCCTGCTCGCCGGAGGGCGCGGCGGCCGCTTCGAAGACCTGGCCAACCAATCCATGCGCGAGCGCCGCACGGACCGCCCGGACAGGGGCCAGGATTATGTGATCGGTTTCGAATATCAGATCGTGGACAACGCAGCCAATTCCGATGCGCGCAACGGCCCGTTACACCAGACCGCGGCGCTCTACGATGCCTTTCCGCCCTCGCGCGATGTTACCAAGCCGGTCGGTGAGTTCAATCATTCGCGGCTGGTGGTGAAGGGCGATCACGTGGAGCACTGGCTCAACGGAGAGAAAGTGGTGGATGCGAGCCTGAAGGCGCCGGAGATCGAACGGGCGGCAGCGAAACGGTGGGGGGTGGGGAATCCTATTTATGAACTGCTCGTCAAACAGCCGCGCTTGGAGTGTCCCATTTCGTTGCAGAACCACGATAATGCCGCGTGGTTCAAAAACATCAAGGTGCGCCGGCTGAATTAGGGGCGCCGGGCGGCGCCCCTGTTCACATCAACTTACTTCTTCTTCCTCGGCGGGGCAACCGGGCCGCAGGGCTCGGTTTTCAAACCTTCGATGTTGGCCTTCTCGGTGTCCATGGTCAGCATGAAAGGCTCTTTGGTGAAGGCCGAGGGCACGCCTTCCCATTGAATCTCGGTGCCCGGTACCGGCTTGCTGGTCAGCGGCACCGGCTTGCGATCGGCATCCACCAGCTTCAGCGTGATTTCCGCCTGTGCCTGACCTTGATTGTCGGGCAGCGGCACCGACACCAGGATATCGCGGGAACGGCAGGCGGGCTTGCCTTCCACCACTACGCCCCTCAGTTTGGGAACCTTGGCGTCCTTGAGCTGCGATTCGAAATAAGTTTCGCCGTTAGCGTCGGCCAACTGGCCCTTGATCCCCATCCACATTGCCAGCATCGGATTGCTCTGCGCGAATTCGTTCTGCTTGCGCGTGGCGACAGCCGCGGCGGTCTCGATGGTGAAGCCCGCGGGCGGCAGCGCTGATGCCTTGGCCTGCTCCTTCAACTTGTCGAGGCCTTCGTCGCTGCCATGGAAACCGGTATAGATTTTAGTGGCGAAATCGGTGACTTGCTTGGGATCGGTGGTCTTCCCCAGACTCGGATCGGTCACCGCGGCGCGCACGAATTCGTAGATTGCTTTCGGAGCGATTTCGCCGGCCTTATCCGGATTAGCGCGCGCCAGGCAATTTTCCGCCGCGCCCAGGTTATAGGCGATGTAGGCGTTGTCCGGATAATTCTGCAGCGCCTTGGTGAAGAGCTGCTCGGCCGTCGCGCAATCCTTCTTCGCCATGGCGGCCGACGCCGGAGCCACATCGATATACATCAACGCAGCCTTGGGACCGGCTTCCAGATCGGTGCGGGCTTTGGCCCATCCGGCGTCATCGGTGCCGGCGGGCTTGTTGGCGGGAACGAAATAGGTCGGTGCGTAAGCCAGCAGCGCTTCAGCGGCCTTCTTCGCAGTAGCGGCCTGCTCGGGCGTCGGATCCTTGATGCCGGTGATGGCAATCGCGGACTGGTAATAGGCGCCCAGAATGATCTTGGGGTCCTTGGCGAATTCCGTGTTGATGTCCTTCTGCATCAACTGCGCCGCCGCTTCCAGCACTTTGGGCTGCTGCTTGGCGCCGCTATAGGCCTGGATGTAGTAGTACAGCCGGTCGTCTTTATAGTCCGACTCCGGATACTTGCTTTTCCAGGTATCCAGGTCCGTAATCGCTTTGGCGAAATTTTGAGATTGAATGTCTTTAATGACGTCGTTGAAGAGATCGTATTCCTGAGTGTCTTTGAGCTTTTTTTCGGCCGCTTGCGCGTGGGCCTGCTGTGCGCTGCCGGCCAAGAGGGCGGCGCCCCAAACGGCTACCGCTGCGATTCCCATCAAGCTCCTCGAAAATCTGTGCACGTGCGCCTCCTGCTGTTTTTGATTTAGAGATGTAGTGTGCTGATCCGCTTTCGCAACCGGGCGACCGGTCGGCCGCCACGCCTTGTGGGCTCTTGCGGAGTATAGCCGAACCTCCCGCAACGCGCAACTATTCGACTCCGTTTCCGTTCACCTGGTTCCGATGCCCAAAGCATAACAGATCAACGATATGCTGATAGTCACGTTTGAGTCACGTTTTGATGCGAGCTGTGGACCTGGCGGTCATCGCCGTTTATCTCGTCGCCATCACCTGGTTCGGTGCGCGTTTCCGCACCGGCCAGAAGACCTTGCGGGATTATTTTCTGGGCGGCCGCACGGCTCCCTGGTGGGCCATCGCACTGTCGATTGTCTCAGCCGAAACCAGCACCCTCACCATCGTGGGCACGCCGGCTCTGGCGTTCACCGGCAACCTCGGCTTTCTGCAAGTCGTGCTGGGCTACCTGGTGGCGCGCATCGCCATCTCGATTCTCTTCCTGCCGCAGTATTTTCGTGGCGAGATGTACACGGCCTACGAACTGATGCGGCGGCGCTTTGGCCCGCGCATCGGCAAGCTCACGGCTTCGATTTTCCTGGTCACGCGCGCGCTCGCCGAAGGTGTGCGCGTGTTCGCAATTTCACTGGTCATCTCGATCATCCTGGGCACCGGGGAAGTTGCCTCCATCGTGGTGATCGTAGTGCTTACGCTGTTTTACACCTTTGAAGGCGGCATGACCGCGGTGATCTGGACCGACGTCGTGCAGATGACCCTGTACATCCTGGGCGCGGTGCTGAGCTTCTTCGTGATCCTGGGGCAGATCGGCGGCGGCTGGCCGCACGTCGCGTCGCTGGCGGGAGCGGCCGGCAAGTTTCACCTCTTCGATTTCCACTTCGCCTTCAACATGGACTTCTTTTCGCACGCCTACACCTTCTGGGCAGGGCTGGCCGGCGGCTGCTTCCTCACCATGGCCAGCCACGGCACCGATCAACTAATGGTGCAGCGTCTGCTGAGCGCGCGCGGGGAACGCCAGAGCCGGGCCGCGCTGCTGGGAAGCTGGTTCGTCATCGCCACGCAGTTCACCTTGTTTCTGCTGATTGGCGTGTTGCTCTGGGTGTATTACCAGGACCGCCATCTGCCCGCGCCCGCCAAAACCGATCGCATCTATCCGGAGTTCATCTGGAGCAACCTGCCGGCAGGCCTGGCCGGTTTGATCATGGCCGCGATCCTGGCCGCGGCGATGGCCAACCTCAGCGCGGCGCTGAATTCGTTGGCTTCGACCACGGTCGTGGACATCTGGCGCGGATCCGCGCGTGATGAGGCGAAGCGCCTGGGCATCGCGCGCTGGGCCACTGTCGGATGGGGCGTGGTGCTGCTGGGCATTGCCATCGGGGCCGGCCGGATCTCGCGTTCGGTGCTCGAAGCCGGGCTGACCATCGGTTCGATTCCAGCTGGCGCGCTCTTAGGGGTGTTCCTTCTCGGCGTGCTGACCAGGCGGCCGCGCGAAGGGGCGGCCATGGCGGGAGTGGCGGCGGGCCTCGCGACCATTGCGTATGTGATCTGGTGGACCCGCATCGCCTTCACCTGGTACGTGCTGATCGGGACGGTGGTGACCTTCACGGTAGGCGTCGCGTTCTCGTGGTTCGAACGCCCCGGTCCCGAGCCGCCGGAAGAAGTGCTGGTGCGGGAGCCGGTAGGAAGCCTGCCGCATCTGCCACCCGAATCGGCGCGGCGCCCCCGGCCGGGAATCGAAGAACAGGGATAGGTCATGGAACAATCCGCGCGCGGCGAACTGAAACGCGAACTGGGCTCTTGGGCAGCCGCCTCGATCGTAGTGGGCACGGTCATCGGCAGCGGAATTTTTCTGGTGCCGCGCGCCATGGTGCAGCGTGTCGGAACGCCGGGATGGGTCTTCTTCATCTTCGTTTTCGGCGGGCTGCTTTCGCTGGCCGGATCCTTGAGCTATTCAGAGTTGGCTGCGGCGCTTCCCGAAGCCGGCGGCGAGTACGTCTATCTGCGCGAAGCCTACGGTCCGCTGTGGGGATTTTTGTACAGTTGGACTCAAATGTGGGTGGCAAAAAGCGGGTCGATTGCCACATTGGCCACCGGATTCTTTTATTATCTAACTAATTTTTTCCCGGGCCTGGACCGTGTTTTTTATACCCTACCTTTGCCAATCGGTCCGGGAGGTGGATATCTGGAGTTACGGTACGGCCAATTGTTGGCGATGGCCCTGATTCTGGCGCTGGCCTGGCTGAATTATTTCGGCGTTAAGCTGGGCGGCGAAGTGCAGATCGCCGTGACCGCCGTGAAAGTTGCCCTGATCCTTTCCATCATTGTGGCGGGATTGGGCTTCGGAGCCGCGCACGGTCCCTCTACCGGACCCGTCGCACCGCTCGGCCCTGCGGGATTTTTCGCCGCCCTGGTCGCCGCCCTGTGGGCTTATGACGGCTGGAATAACGTCAGCATGGTGGCCAGCGAGGTGCGCGATCCCCAGCGCAATCTCCCGCGCGCGCTGATTTGGGGAACCTGCGCCGTAATCGCAATTTATTTATTCGCAAATGCAGCCTATTTCCACGTGTTAACGGGCCAGGAAGTGGGCGCCAGCCAACGTGTCGCGGCGGAAATGATGCGGCGGGTTCTGGGCGATTGGGGAGCGGCGGGAGTCTCGGTGGCGGCCATGATCAGCATTTTTGCCGCCCTCAACGGCTCGATCCTCACTGGTTCACGGGTGCCCTATGCAGCGGCCCGGGACGGACTTTTTTTTAAGGCGATCGCCCGGGTTGATCACCGGTATCACACGCCCGCAGTCTCGATTTTATCTTTGAGCGCATGGGCGGCTCTATTGGTACTTTCGGGTAGGTACGAGCAGTTATTCACTTATGTGATATTTGCGAGCTGGATTCTGTATGGAATGACGGCCGCGTCAGTAATCGTTCTACGCCATAAACGTCCCGATTTGCCGCGGCCTTACCGTACGCTCGGCTACCCCTGGGTTCCAGGCACTTTTGTACTAGTGGCATTGGCGTTGATTATCTCGACCTTACTCGATTCCCCCCGGGAATCTTTTATGGGAATTGGACTAATCGTTCTAGGACTTCCGTTCTATTTCTATTGGAAAAAGCACTAATTCCGTTGCGCCGGTTCAACCGTACTAGACCGCACTCTTGGTACAACGCCGATTTTTTCACCAGAGCTAAATCTAAAATAAAATCTTGAAAATGCGCGGGGTTAGAGTGAGAATTAAGTCGTATACATTGATCGAAAAGATTCGACTTTTCAGAGTCAACGGCGACTCGGAAGGTTAACCAGGGAGAGGGATTATATGGATGTCACCAAAATTCTGGCGGAACTGAAGGAAGAACGGCACCAAATCGAGGAGGCCATTTTAAGCCTGGAACGCTTGGCGCGGGGACGCGGCCGGCGGCGTGGCCGTCCGCCGGCCTGGATGTCTCCGGAAGTGACCGTAAAGCGTCGCGGCCGTCCGCCAGGAAGCAAGAATAAGGTCTCCGTCGAAACGGACGAGGACACTCCCAAGGGCGCTGTCGCTTAAAAAGCGTAACATTTCAGATCTGAAATAAGAGGCCGGGCCTACCCAGCGGGATGGCCCGGCCTTTTTGCGCTCGGGCGCAAATTCACACGCGCAATAAAAAAGCCGGGCGGCTTGGGACCGCCCGGCGGAGCACTGCATTTACTAAGTCGTCACCTGACGAACACCGAGATGGTGGCGCTTACGGTTTGACCTCCTGCTCCGTAAGCCGTCAAGGTGTAGGTCGAGTTGGTGATCGGGTTGACCGTGAAGGTGCCGTTCACCGGCAGCGTCTGGGTACCCAATTCGGCGCCGATCAGGATGACCTGAGTGGCGTTGGCGGTGGTCCAGGACAGAACCGACGGAGCGCCGGCGGCGCCGGTGGTCACCGGGCTGGCGCTGAACGACAGGATCTGCACCGTTCCGACGAAGACCGTCGTATTGGCCTGGATCTGGCCCGCCGAGTTGGTCGCCGTCAGGGTGTACGTGGTGGTGGTGCTCGGGCTGACCGTAGCGCAATCGTTCGGGTTCAGGTTGCTGCCGACGGTCGGCTGGATCGAGATGTTCTGGGCGTTATTCACCTGCCAGCACAGCTTGGTCGATGTGCCGGGCTGGATGGTCTGCGGGTTCGCCGTGAACACCACTACTTGCGGGATCTGACCCGTCGAGACCGTCACCGTAACCGGCGTGGTCACCGATTGGCCGGCGGCGTTGGTCGCGGTCAGGATGTAGGTGGTCGTCTGAGTCGGCGACACGGTCGTGCTGCCGTTGGCCGGCACCGTGCCCACACCGTTGTTGATGCTGACGGTGGTGGCGTTGTTGGTGGCCCAACTCAGAGTCGAGTTCTGGCCCGGCTGGATGGTCACCGGGTTGGCTTCGAACCTCACGATCTGCGGGGAGGCCGAAGTAACCGGCGTCACCGTGACGGTAGTGGTGGCGTTAATGGTTCCGCCAGGACCGGTGGCCGTCAGGGTGTAAGTCGTGGTGGCGGTCGGCGTGACCGAGGTCGAACCGGACTGCGAATTCACCGCGCCCGGACCCGGGCTGATCGAAACGCTGGTGGCGTTCTGCACAACCCACGTCAGGGTCGAGGACTGGCCGGCCGCGACGCTCGCCGGGTTGGCCGTGAACTGAATGATGTTGACCTGTCCTGGCGTCGTGGTGGTCACGATGGTGGTCGCGGTGGCCTTCAGACCGTCGGTGTTGACGACCGTCAGGCGGAAGGCGTAATTCTGACCGGCTGCCGCGGTGAAGGTAGCCACTGCCTGGTTGTTGTTGGTGATGCTCACGCCGGGTCCGGAAACCTGCGACCACTGATAGGTGAGCGCTTCACCCAGCGGATCGTAGGAACCCGAACCGTTCAGAGTGACCGTTCCGGCGGCAATTCCAAGCTGGTTCGGCCCGGCATCGGCCACTGGCGGAGTCGATCCGACCCTGCGCGTAGCGAATTCGTAGCGGATGCGCGGTACATCCATCGGCACCGGGTTGGTCGTCTTGGTGTAGTCCTTCGGTGCGATGAAGGTTCCGGCCTGCAAACCGAAGGTGATTTCGCCGCTGCCCGCGGATTGCAGATAGGTCGGGTTCCAGGCTGCCTCGGCCGTGAAGGCTACGTGCGGAGAGATCGGCTGGACCAGTTTGAGGTCCGCGCCGATGTGCTGGCTGGCCTTTCCGAGGTCGCTGTGCAGGTAACCTACGTTGCCCTGAACAAACGCATTGCCCCAAGTTGCGAACAGGAAATTCGCGCCGTATTGGTTGACCTGCCGGGCAATCGTTTCGAAGTACGCTCCCGGAGCGATGGTCAGGCTGTTCACCACGCCGGTATTCTTGAAGCCGACCGTGGCGAACGCGCCAATGCGCCCGCCGTTGAAGATGTAATCCAACAGGAAGGCGCCTTCACCCAGGCTGGTACCGTTTTGATACTGCTTGAACCTGAGGTACTTCATGCTGGCGAATGCGCCGGCCTGCACGTTGCCCCAGCGGTTGACCAAACCGAGATCGACCTGGCCTTCCTGGCTGCCGGGGTAGTACATGACCTCGCCCTGCGCCTGCACCGCGTGGGTTCCATCGCCGCCGAACGGCGAGAAGAACTGGCCGCGGCCGCTCGCCGTGAAATCGCCCGTGCGGCCCGCGCCGAACGCCGGTCCGATATCCAGACCCACAATCGAGAACTTCCGATTGCGCCGCTGCGCCTCCTCGAGCGCGCCCTGCGCTTCGGTATGCGCGATGTTCTGAGTCTCTTGAGACGAGAGCGGCTTGGGCAGCGCGGCGACCTGGTCGCGCAACATATTATGTTGGTTGCGCAGATCATTCAGATCGGTGCGCAGTTTGTCGTTATCGCCCTGCAGGTTCTTCAACGCCGCCAGGATGTCATCCAACTTATCCAGGCGTTTCAGAATCTGATCGCAGCACTCCTGCTGCTTCTTCATGAAATCTTTCAACAGGTCGGGGAGAACGTCGCTAATGCCGCCCTCTTTTACCAGGCGGCCTTGCCCGTCCGTTACCGCGAGCACCACACGGCGGTTCATGAACCGGCCTTCCTTGGTCCGATTATCGACTTCCGGGCTGGCCTTGCCATTGCCTGCCGTGGAGATCTGGTCGGCCGAGGCGCCGTACTTAACCAGGAACTCCTTCACTGAGTTCGCACGCGCCATGGCCAGTTTGTCGTTGTAACCCACCGATCCGACATAGTCGGTATTGCCGGTTACTTTTACTTTGTAGTCTCTGTGCTGGCTTAAAAGTTCTGCCAGGCGCAGGAGGCTGGGATAGCCGTCCGACAATATCGAGGAATTAAACTCGAAATTGATTTCTTCCCAGTCGTCCTTGGTTTGGCCGCCCGTGCTCAACCCCTGTCCAAACAAACAGGTAGCCAACAGCCCAAGCGCACCGATCGCCGCTACTTTCTTCATTTTTTCTTCTTCTCCTCAACTAGTGAACATGTACGAGAGGCCCATTCGCGTCGGAATCCCTATCTGGCCGCTATCGGGACCGCGGCTCTATCAAGGATTTCCACCAACGTGCCGGAAAAGCGAGCTTTCCGGTCGGGGGCATTTTTAGCCCCAAAAGCGCAGCTAGAAACAGGATACACCTGTTTTTTTCGTAAGCTATATCGAATTCCTGAAGGTTGGTACCTCCGGCCAGTAATACGCCGTACACTTCTGATGAGCGAAAATGCGAGAATATTTGCGTGGGCTGCCGGGCGGGCAGTCGCTTCCAAAATTGGAAGAGGAAAGTCCGGTCTCCATAGGGCAGCGTGCCGGCTAACGGCCGGGATCCGGTATTAATCCGGATACGGAAAGTGCCACAGAAAATATACCGCCTCGCTTGGTGGGCAGGCTAGACTCAGCCGCAAGGTTGAAAAGCTTGCTCCATCCGGCGCGGTAAGGGTGAAATGGTGCGGTAAGAGCGCACCGCGCCGGGAGTAATTCCGGTGGCAGGGTAAACCCCACGTGGAGCAAGACCAAATAGGGGAGGAGGGACGGCCCGTCCCGTCAGACTTCCGGGTAGGTCGCTCGAGCCGGGCAGTAATGTCCGGCCTAGAGGAATGACTGCCGCCCGCAAGGGTACAGAAACCGGCTTACAGGCCGGCAGCCCACTTTACACTTCGACGCCCAGATCGCTCCAGGAAATCACTTTCTGCCGCACCATCGCCTCGTGCCCCAGGATGGCGGTCAGGGCCGCCGCTGCGCCCACCCGGATATCCACAGGCGGAGGAGCACCGTGGACAATTGCCTCATAGAACGCCGCCAGGTGCGCGTACTGGTCTTCCTGGATCTTCGCCGAGAGGACCACCGGCTGTGCGCCGCGCTCGGCCGGATACATCATGCCATTGGTCAGGTCCACGCCGCCCTTGGTGCCGAAGACATATACATATTGGTTGGCTCCGGGCATGGCTGCCGGGTGAAACACGTTTTGGGTGAAGCTCATCTTCACGCCGCCGGGATATTCATAGGTAATGCTGCCGCAATCAAATATGCTGCGCCCCGGCGGATCGTTGCGGTACATCAGAATGCCGCCGAATCCGCAGGCCCGCGCCGGATGCGCGCCGATAGCCCAGTTGCACAGGTCGAGATTATGCACCGACTGCTCGATCAGGTAGCCGCCGGACTTGGCAACATCGAAATACCAGTCGCCGGAGGTGCCGTCGTGCGGCAGATCGGCCGTGGCATGGCGTTGCGCCTTGACCATGAGGACTTGGCCGATTGCCCCGGTGGCGATTTTGCTCACCGTCTCCTGTAGCTGCTTTTGCGAGCGCATCTGCTGTCCGACCACAAAGACCTTCTTGTTCCCTTTCGACGCATCGAGCAGTGCCCGAACTTGCGCCGCGGTAATGCCGATGGGTTTCTCGCAGTAAACGTTTTTGCCCGCCTGAATCGCCTGGATGGCCATTTCGGAATGCAGGTAGGGTGGCGTGGCGATGAACACGGCATCGATGTCCTTGTGCTCCAGGATGCGCCGGTAGTCGGCATAGGTGGCAGGATTGTCGCGGGCTGCCGCGGACGCGGCTTTGTCCAGCCGGTCGGGCTTGATGTCGCACACCGCGGCTACTTTGGCGTTGGGCTGCCGCAGCACGCCCTGCAGCAGGAACGATCCGCGTCCGCCCATCCCGATCATGCCCGTGTTGACGGCGGTTTCACTCTGCAAGGCATGCGCGGCAAGTCCGGTCGTGCCCAGCAGAAACAGCCGGCGGTTGACGTCCATAGGCACCTCCGCGAACAGTCTACACCGGACGGAGCGGCGGGTGAAGGGAGCGGTGGGATCGGTATCCCCAAGAAAGCCGCGTTCTGGACGCCCAAGCCGGACCACTCCCTTCGGTCGTGGCTCGGATATCCGTTCGGAACGGTCACCAGCCACGGACTCTAGCGCTCCACCCCAGTCTCCATCCACTGCGGTCGCCCCGCACGGCCATGGTGGCCGTTCCAGTGGTGCTGCAGGGCGGTGTTACAGGCGCGTTTCGGCTCAAAGTCTTCTGATAAAATTGTGGTGTAGCCTCCCCAAAAACAGAAACCATGAAATTTGGCGTGATTGTCTTTCCCGGCAGCAATTGCGATCACGACGCATTTTACGCGGCGGGCCATCTGCTTGGACAAAAGGCCGAGTACGTCTGGCACGATTCGGAAGACCTGGGCGATGTGGACGCGGTGATTCTACCGGGAGGCTTTTCGTACGGCGATTATCTCCGCTGCGGGGCCATCGCCAAGTTCTCTCCGGTGATGGGGGCGGTGCGCCGTTTCGCCGCCGATGGCGGACTGGTGCTGGGCGTCTGCAACGGATTTCAGATCCTGGTGGAGGCGGGGTTGCTGCCGGGCGCGCTGATCCGCAACCGCAGCCTGAAATTCGTCTGCCGCGACGTTCACCTGCGCACCGAAACCTCGAATTCGCCGTTCACCTGCGCGGCACAGCGCGGCGAGATTCTGCGCGTTCCGGTGGCCCATGGAGAAGGCTGCTACTACGCCGACGAGCGTACGCTTGACGAGTTAGAAGCCGAGGATCGCGTGGTCTTCCGCTACCTGGATAACCCCAACGGTTCTCTCCGCGATATCGCCGGTATTCTCAACCGCGAGCGCAACGTGATGGGGATGATGCCGCATCCCGAGCGGGCCGGCGAGACCCTGCTGGGATCCGCCGATGGGCTGGTGGTGCTGGAGTCCATGCTGCAGGCCCGTCCGGTAGGCGCATGATGACCGCGGAGTTGATCGCACAACATCAGTTGACGCCCGAAGAGTATCAGAAAATCGTCGATATTCTGGGACGCGAGCCGAGTTATACCGAGCTGGGCATCTTCAGCGTAATGTGGAGCGAGCACTGCTCCTATAAAAGCTCGAGGGTACACCTCAAGAAGCTGCCCACGCGCGGCAAGCTGGTGGTGCAGGGGCCGGGCGAGAACGCCGGAATCATCGATATCGGCGACGGCTGGGTGATCGCCTTCAAAATCGAATCGCACAATCACCCCAGCTTTATCGAGCCGTTCCAAGGCGCGGCGACCGGTGTCGGCGGAATTTTGCGCGACATATTCACGATGGGTGCGCGGCCCATCGCGGTGCTTGATTCGCTGCGCTTCGGCCGCCTGGACGATCCGGAGACCGGGGCCCGCAACCGGCGCATCGTGAATGGCGTGGTCTCGGGAATCGCGCATTACGGCAACTGTTTCGGAGTGCCCACCGTCGGCGGCGAGTGCATCTTCGAGCGCTGCTACGACGGCAATCCGCTGGTCAACGTCTTCGCTCTGGGTGTCTGCCGCAAGGAAGATGTGTTCTACGCCAAGGCGGCGGGCGTGGGCAACCCCGTGATTTATGTCGGCGCGCGCACCGGCCGCGACGGCATTCACGGCGCCTCCATGGCCAGCGCCGAATTCACCGAGGAATCCAAGCAGAAGCGTCCCAACGTGCAGGTGGGCGATCCGTTCATGGAGAAACTGCTGCTGGAAGCCTGCCTGGAAGCCATGAAGACCGGCGCGATCGTGGGCATTCAGGACATGGGCGCCGCTGGCCTGACCTGCTCGACTTGCGAGATGGGCAGCCGCGGCGGCGTGGGCATCGAAATCGAACTCGATCGTGTGCCGCAGCGCGCTGCGGGCATGCAAGCCTACGAGATCATGCTCTCCGAATCGCAGGAGCGCATGCTGCTGGTGGCCGCCAGAGGACGCGAAGAAGAAGTCTTCGAGGTCTTCCGCAAGTGGGGTCTGGAAGCCGCGCAGATCGGCGTGGTGACCGATGACGGCAAGCTGCGCGTGCGGCACCACGGGGAGATTGTCGCGGAGATCCCCAATCGCGAACTCGCCGACGAAGCACCGCTGTACAACCGTCCGCACACCGCCCCGCCCTGTGCGCCGCGGCAGCCCGAGCGGCCCATCGAAGCCGGCGTGCAGGAGGCTCTACCGACGCTGCTGGCCGCGCCGGACATCTGCTCGAAACGGTGGATCTGGCAGCAGTACGATTACCAGGTCCGCACCAACACGGTGGCTGGTCCGGGTGCCGAAGCCGCGATTATACGCATCAAGGAAACCGGCACGTCGGTGGCGATGTCGCTCGATGGCAACGGCCGCTACTGCTATCTTTCGCCGCGCGAAGGCGCCATGCTGGCGGTGGCGGAATGTTGCCGCAACCTGTCTACTGTCGGGGCCAAACCTGTGGCCGCGACCAACTGCCTGAACTTCGGCAACCCCGAGCGTCCGGAGATCATGGCGCAGCTTGTGGAAGCGATCGAAGGGATGGCGGATGCGTGCCGATTCTTTGATACGCCAATCACGGGTGGCAACGTCAGCCTGTATAACGAAACGCTGGGCGAAGGCATTTATCCCACGCCCGTCATCGGTGTAGTGGGACTGCTGCCGACTGCACCGCCCGTGAGCATCCATTTTCAAAATGCGGGCCGAACGGTGATGCTGCTGGGCGGCATCGGCTCCTCCGATGACGTGCGCTTCGGCAGCACGCAGTACGCCAAGGAAATCGTCGGCCAGCTTTGGGGCTTGCCGCCGCTGCTCGATATGGAATACGAGCAGCGCGTGCAGTACGCCATCCGGCGCATTCTGGAAGAAGGACTCGCCGAATCGGCCCACGACCTGAGCGATGGCGGGCTGGCTGTGACATTGGCCGAGTGCTGCTTTGGACCCGCGGAGATCGGTGCGCAGATTGAGATCGTGTCGCACCTGCGGCCCGAGGTGCTGGCGTTTCACGAGGCGCCCTCGCGTATTCTGATCTCTACCGCCGACCCGAAGCGTGTAACGGCCATCGCCGAAAAATACGAAATTGAAGCCCCGGTAGTCGGGGTTACAATCGAGAAGGGACTTGAGATCCGGCAGCGCACCGTCACTCTGGGTTCATGGGAAATCGCGGCGCTCAAATCCACCTTCGAGCGTGCATTCGAATCCTATGTTCGATAAGTTCCGCGAAGAGTGTGGGGTGATGGCGATTTACGGCCATCCGGAAGCTGCCAAGATGGCCTATCTGGGGTTGTACGCGCTGCAGCACCGCGGGCAGGAGAGCGCTGGCATCTGCACCGCTGCGGGCGGCTACATCCATTGCCACAAGGCCATGGGACATGTGGCCGATATTTTCACCAGCGCGGTACTCGAAACCCTGCCGGGTTCCTCCGCAATCGGCCACACGCGCTACTCGACCACCGGCGATACCGTGTTGTTGAATGCGCAGCCGTTCTCGGTTTCGTGCAATAAAGGACGCCTCGCGGTCGCGCACAACGGCAACATCACCAATGCGGCCGAATTGCGCCAAGAGTTGGGCCGCCGCGGATCCATTTTTCAAGCCTCGAGCGACACCGAAGTGGTGCTGCACCTGGTGGCGCAGTCTTCCGAACGCACGCTGGCGGGGGCGTTGCGCGATGCGTTGCTGCATTTGGAAGGCGCCTTTTCGCTGGTGTTGTTGAGCGAGGACAGCATCATCGTGGCGCGTGATCCCCACGGCTTCCGTCCGCTGGCCATCGGCGAGTTGGAAGTGAAGGGCGGCCACAAGGCTTATGTGTTCGCATCCGAAACCTGCGCCTTCGACCTGATCGGAGCGGTGTACCTGCACGATGTGGCGCCGGGCGAGATGGTGATCGTGGGACCCGAAGGCTTGCGGCGCGAGCGATATGCTCCCGAGCAGCGCCTGGCGCAATGCGTCTTCGAGCACGTGTATTTCTCGCGCCCCGATTCGATCGTATTCGGCCGCGCGGTGGAGGAGTCGCGCGAGAATCTCGGGCGGCTATTGGCGCGCGAGTGTCCCGCGGACGCAGACCTGGTGGTGCCGGTGCCCGATTCGGGCGTCGCGGCTGCCATCGGTTATGGGGCCGAATCGGGGCTGCCGTATCGCCAGGCGTTGATCCGCAACCACTATGTGGGGCGCACGTTTATCGAGCCGTCGCAGGCCATTCGCGATTTCGGAGTCAAGCTGAAGCTCAATCCGGTGCGGCACCTGCTCGAAGGAAAACGCGTGGTGCTGGTGGACGATTCGCTGGTGCGCGGAACGACCAGCCGCAAGATCGTGCGCATGGTGCGGCAGGCCGGCGCCCGCGAAGTACACCTGCGCATCTCCTGCCCACCGACCATCTCGCCGTGCTTCTACGGAGTGGATACGCCCACGCGCGGCGAATTGATCGCATCGAGCCATACGACCGAAGAAATCCGCCGCTTTGTGGAGGCCGATTCGCTCGGCTATCTCTCGCTGGCATCGCTGCGCAAAGCGGTGGGCGATACGCGCGGCGAATTCTGCTATGCCTGCTACACCGGCGACTATCCCACAGAACTGGTACAGATCGAAGATCTCGCTGCCGCGGGCGAGAAGCGCTGCTGATGAGGAGTCTCAGTAGGGGAAGCCGCTCAGATGAGCGGTTTCGTCCAATTCGCCCCCTTAGAATGAAGAGGATAAAAGGAGGGGCCGCTCAGATGAGCGGTTTGGCGATTTCGCATGAGTCTCGCACTGGACGGAAATAGCCTCACAATTTCCCAAGTCTGTGACGTGGCGCGTGCCTCGACGGCGGCAGTTTCGCTCGCGCCTGCCGCGGTCGAGGCCATGCTCGCCTCGCGCGCGCTGATCGACCGGTTGGCTGCCGGGGATGCGCCGATCTACGCCGTCAACACCGGGGTCGGGCTGCTGGCGAATCGGCGCATCTCGCGCGGCGATTTGGAACAGCTTCAGCGCAACGTGGTGCGGTCGCATGCGGCGGGAGTGGGCGAACTTCTCGACCGCGAAGTGGTGCGCGCGATGATGCTGATCCGCGCGAACGTGCTGGCGAAAGGCTTCTCCGGCATTCGTCCGCTGGTCGCGGAACGCATTTGCGATCTGCTCGGCCGCGGCGTGACGCCGATCGTGCCGTCGCAAGGCAGCGTGGGCGCATCGGGCGATCTGGCTCCACTGGCGCACATGGCGCTCGTGCTGATGGGCGAAGGCGAGGCCGAGTTTGGTGGCGAACGCATGCCGGGCGGCGACGCACTGGCGCGCGCGGACATACATCCGATCGAGTTGCAGCCCAAGGAAGGCATCAGCCTGATCAACGGCACGCAGGCGATGCTGGCGATCGGATGCCTGGAACTCGAGGCGGCCGAGATTCTCGTCGAAACCGCGGATGTGGTCTGCG
>Ga0335085_10005252_pt1 | contig 20956 bp, 13 predicted proteins | sample Lox_Sample_45_FD_206712 | JGI IMG/M metagenome (GOLD analysis project Ga0335085, IMG submission 206712) | Soil microbial communities from Loxahatchee National Wildlife Refuge, Florida, United States - Lox_Sample_4.5 | ecosystem: Environmental > Terrestrial > Soil > Wetlands | place: USA...
GCAGAGGACTGAAAATCCTTGTGTCGGCGGTTCGATTCCGCCCCCAGCCACCACTAGAACGCCCAAAACACTTAATAAAGCCAAGAACGAATCCCTTTGGATTGGAAAAGTGCGAAAGACCATTGATCTGTTTGCAGTTTTCAATGCGATTGTTTTTCGCTATCGTTCAGCAAGAAATGCAGCGGTCAGTTTTTCATTCAGTAAGGTTCATCGCTCCTCGGCTTCGACGAGTCTGCTGCGCGGGCATTTTGGCGATGGCGATTCAGGGAAACGCGTCCGAGAGGTCCAGTGTAAAATTTGCACCGCCCAGCAATTGGGTGAAGCCCCAATTTTTTGATCAACAAGCTTCGACGAATTTTCTCGACTCCAGCGCAAATGAGCATTGGCTGCTGCTGGAACGACAAATCAACGCCCTGCAAAACGAAACCTTCGTCCACTCCGTCCAGCAGATTCTCACGACAGCCGGTGTTCAAAACGGCTCAACGCTGACAATAGATTTCAATCCGAGCTACCAATCCTTGACGTTGCATTGGGTGCGTATTTGGCGCGGCACAGAGCATTTGGATCGGCTCGATACAAACAATGTCAAAATCGTGCAACAGGAACGGGACCTGGATCAGTCGCTTCTGAACGGCGAAAAATCCGCCATTCTCGTGTTGGATGATGTCCGCGTCGGCGACACTATTGATTACGCCTATTCGATCAAGGGCCCGAATCCTGTTTTCGGCGGGCATTTTTCCTGCGCCATTCCGGTACAGTTCGAGCAACCCGTTGAGCGATTGCGGACACGGGTGCTTTGGCCAAATCGGAGGCAGCTCTATGCAAAAACACACGGTTGCTCGATTCAACCTGCGGTGATCGCGGGAAAGGAGGCCGCCGAATACGTTTGGGATTTAAGGCAAGTGCCCGGCATTGCTTCCGAAGACTCCCTGCCGGCGTGGTGCGACCCCGAACCGTGGGTACAACTTACCGATTTCAAAACCTGGGCGGAGGCAAATCAATGGGCATCGGCCTTGTTTCAAACCACTTCACCATTGTCGCCCGAGCTGTCCCGGAAAATTGCGGAATGGAGGCAAATCAGCAGCCGGGAAAAGCAAATTTTGACAGTCTTGCGGTTTGTCCAGGACGATGTGCGATATTTCGGGATTGAAATCGGAGCCAGCGCTGAAAAACCCGCAGACCCATCGGCGGTGTTTGCGCGGCGTTTCGGCGATTGCAAGGACAAGTCGCTGTTGTTCGTCACGATTCTTCGCGCGCTAGGAATTGAAGCCTATCCAGTTCTGGTAAACGCCACATTGGGGCGCGGGATCAAGGACTGGCGGCCTTCGGCCAGCGCCTTTGACCACTGCATCGCCGTAGTTCGATGCGACAGCCAGACATACTGGCTTGATCCGACCATGAATTACCAGCGCGGGCCGCTCGCGGCACATTATCTGCCGGACTACGGATGCGGCCTCGTGATTTCTTCCAGTACGACGGGATTGACCGTAATCCCGCAGACGACCGGTTTGCCTCAGACGACCACAACCGAATACTTTAGGATAGGGGGAAAAACGGAACCGGCCGAACTGAAGGTCATCACCGTTGCAGAAGGCCGCGATGCTGACAATTTACGGGAACTTTTTGCAACCACGAAACGCGGCGACATCGAAAAGAACTACACGCATTTCTATTCCGATTTTTACCCGGGAATTAAAATGTCGGCGCCAATTACCATTGAGGATGACCAGCAGCAAAATCGAGTTCAAACCGCCGAGTTTTATTCGATTGATAAAGCGTGGACCCCGCCGGGCAAGAATGGGAAGTATAGTTGCGAATTTTACCCTTCTACCATTGCCGCTTTGCTGGGAAAGCCCGTTGACACAGATCGAAAGCTGCCCCTGGGAATAAGTTTTCCGCAGCACCAAATCTTGCGTACAGAAGTAACCCTGCCGGAAGCCTGGCCTTATGCCGCGGGCACGAAAGCCATTTTTGATCCCGCATTTATCTTCCGAAAGGATTATCGGTGTTCGGGCAGGAAACTCGTGATAGAGTACGAATATCGGTCACTGGCCGATTCGGTTTCTCCCGAGCAGGTCAGCCAATACATTCAGCGACTGAATCAAAGTTTGCAATCATTGGGCTATACGTTGACTTGGCGGTAACTCTTCGGCCGGGTTGTTGCGGATATTCATTTAGCGAATTCGACCAGATAGACCGATTCCCTCCAACCACCATCTGTGTAAAATTTAACATTAAGGAGTTCCGATGGTTAGCGAGAAACTGGGTTGGAATGCGCCGCTCGCTTCATTTGAAAACGGGCTTTCGGTTCCTGAGGAATCGTATGCAGTTACCGCAAAATAATAGGTTGAGCCTTTGACCAAATTGGAAACTATTGCCGTGGTTGACCGGCCAGTATCAATTGAGTTGGTGTAGGTGTGGCTGGCTACGCCATAGTAAAGTTTGTAGCCGGTTACGGCGGGGTCGCTGCTGGGTTGCCACGCCAAGGTGGCAGAGGCTGTGAGATTACTACAGACCCCACGGATAAAAACCGCCGGCAGGTTGGTAAAAGAAAGATTGGTTGACCCGGAAAAAGTGCCAAGCGTCTGCCATGTTGGAGACGACAAGTTGGTGCTGAACAGCAACGTGACCGGGTTGCCGATATTGGCAGTCACTTCTTTGGTGATGACCATGGGAGGCTGGACGATGGCGGCGTTTGCCACTGCTTGCGTCACGGTCAGCGTCGTGGTACCGCCCGACCTGCTGATCCCTGTAAGGGAAAGTGAGAAACTGGGCTGGAATGTGCCGCTTGCTTCATTTGAAAACGGACTTTCCGCGTTCGAGGCGTTGTACGCCGTTGCCGCGAAGTAATACTTCGTACCCGCGATCAGATTAGAAATCGTGGCCGTCGTTGCCGGGCCAACGTTAATCACGTTGGTATAAGTGCCGCTCGCCACGCCATAGTAAAGTTTGTAGCCGACGACGGAGGGGTCAGTGCTGGCTGGCCACGACAGCGTGGTCGAAACCGTGAGGTTGCTGGAAATGCCCCGGATAAAAATCGCAGGCAGGTTTATGAAGGAAAGGTTGGTTGATCCCGAAAAGGCGCCGAGTATCTGCCAGGTTGGTGACGACAGGTTTGTTTTGTATTGCAAGGTAATCGGATTATCCAAACCTGCCGTCACTTTTTGGATGGCGATCGTGGGAGATTGGATGACGGCCGAACTTGCCACCATTGGCTTCCCCATCAGAAGAAGCGCACTGACCAGCAGTCCCATCCTGCAAGTTTTAAAAAAAAAGCTCATAAACAATCCATTCGCCATCAAATGGGTCCTAAGCGCCATCACCGGTTGGTCACCGAGTGTCGGCTTTTTGCTGCGGTCTGTAATTGCTGCTTGGGCCTCTTGGTACGACCGGAATCCCTATGAAGTGAGATACGTCGCGGTTTTGACGGCTTTTGGTTTCTTATTACAAAAATTTCCTTTATGGTTACGAGCCTCCCGCCACAGATGTGGCTGATGCGCTGGGTTCCGCGGAAGTTTTCATTTGGGCAATGGCTATCGTTTGGTTGCGTGTTAATGTTGTTTTCCCCCTGCTGCTACCTTTGTTGTCGAGCGTTCTCATTTTCGGCCAAATTAATTTTGAATTCATGCGCGTCGTCTCTACGATCCTTGATCGAGCAATTCACCCATACGGACCGTCACTTGATCGCTTGTTTTATGATTGGCAAGTTCCATGCCTCCCGCGAAAACAGGGTCGCCCGTTGATTTCCAAGGCAATCAGAATTCTGGCAAAGCGATGAGTGGCACATACCGAATCATCTTTGGAACAGAGGAAACCATCGGATCGGTTTTTCGAAGTGTGGAAGTGCGACAACTGGCCGATTTTTCTCGAATCAATCTGGCAGATGAAAAATTGCCACGACGAGAACAAGAAACGCGCATAGGTGTAACTAGGGAAATTCACCAACAGAATTTTTTAGAAAAATCCAGGTTGCGTATAAAATCCTGCCGAGGGGCTTTGGCAAAATTTCCCCAATTATAAAACGAGGTTCTTTGAGTTGCCTCCAGCGAGGCTGTTCAGAGGGGGCGCGGGTAATTTGTCCCGCACCCCCACCTCCTTGGCCCTATGAGACGGTTCAAAACCAATACCGAATGCCAGCGTTACGTTTTGAAAATTTGATAAAGCCAAGTTAGGGGCTTGGATTTTGATTTGTGGTTGCGGCGCTGTTCGTTTCCATCTCATTGGAGTTGGTTGCAGATGTATTTGTGGCTGCGTCTGTGGAAGGACCATTGCCGAGCTCGTTACCGGAGACAGAAGGGTTGGTGGCACCCGAACTGGATGACGGTTCAGCCGATGACGAATTCATGGGGTTGGCTTGATTCCCGGTGGAATTATTTCCACAGCCCGCAACCAGGAGCATGGCAGCCAAAAGCGGAATGATTTTTTTCATCGTTTTGTCCTTTCGTTTGGTTGGCATCATGATGCCTTTTGTCAACCGGCTTCCATTGGGCAAGTTCCATGCCTATCGTGAAAATCACGTCAACTGAGGGTTGCCGCTGAGGATTTTAGCCGGGGTGTGGAAAGTTTGGAGCCATTAATGGAATAAATTCTTCCAATCCGCAGATGTCACAGCGGTGGTTTATTCCGTTCCTCGCGCTCGGGATCCAATCCAAATTGAAGTATTTTCTCCCGGACTTTCATCCGGCTGACCCCGAGCCAGCGGGCGATTTGGGATTGGTTGCCGTGGGTCAATTGAAAGGCCTGTCTGAAAAGTTCGGGTTCTAAATCCACAATCATGCGTGAATAGGCGTCGTGGATGTCGCCGTTTTGCGCGCGGTTGAGCAATTCGGTAATGTAGGCGGCGTGGGTTTGCCGATTGGTTTCGGTCGGTTTCCGGGTTTTGGCCAGTACGCGTTGCACGTGCTCCAGGCTGATGCCGAAGGGCCGGGCGGACAGCAATGTTTGACGGACGACATTTTCCAGTTCACGCACATTGCCCGGCCACGGCTGGCCTTGCAGGAATGAAATGGCTTCAGGCTGAATGGATGGAGAATCGAGCCCCAGTTCCTTTCCATAGCGATGGATGAAGTATTTAACGAGTTCCGGAATGTCCTCGGTGCGCTGGCTCAACGGTGGGAGGGCGATCGTGACAACGCTTAGACGGTAAAACAAATCTTCCCGAAATTCCCTTTCCTTGATGGCCGTTTCCAAGTCCCGATGGGTTGCGGCCAACACCCTGACATCCACGGGAATGTCGGTTTCACTGCCGAGCCGCTGGATGGTGTGCTCTTGCAGCACACGCAGCAGCTTGCCTTGCGTGGTTGGGTTCAGGTCGCCAATTTCATCGAGAAAAATGGTCCCGCTGTGCGCCTGCTCAAAACGCCCAATGCGGCGGCCCTGGGCGCCGGTGAACGCGCCGCGTTCGTACCCGAACAGTTCACTCTCCAGCAGCGTATCCGGGATGGCGGCGCAATTGACGGCGATGAAGGGTTTGTTTGCGCGGTCACTGTGCTGGTAGATGGCGCGCGCAACCAGTTCCTTCCCGGTGCCGGTGGCGCCACGAATCAATACGGTGGCCGACGTGGCTGCGACCCGGCCGATTTCCTTGTAGATCGCCTGCATGGCACGGCTTTGGCCAATGATGGCCGAACGGTTCATGCGGGCTTCCCCCATGGCTACCGGATCGGACATGAGCCGGCTGCTGGCGACGGCGGAGGCAACCAAATCAAACAGCTCATCGGCCTCGAACGGCTTGAGCAGGTAGTCGCAAGCGCCCAACTTGGTCGCTTCGATGGCCGTTTCGGTTGTGCCGTGAGCGGTCATCAGGATGATGGGTTGCTTGGGTTTTACGGCATGAAGTTGGGCCACCAGATCCAGCCCGCCCAAGCCGGGCAATCGCATATCGGAAATAACCACATTGTATTGTTCCCGGCACGCCTGTTCCAGACCGGTATCGCCCCGGCCGGCAATTTCCACGTCGTAACCCTCTTCCTGTAGCACCTTCTGCAAGGAGCTGGCAGTGCTGGCGTTGTCTTCAATTAATAAAATTCTAGATTTCATGTTTACTCGCGCACGGCAGCATTACGGCAAAAACGGTGCCGTGGCCCGGGTGGGTTTGATAGCGGAGTTCACCGCCATGTTTCTCGACAATTCGCGCCGCGATGGGGAGTCCCAGCCCCGTTCCGCCTTCCTTCGTGGTGAAGAACGGATCAAACAACCGCTCCTGTACTTCGGGCGGAATTCCCTTGCCGTTGTCAGCCACTTCCAGGGCCACTAAATCACCCGAGCCGTTGCGCGCGCGCAGCTTAATCTCTCCGTCATGTCCAATGCTGTCCGCTGAATTTTGAATCAGATTGATCAAAACCTGTTTGATTTGCTGGGTGTCGGCAAGCACCCAAAGTGGCGCAGACGGTTCCAGCGTCAGGTCAATCGCGGCTTTTTTCAATTGTGATTTTAGCAGATCGCATACGTCCTGCAAAATGCGTTCCGTGGGGATGGTAATCAGTTCCGGTTCGGAAGGACGCGCGAACAGAAGGAAATCCTTGACGATGCGCTCCAAGCGGCTGATTTCGTCACTAATGACAACAGCGTCTTCATTGTCCGCCAAATTGGCGGATAAAGACTTCTTCAAGCTATAGAGGCGGAATTTGATGGCGGTCAGGGGATTGCGGATTTCATGTGCGACGCCGGCTGCCAATTCCCCCAGCGAGGCAAGCTTTTCCTGCCGTTCGATGATGGCATGGCTTTCGGTCAACCGATGACGGAGCGGTGCAATCGTGCCGCGGTAAACCAATATCGCCAGCGCCACAATCAATGTCAGCAAAAGCGCCAACGAAAGCTTGAGCATTCGCCGAAATCTGGTCAGTGTGCTGTTCGACTCCTGGAGAAAGTTGTCAAACGCCAGGCTCTGGTCGCGGATAAACGTGTCGCACAAATCCAGCAGATGTTGGGATTGCTTCTGCACTTTTTCATAGCTGGTCGGAAAGGCGACGGCTTTCGATTCCAGGAAACCGATTTTGGCCGTGAGCAAATTGGTGCTGGCGGTCAGGTAGCCGTTGAAGGGGGCGCTCATCAGCTTGAAGAATTTGGTCTCCAGGGGCGTGACGGCGTTGGTTTGATTTGACCTGAACCACTGTGTCAATTCCTGCAAATTTTTTTGGAATTGGTCATAGTCGGCAGCTTCGCCCCGGAGCCGATACCGCAGCAGCGTATCGTTCAACCGCTGAATGCGGCTCTCCAAGTCAATAGCCAGGTAAAAATCCTTTGCTTTCAGTCCGGCAAAGTCGTGTTGCAGGTGATCCACCCGTTCCCAAGTGGTGCGGCTTGTCCAAATGACCAGGATTGAACCGAGCAACGCCGTCAACACCAGTCCGGCCAGCCGCAGTTTCGCCGCCGGGCGCGTCTGGGTGGCACGCCGGGAGCCACCTGTGGTAGAAATTGTTTCACCCATTTGTTTCATTTTGCGCGCGTTGCCTTCAAATTCACGGATTTAGGCCCAAATAGCCAGCGAACCCATGCTGGCATAGCAACCGCTAGTCCGTTTTTAAGCATGTCCCTGAGAATATGACAAACCTATGGTAACTGCAAACGCCAGAACAGCGGAAAGACAAGTTGCAACCGGTTTGAATGATGCCGGCTCGGGCGAGTATGACGCTTCACTTTTCTTTGCATCTACTTTGGATACACAGCCAAAGAAGGGCAAAAGTAACGGCAACTGGAGTCCCTCGCCAGCTCTCAATCTGCAATTACGACCAATATCTGTCCCGGCAGATTGGGGTCCCGCCAGCTATCCGGATTCCAGGTTGCCGTCTTCGTTGAAAGCGTGGCTTGCTTCCAAGGAGGCCTTGATTATCGGCGGGGGACTGACAGCGGAGCCGATGCTCGTGTTCGAGATATGACGATCGTCCCGGCAATCTGTTCGGGATTTGTTATTCGTCGGCTGTCCGCGTCAGAGCTGTCGTTCGCAGGGCATTTTTTACAAAGGCCGGTAATTCATGAAGAAGACAATCCTGATTGCAGATGATGACGCGAGTGTGCGCAAAGCCTTGGGCAAGGTGTTGGGAGACGAAGGTTACCAGGTAATACTGGCAGCCAACGACCGCGAGGCCATTGAAAGGTTCGAGTTTGGATCGGTTGATTTGCTGTTACTGGACATCGGGTTGCCGATCAGGAACGGATGGAACACCCTTGAACGTATTACCAGCCAGGCACTGGCATTTCCCATCATCATCGTCATCGGCAAGGCAAATCCATGCGACATGGCCGTGGCCGCAGGCATCGGGGCGGTAATGGAAAAGCCGCTGGACGTGCCTCAACTCCTGAAAATGATCGAGGGATTGCTGGATGAATCCCGGGATGTCCGGTTGCGCCGGTTGTGCGGTTGTATTCCTTCCGCCCGCCAATTATTGGGGCCAAAACTTCAGGGATAAACGGCGGTTCTTTTGGTTTGCGGTTTCTGAGCGGCGCCGGGAGTTGGCAGAGAAAACGAACGTGAAGTGTTTTTATGCTGTTGCCCGTCGCTTGCAGATGGATCCCCAATGCCTGCCAGATTGCTTTTGCCAAGAGTTCCGCCTATTTATTTTGCGATGGAAAGTTCCAAACCAACAGCGCCGCGCCTGTTCCGTTCAAAGCGGCGGACGGGCGGGGCTGCTCTTTCTGAGCGTTCTTTAAAAAGAATTCCTACCATCGCGCTTCTGGTCGAGTCGTCCCGGGCATCGGGACGGGCATTATTATGCGGGATTGCAAAATGCGCGCATCATCATGGTCCATGGGCTTTTTATTGGGAACCCGGCGGACTGGAAAAAGCCTGGCCCAAACTGAAGGCGTTGAACGTGGACGGAATTATCTTACGGGACGTGGATAAGTTGGAAGAAGTGCCGGCGCTGGGAATTCCCGCCGTGGTTATCGGGCACAGCAAAACCGAAATTCCCAAGATGGTCAATGTGGTAACGGATTCCTCCGCTATCGGTCAAATGGGAGCCGAACACCTGTTGCGTTGCGGTTTCAAGCACTTTGCTTATTGCGGCTACAGTGCTGCGTCATCGCCGGTTACTGGCCCGGAGACTTTCATCTGGTCGGATTTGCGGCAGAAATCCTTCCGCCGGCGCATTCGCAAGGCGGGATTCAAAGTTCATACCTACACGACCTTATCGCAGGCATCCCACACTTGGCGTGAAGAGTATCACAAGATGGCGGCCTGGCTTCGATCCCTGCCCAAACCGGTGGGCTTGATGGCCTGCAATGATGATTGCGGCCAGCAGGTCATTGAAGCTTGCAAGCTGGCAGACCTGGCAGTGCCGGATGCCGTTGGCGTTTTGGGGGCGGACAACGACGAGGTGGTTTGCGGCCTGTCCGATCCTCCGATGTCCAGTGTGGCCGTCAACTTTGAACGCGCCGGTTATGAAACCGGGTTGGTGCTATTTCGGCTGCTGCGCGGAGATCGGCGTGTGCCGGCGAAAATCACCGTGCCGGCGACCCACGTGATTGCGCGCCGTTCGACGGATATTACCGCTGCTTCCGAACCTCACGTGGTCAAGGCATTGCAGTTCATTCGTGACCATGCCCGGGAAAACGTGATGGTGGCTGATGTCTCCCGTGCTGCCGGCCTGTCGCGCCGCGCGTTGGAAATAAAATTTCGACGTGAGATGGGATGTTCGATTCGCAAACACATCAGCCGCGTGCGGGCGGACCAAATCGTGCAGTTGTTGATTGAAACCGATCTGCCGATAGGTCAAATCGCCGAAAGTCTCGGGTTTTCCGATGTCCAGCATTTTGCCCGTTACTTTCGCGCCGCCAAACAGGCCAGCCCGCTGGCTTTTCGCCGAACTTATGGACGACGTGCTGCTTGAAAAGGGTTTCTTAATCCGTTTCCCGCACTGTTCGCATTTCGGTGATTTTTATACGCAAAATGGCGTTTTGCACAGCCATGCCAATGCTATAGAACTTAGAGAAGCACTTAACCATTGCATCCGCAAAGCGACAAATAATTGTCGAGGTCCGTATCCGAGTACCGTCAGTGTATTCCCGGTGCCGTGCATTTGCGGGCGGTTTGTTGGAATGACTGATTAATAAGAGAGCAACATGTCCATATGATTAATTTAAAACAACTTGAAGTCTGGTTCGTCACCGGCAGCCAGCATCTTTACGGACCCGAAACCCTCAAAGCCGTTGCCAAACATTCGCAGGAAATCGCGAAGGTGTTCAATGACGCGTCGGCCATTCCGGTGAAGGTTGTCTTCAAACCGGTCATGACCACGCCGGATGACATCACCGCGCTTTGCCAGGAGGCCAACAACGCGCCCAAATGCATCGGCTTCATCACTTGGTGCCATACGTTTTCGCCATCGAAGATGTGGATCAACGGGCTCAAGCAGCTTCGTAAGCCGGTGGCGCACCTGCACACGCAATACAACCGGGACATTCCCTGGTCGTCCATTGACATGGATTTCATGAACATGAACCAGGCCGCGCACGGCGACCGCGAACATGGTTTCATCTGGAGCCGCCTGCGCCTTAACCGGAAGGTCGTCGTCGGTTTCTGGCAGGAAAAATCCGTTCAGGGGAAACTCGGCGCTTGGTGCCGCGCGGCGGCGGCGTGGCAGGATTGGCAGGGCGCGAAGTTCGCCCGGTTCGGCGACAACATGCGCGAAGTGGCCGTGACTGAAGGTGACAAGGTGGCCGCCCAGTTCAAGTTCGGTTACGCCGTCAATGGCTACGGCGTCGGCGACCTGGTCAAGTCCGTCAACGCGATTTCTCCGAAGGCCATTGATAAATTGGTTCAGGAATACGCCGACACCTACTCGATGGCCGCTGATTTGCGTAAAGGCGGCGTCCGCCACGATTCCGTCCGCGAAGCCGCCCGCATTGAACTTGGCCTGCGTGCTTTTTTGAACGCCGGCAACTTCAAAGGTTTTACCACTACGTTCGAGGATTTACATGGGCTGGCCCAGCTTCCCGGCATCTCTGCTCAACGACTCATGGCTGATGGCTACGGCTTCGGCGCCGAGGGCGATTGGAAGACTGCGGCGCTGTTGCGGGCAATGAAGGTCATGGCCGGCAATCTGTCCGGCGGCACCTCGTTCATGGAGGACTACACGTACCACCTCGATCCGAAGGGCAAGAAGGTCCTCGGTGCGCACATGCTGGAAATCTGCCCGACCATCGCCGACGGCAAACCTTCGCTGCAAGTCCATCCGCTGGGCATCGGCGGCAAGGCCGACCCGGCGCGACTGGTCTTCAACACTCCCGCTGGCCCGGCGCTGAACGCGTCGCTCATTGACCTCGGCAACCGGTTCCGACTGCTCGTCAACGAAGTGAACGTCGTCAAACCGGACCAGCCGATGCCCAAACTGCCGGTCGCCCAAGCCGTCTGGAAATGCCAGCCTGATTTTGAAACGGCCTGTGCCTCGTGGATTTACGCCGGCGGCGCGCATCACACCGGGTTTAGCCAGGCCGTCACCACCGAAATGCTCGAAGACTTTGCGGCCATCGCCGATTTGGAATTCCTGCTCATCGGCGAAAAGACCACGGTTTCCGAATTCAAAAAAGAACTCCGGTGGAATGAAATTTACTACGGTCTTCGGGATGGATTCAGATTGTGAAAACCATGTCAAAAGATTGATAATTTCATGGCAGATGGACGCATGAAATTTGGGTTATCCATTCTGGTGACGTCGGTGGTGCTTGCCTGCGGCGCCCAAGCCGAAGTCGAGCCAGTAGTTGACTTGCAGGCACAGCCGTTTTCTCTCGAAGACGTACGCCTGCTGGACAGTCCGTTTCGCGACGCGATGCTGCGCGACGGAAATTATCTATTGAGTTTGGATTGCGACCGATTGCTTTATAATTTCCGCGTCAACGCCCATTTGCCCACGGACGCCAAACCTTATGGCGGCTGGGAAGCGCCGTCATGCGAATTGCGCGGACACATCGTCGGCCATTATTTATCCGCGTGCTCGTTAATGTATGCCAGCACTGGCGACGCGCGGTTCAAGGAGCGCGTGGATAAAATCGTTGCCGGCCTGGCCGAGTGCCAGACCACGCTCGCTACAAACGGTTCGCACGCCGGCTATTTGTCGGCGTTTCCTGAATCGTTCATTGACCGCGTGGAGAACCGGAAACCGGTTTGGGCGCCGTGGTACACGTTGCACAAAATTATGGCGGGGTTGCTCGATTCCTATCAGCTTTGCGACAACGAGCAGGCCTTGGAAGTGCTGACCAACATGGCGAACTGGGCGAAATTCCGTGTGGACCGGCTGTCCACAGCGCAAATGCAACGATCGCTGGAAACCGAGCAGGGTGGCATGACCGAGGTGCTGGCCAATCTGTACGGAGTGACCGGCAACACGAATTACCTGCAACTGGCCGAGGCATTCAACCACCAGAGGGTTCTTGGGCCGCTCGAACGCGGGGAGGACAGGTTGAACGGCCTGCACGCCAACACTCAAATTCCAAAAATCATTGGTATTGCCCGCGAATACGAGCTTACCGGCAATCCCCGGTTTCATACCGCCGCCGATACTTTTTGGGATGCCGTCGCGTTGGATCGTTCCTATGTCATCGGCGGCGACAGCGACCGCGAGCATTTTTTTCCTACGAACACCTTTGACAGTCACCTTACCGCGGAGACGGCCGAGACGTGCAACACCTATAACATGCTCAAGCTGACCCGCCACATTTTCGAGTGGCAGCCGTCGGCGGTCACGATGGATTTTTACGAACGCGCGCTGTACAACGACATTCTGGCGTCACAAGACCCGGACACAGGCATGTTTACTTACTTCATGTCGCTCAAGCCGGACCATTTCAAAACGTATTCGACGCCGGAGAATTCGTTTTGGTGCTGCGTGGGCACTGGCATGGAAAACCACGCCAAATATGGCGACACTATTTATTTTCACGGCGACAACCCGCCTTTTCACGGCGGCAGCTCGCTGTTCGTGAATTTGTTCATTCCCTCCGAATTGTCCTGGTCGGAAAAAAAGATCGTTGTGCGGCAGGAAACAAAATTTCCTGAAAGCGACACCACGCGGTTGAGCTTCAAATGCGACCAGCCGGTGCGGCTGGCGCTGAAAATCCGCTGGCCGATGTGGTCGGAAAAAATGTCCCTGCGGGTGAACGGCGTCAAACGAAAGATTTCCGGCGCGCCCGGCTCTTACGTTTCGGTTGACCGTGAATGGCAAAATGGCGACCGGGTGGAAATCCGGTTGGCGATGAAACTGCGCGCCGAGCCGTTGCCGGGAATGAACAACATTGTTGCCGTGCTTTATGGACCAATTGTGCTGGCTGGCGACCTTGGCACGAACGGAGTACCCAGGCAATACGCGCGGAATCAGGGCGATTTGGTCAGAGTGCCTGATCCGGTGGTCCCCGTTTTCGTCAGCAACCCAAAAACGTTTTTGAAAAAAATCCGGCCTACGGCCCAGCCGCTGGTTTTTGAAACGAAAAATCTTGTCCAGCCAAACGACGTGACGCTGGTTCCGTTCTATCAGGCGGACCACGAACGTTACACGGTTTATTGGAAGCTTCTGTCGGAGGCCGCTTGGAAGGCGCAAGCGGCGCAGATGACCGCCGCCAACGCGCGAAGCCTGGCCGAGGAAGCGCTCGTGGTGGACGCGGTCCACCCCGGCGAACAACAATCGGAAACCGACCATAAAATGCAGGGTGACAACACGCAAACGGGTGACTTTTACGGACGCAAATGGCGTGATGCGGCCGGCTGGTTCAGTTACGACGTTAAAGTTTTGCCCGGCGAACCACAGCAATTGGCCGCCACCTACTGGGGCGGCGACGCCGGCGCTCGGGAATTTGATGTGATGGTGGATGGAAAAATCATCGCCACGCAAAAATTGGATAACAACAAACCCGGTGATTTTTTTGATGCAACGTATCCGTTGCCGCCGGAACTGACCAAAGGCAAACAAAGCGTCACTGTGAAATTTGCCGCCCACCCCGGCAATCGGGCCGGCGGCTTGTTTGACCTCCGCGTATCGCGCGCTAAATAAAAAATTAATTTATGCCAGCAAAATATACAATTGGATTGGACTATGGAACCAACTCGGTTCGCGCCTTGGTCGTGGATACTGCCAACGGCCGCGAGATCGGCACCGCAGTCTGGAATTATGAGCACGGAACCGCCGGGGTGATTTTGTCCCACGATCCCAATCTGGCGCGCCAGCATCCCGCCGATTACATCAAAGGCGCCGAGATCACCATCAAGAATGCGCTCGCGGATGCGAAGAAGAACACCCGCGGTTTCAAGCCGGAACACGTCGTCGGCATCGGCGTGGACACGACCGGCAGCACGCCGCTGCCGGTGGATGCCAATGGCCAGCCGCTGGTTTTCAATAAAAAATTTGCCAAAAACCCGGCGGCCATGGCGTGGCTGTGGAAGGACCATACCGGCGTTGCTGAGGCGGGCGAAATCACCGAACTGGCGCGAAAAATCCGTCCGCAATACCTCGCCAAATGCGGCGGCGTTTATTCCAGCGAATGGTTTTTCAGCAAAATTTTGCATTGCCTGCGCGCCGCGCCGGAAGTGTTCAACGCCGCGCATTCGTGGATCGAGTTGTCTGATTTCGTTCCCGCTGAGTTGACCGGCACGCTCGCACCGGACAAATTTATCGCCGGAGTCTGCGCCGCCGGCCACAAGGCCATGTTCAATGAAACGTGGGGTGGTTATCCCGACGCTGAATTTCTGTCGAAACTGGACCCGAAGCTGGGCAAGTTGCGCTCGCGTTTGCCGTCGCGCGTGCATTCCGTTGACCACGCGGTTGGCGGCTTGACTGCGGCCTGGGCGAAGAAAACCGGATTGACCGCCGGAATTCCCGTGGCCGTCGGCGCGTTCGACGCGCACCTGGGCGCAATCGGTTGCGGCGTCACGCCGGGCGCATTGGTGAAAATCATTGGCACAAGCACCTGCGATATTACGGTGTGCCCGGACGAAAAGAAGCTGGCGGACATTCCGGGTTTGTGTGGCATCGTCAATGGCAGCGTGTTGCCGGGTTTTTACGGACTTGAAGCCGGCCAGTCAGCCGTCGGCGATATTTTCAATTGGTGGGTTTATTACATTCAACCTGGCGGGAAAAAGCCGTTGTCGCACGCCGATTTGGACAAGGCGGCGGCCAAATTGCAGGCGGGTGAATCCGGCCTGCTCGCGCTCGATTGGAACAACGGCAACCGCACCATTCTTGTGGATCAGCGTCTCACCGGGCTGCTCATGGGCCAGACTCTTTACACAAACCCGGTTGAGATTTATCGCGCGCTCGTGGAGGCGACGGCGTTCGGCGCGCTGGCCATCATCAATCGTTTTGAAGAATACGGCGTTAAGATTGATCAGATTATAAACTGCGGCGGCATTGCTGAGAAAAGCCCGTTGACCATGCAGATTTACGCCGATGTGACCGGTCGCCCGATGAAAGTGTCGCGTTCGGCGCAAACATGCGCGCTGGGCGCGGCCATTGCCGGAGCGGTAGTGGCGGGAGCGCATAAGAATTTTGCTTCAGCGGAAAAAGCGATGACGGGTTTGAAGTCGAAGATTTACCAGCCGAATCGAAAGGCGCATGAGGTTTATCGCGAGTTGTACGCCTTGTACAAAACGTTGCATGACGCCTTTGGCACCCGGGGCTGGAGCGGCAACCTGTACAATATTATGAAGAAACTCATTGAAATCCGCAGCCGCGTTCGGGAATAATCTGCCGTTCCACATGCTCGACGAACTAAAGCAACAGGTTTGCGCGTCGAATCTCAAACTGGTCGCCGGTGGTTTGGTGATCCAGACCTGGGGCAACGCCAGCGGCATTGACCGCAATCGCGGATTGATCGTCATCAAACCATCCGGCGTGCCTTATGACGGGATGAAACCCGGACACATGGTCGTCGTATCGCTCAAAACCGGCAAAGCGGTCGAAGGCAGCCTCAAGCCGAGTTCGGACACGCCGACGCATCTGGTCCTTTACCGTGCGTTTCCGGAAATTGGCGGCGTGGTTCACACGCACAGTCTTTATGCGACGGCCTGGGCGCAGGCGCGACAGAAAATTCCGGCCTATGGCACAACCCAGGCGGATTACTGGTTTGGCGAAGTTCCTTGCACGCGCGCCATGACGCCGCGCGAAATAAAAAATGATTACGAAGGGAACACCGGGCGCGTCATCGTCGAGACGTTCAAGCGGCTGGACCCGATGCAGCATCCGGCGGTGCTGGTCGCCAGTCACGGACCGTTCACCTGGGGCAAGGACGTGAACGATGCCGTACACAACGCCGTGGTTTTGGAATTTGTCGCGCGGCTGGCGGGCGAAACTTTGAGGATCAATCCGAAGGCGAAACCGATGCAATCCGCGCTATTGAACAAACATTTCCTTCGCAAACACGGAAAAAATGCGTATTACGGACAAAAATGATTGAGCAACTATTATGAAAAAAATCCTGCAATTAACCGCACTGACGCTTGCCGGAATGGGCATGGTTTGCCTGACCGGTTGCGCGTCCGTTTCAAAATCCGGTTCCAACTCCAAAGGAACCATTACGGAAGCTCCCTTCGGCAAGATGCCAGATGGCACGCCGGTACAAATCTATACGCTCCGTAACTCCAAGGGCGCCGAGGCGCGCATCATGACCTACGGCGGCATTGTGCAAAAGATCACCATGCCGGACAAAAACGGCAATTATGCCGACATCGTGCTCGGATTCGACAACCTGGAGGGTTATATCAACACCAACTACGTGGAGCACTGTGCGTATTTCGGGGCGCTCATTGGCCGGTACGGCAATCGTATTGGAGGTGGCAAGTTCACCCTCGACGGTCAAACCTACACACTGCCGCAGAATGACCACGGCAACACGCTGCATGGCGGCATCAAGGGGTTTGACAAGGTGGTTTGGGTGCCGGTGAAGGCAGACATCGGCCCCGAAGGCCCGCAGTTGGAATTGGCTTATCTCAGCAGAGATGGCGACCAAGGGTTCCCTGGCGATCTGAACGTTTATGCCACCTACACGCTGACGGACGACAGCACCCTGAAGCTGGTTTTCACCGCGACGACTGACAAGCCGACGGTGGTGAACCTGACGCATCATTCCTATTTCAACCTGTCCGGCCAGGGGAGTGGCAGCATTCTTGATGACTTGGTTTATATCAACTCGGACAAGATTACGGCGGTGGACAGTCACTTGATTCCAACGGGCGAATACTTGGACGTGGCGGGCACGCCGTTTGATTTCCGCAAGCCAACCGCCATCGGCGCGCGCATCAACGACCCCAACACAATCCTGCAATACGGCCCCGGTTATGACCACAACTGGGTCATCAACAATGCGCCGGGCCAGCTTGGACTTCAGGCGCGGGTGACCGATCCAAAGAGCGGCCGCGTCATGGAAGTTTGGAGTGACCAGCCTGGATTGCAATTCTACACCGGCAATTTTCTCGACGGCTCACTGGTTGGCAAGGATGGCAAGGTCTATACGCGCCGCTCGGCATTCACCATGGAACCGCAGGACTATCCCGACGCGCCAAATCACTCGAACTTTCCCTCGTGCGTTTTGAGACCGGGTGAAACCTATCACAACACCATCGAGTATAAATTCAGTGTCGAATAATGATGCTGAGAACACCCGAATACAATGAATGAAATAACCAACAGCGTGGAGGTGGCCACCAATAATCTTGCCGCGGCGTCTGTGGCCGGGGGTTTTGGCGGCACGGTATTCAACGGCCTGGACGTGGCCGTCATCGCCGCCTTTGCCTTCGGCATGATCGTGATTATCTGGTATTCGATGCGGAAGAAGGCTGAATCCGGCAAGGATTACTTCCTTTCGAGCCGCGACGCTAACTGGCTACAGATCGGCTCTTCGATCTTTTCATCGAACATCGGTTCCGAACACCTCGTCGGTCTGGCTGGCGCCGGCTTTGTCACCGGTATGGCGATGGCACACTGGGAAATGCAAGGCTGGTTGATTCTGGTTCTGGGCTGGCTCTTTGTGCCTCTCTATGACCGCATGAAGATCTTTACCATGCCGGAATTTCTCGAACTCCGTTTCAGCCGCGGCTCGCGCAACATCCTGAGCTTGCTGACGGTGGCCAGCCTTGTGTTGACCAAGATCGCAGCGACCATCTATGCCGGCGACGTTGTGGTCCGCACCCTGCTGAACGTAAACACGGTGGATATTTTCGGCTATCATCTGGACGTGTTCTGGGCCATCGCGCTGGGATTGGCCTTTACCACCGGGCTTTACACGGTTTTGGGTGGCTTGCGCGTCATCATGTACACTTCCGTGCTCCAAGCACCGGTGCTGATTCTGGGTTCCGTTTGCATCCTTTACGAGGGGTTGCATGTCTTGGGCCACGGCAGCCTGATTGACGGCTGGCATGCCACCCTCACAACGGTCGGCAGCAATGTGCATTTGATTCGTTCCGTTCACGACCCGGTCTGGGCGTGGACGGCCGTTTTGCCTTCCTCGGCCATCATCGGCTTCTGGTATTGGTGCACCGACCAGTACATCGTCCAACGCGTGCTGGCTGGCAAGAACGAGCAGGAATCCCGGCGCGGCACCATTCTGGCCGGTTTCTTCAAGTTGACGCCGGTGTTCATCTTCCTGGTGCCGGGCATGATTGCCTTTGCGCTGACCAAGGCGCAAGGCAGCGGTTTCAGCACCAGCGGCGATGCCGCTTACACCTCGCTGGTGGGTCAAATCCTTCCTCACGGCATCCGGGGCATTGTGGCCTGCGGCATGATCGTCGCCCTTATGGCGTCGCTGGGTTCCAAATTTAACGCCTGCGCCACGCTGTTCACGATGGACTTCTACCGGGAATGGTTTCCCAATGCCTCCGGCAAAACCGAGGTGATCGTCGGTCGCATTGCCACGGCGGTCATCGTTTTTATCGGCATCTGCTGGGTGCTGGTCATCAAGAGCCTGCATTCCAATCTTTATGTGTATCTCCAGAGTGTGCAGGGATACCTCTCGCCGGCGATCGCGGTGCTGTTCATTGGCGGTGTGTTTTGGAAACGCGCCACCGCGCCCGCGGCCTTGTGGTCCTTTTCCTTCGGGGTTATCGCCGGCTTCGCCCGTCTGGGCGCGGACATTTATATGCGGAGTTATGAAACCGTGGTTGGCGGTGCGAAAGACAATCTCTACCATGGATTGATTACCATGGATCAATACAAGGCGATCATTGCACCCATCCAGCAGAAATACGGGCTGATTTATGATTTGTGGACCATCAACTGGCTGTATTACTGCCAGATATTGTTCGTGGCGACCGCCGCGTTGCTGGTCATCATCAGCCTGATGACCAAGGCGCCGGACTCGAAGACCGTCAAATACACCTACTACGGCGCTACGCCGGAGGAAAAGGCAGCCACGCGCGCCAGTTGGAATGCTTGGGACGTCATTTTGAGCCTGATTGTCGTCGGCCTTTGCGCGCTGTTCTACATCAAGTTCTGGTGACCAATCATCCGTTTTAAGGCTGCGGCGTCACATGGGTCGCAGCCTTTTAATTTATGATCGGGGAAAAATTCATCTTAGCGACCCGGTCGGCCTGTTTGTTTCTCGCGGCGGGTAGCCTGCACGCGCAAAACATTTCAACCGGTACCAACCTCACTGACCGCGAGGCGCAAATCATCGCCGCCTCGAAACCAGCCCAACCGCCGCAATTCAATGGCGCCAAGATTGTCGGTATCCGCCCCGGCACGCCGTTCCTCGATTCTTTGGCGGCGACCGGCGCGCGCCCCCTTGCTTACTCCGTAAAAAATCTGCCCGCCGGGCTCAAGCTCGATCCCCAAACCGGCATCATTAGCGGTTTGCTCAAAAGGGCAGGGGAATACGCCTTCGAAGTCGCCGCCAAAAATTCCACCGGTAAAGCTACAGCAAAAATCAAAATTATTTGCGGAGACACATTGGCGCTGACCCCGCCGATGGGCTGGAACAGTTACGATGCCTTCGGCGATTCCGTCCGCGAATCCGAGGTGCTGGCGAATGCCGGATGGATGAAACAACATCTCCAACCGTTCGGCTGGGACACCATCGTGGTGGATTTTCGCTGGTATGACCGATTGGCCAACGGCCAGCCCGGCCAGGATCCCAAGGGCGATATGATTGATGAATTTGGCCGGTGCATACCTGCACCCAATCGTTTTCCGTCCGCCACGAACGGCGCCGGTTTCAAGCCCCTGGCGGATGAAATTCATGCGCTGGGTTTGAAGTTTGGCATTCACATCATGCGCGGCATCCCGCGCAAGGCGGTGGAGGAAAACCTGCCGATTGCCGGGTCCAAATTCACCGCCGCGCAAGCCGTGCTGCCCGAAGGCAACGTCAACCGCACCTGTGTCTGGAACCGCGATATGTATGGTGTGGACGCCGCTACCGACGCCGGCAAGGCATGGTACGCGAGCATCGCAAAACAGTACGCTTATTGGGGCGTGGATTACGTCAAGTGCGACGACATCGCGAATTTGCAGCGCGGAAAAATTTATGACGCGGAAGAAATTGAAGCCTTGTCCACCGCGTTGAAGAATTCAGGCCGGTCCATCGTCTTGAGTCTTTCGCCGGGCGCAACCCCGGTGAGTCACGGCGCGCACGTTGCCCGGTTCGCCAATCTCTGGCGCATCTCGCCGGATTTCTGGGACAACTGGCGTTCCCTCAACCATAATTTCGATTTGTTTGCCAGATGGACGCAATATACCGGCCCCGGTCATTGGCCCGACGGCGACATGATTCCCTTCGGGCACATCTGCCAGCGCAACTGCGACGTGCATCCCGACCGCTGGACGCGTTTCACCCGCGACGAACAACTGACGCTCATGTCGCTCTGGGCACTCGCGCCATCGCCGTTAATGCTCGGTATGAATCTGCCCGACAACGACGCTTGGACGACGGCGGTCCTCACCAATCCGGAAGTGCTGGCGGTGGACCAGGACCCGCTGGGCAAAGCGGCGCAACGAATGGTCAATTCCAGCGTGCCTACAGAAACCTGGATGAAGCCATTGGCCGA
>Ga0335085_10005254_pt1 | contig 20954 bp, 20 predicted proteins | sample Lox_Sample_45_FD_206712 | JGI IMG/M metagenome (GOLD analysis project Ga0335085, IMG submission 206712) | Soil microbial communities from Loxahatchee National Wildlife Refuge, Florida, United States - Lox_Sample_4.5 | ecosystem: Environmental > Terrestrial > Soil > Wetlands | place: USA...
GGTCGCATATCAACGTTTCTTCGCGACCACTGCGAAGAAAGAAGAATCCAAAAATGAACCGGCTCAGTAGTCATTTCACGATTTATTTTTTCGCCGTGGCGCTCGCGACCGGTGCCGCCACGTTGCCCTCCGATTGGCAGCATAAGCAGCCGTTTGATGTCTCGGCGCCCGGCCTCGTGAAGCTCAGCATTCCCATCGAAACGCTCGATGCGGCGCGGCCCGGTCTCGAAGATTTGCGCGTTTACGACGAAGCTGGCAATGAATTGCCTTACGCCATCGAACATCCCGCGCCTGCGAATAAAACCGTCCGCCGCGTGCGATCGTTTCAAACGTCGCTCAACCCGCAGAGCACGGTGATCACCATTCAGACGGGGCTGACACAACCGCTCAGCGCCGTGATGCTCGATACTCCCGCCAATAATTTTGTCAAATCAGTCCAGATCGAAGGTTCCGCGGACGGTGAGAACTGGCGAAGCATCGTGGAGGGCAGGGTGATTTTTCGCCAGCCGAACGGCACGAGCGTGCTCAGCATTGAATTGCCGCGAGATGGGGCGCCGGCGTGGTTGCGATTGACCGTGGATGATGAGCGTTCGCAGCCGATCCCATTTACCGGGGCGAGCGTGGAGGTGGCTGCGAGCGAATCCGCGCCGAGCGAGGAGGTGCCTGTGACCATCCGTGATCGCCAGGAAAGTCCCGGCGAAACGAGGCTGGCCGTGAATCTGCCGGCCGCGAATCTCGATTTGTCCGCGATTCAAATTGATTCGCCGGACGCGCTTTTCACGCGACAGGTGATACTCGCGGTGCCGCAAATCGCAGAAGACGCCATCAGCGAACACGATATTGCGAGTGGCGTCATTTATCGTCTCACACTTGAAGGCAAGCCGGTGTCGTCGAGTATGAGCGTGCCGCTCGAAGCGGTCGTGCGGTCGCGCGAATTGCTGATACTCATTCGCAATCTCGATAGCCCGCCGCTGAATATCACTGCTGTGCGCGCGCAGCGACGTCCGGTTTACCTGGTGTTTCTCGCGAAACAAGCCGGCGTGCATTATTTGCTGAGCGGGAATGCCCGTTGCGCTGCTCCGCAATATGATTTGGCTGCGTTTGGAGTAGATTTGAAGTCGGTGGCGGTCGCGCCGGTTAAATTTTCTTCGCTGGCGGAAAATCCCGCTTATCGTGCGCCGGAGGTATTGCCGGAGATGCAGGAAAGCAGCACGGCGCTGGATGTGTCCGCGTGGAGATTCCGGAAGCCGTTCCAAATCACGCGCGCCGGTGCGCAACAACTCGAGTCCGATCTCGACGTGCTTTCAGAAGCGCAGCCGGGTTTTGCGGACGTGCGCCTGATGCGGGATGGCAAGCAGGTTCCATACATTATCGAACGGACGTCCATCAGCCACGGTATCACGCCTTCCATTACGGCCACGAATGATCCTAAAAATCCGACGATGAGTCGCTGGATTATTCAGCTTCCCAAAACGGGCTTGCCGGTCACGCGGCTCGTTTGCGAAAGCGGCACGGTGGTTTTTCAACGCGATATGTTCCTGTACGAAATGCTTTCTGACGAGCGCGGCGAACCTTATCGGCGCATGCTGGCTCAGACCACCTGGACACGGAGGCCCGATCACACCGGAAAGGAATTTGTGCTGTCGCTGGAATCGCAGCCGCAAAGTGACACGTTATATTTGGAGACGCAGAACGGCGACAACCCGGCGATTCGGTTGGACAAATTCACTATCTTTTATCCGGCGACGCGCGCGTTATTTAAAGCGAACGCCGGCGATGCGCTCTATCTCTATTATGGAAATCCTTTTGCCACCGCGCCGCATTATGACTTGAGCCTCGTCGCGAATGAGTTGATTGCCGCGGATAAGGCCACGGTGGCGCTCGGCGCTCAGGAGTCGTTGAAGCAGGGCCGGCGTGAGAACCCATCCGGCAAAGGCGGGGCTGTATTTTGGGGAATTCTGGCGCTCGTGGTTGTGGTGCTGCTGGTGATTATTTCAAAGTTACTGCCGAAATCCGAAGCTCAGCCACCCAAATAAGCGCTTTTCACCTGCGGGTTCTGGCGGAGGGCCGCCGATTGGTCCTGCAAAATAATCCGGCCGGTTTCCAGGACGTAGCCGTAGTGCGAAATTTCCAGTGCGAGGTTGGCGTTTTGTTCCACGAGCAAAATCGTGATTTTTCGTTCGCGATTGATCTCCACGATTTTTTCGAAAATGGTTTTCACGAGCAGCGGCGCGATTCCGAGCGACGGCTCATCCATCATCAGGAATTTCGGCTGGCTCATCAGCGCGCGGCCGATGGCGAGCATTTGCTGTTCGCCGCCGCTCAAGGTGGCCGCGACCTGGCTTTCGCGCTCCTTCAGGCGCGGGAACATGGCGAATACAAAGTCGAGTTCCCTGCGAATCGTGCTTTTGTCGCGTTGCAAATAAGCACCCATTGCTAAATTTTCGCGCACGGTGAGGTTTGCGAAGACCATGCGTCCTTCCGGCACGTGGGAAATGCCGAGCTTCACGATCTGATGCGGCTTGAGGTTGGCGATGTTGCGGCTGTTGTAAACAATTTCACCCGAACGCACTTTGAGCAGGCCGGAAATTGTTTTCAACGTGGTGGTCTTGCCCGCGCCGTTGGCGCCGATGAGCGTGACGATGTCGCCGTCCTTGATTTGCAGGGAAATCCCGTGCAGCGCGTTGATGGCGCCGTAGTTCACGTTGAGATTTTTGATCTCTAACATTTTAATTCAACGCAGAGACGCGGAGGCGCAGAGAAAAAATCATGGCTCTGCGTCTCTGCTTCTCTGCGGTTCAATCGTCTTTTCTTCACCCAGATAGGCTTCGATCACTTTGGAATTTTTCCTCACCTCCGCCGGCGCGCCTTCGGCGATTTTGATTCCGTAATCGAGCACGGCGATCCGTTCGCAGATGCCCATCACGACTTGCATGTCGTGTTCCACGAGCAGGACCGCAATTTTATATTTGTCCTTGATGAACTGGATGAGTTTCATCAACTCGACTTTTTCGCTGGCGTTCATTCCCGCGGCCGGTTCGTCGAGCAAAAGCAGTTTTGGTCTTGTCGCGAGCGCGCGGACGATTTCCAGGCGGCGCTGGTCGCCGTAGCTCAGGCTTTTGGCCGGAGCATCGCCGAATCTTTCGAGGTGAAAGAGCTCCAGCATTTCCATCACTTGCGCGGCGATTTTTGTTTCCTCTTCCCGAAAGACCTTGCCGCGGCGCAGCGCGTGGGCGATGCCGCTGACGACGTGCAGGTGAAATGCGGCGCGCACGTTGTCGAACACGGTCATGGAACCGAACAGCCGGATGTTTTGAAACGTCCGTGCGATGCCATGCGCGGTGATGCGATGGGGGCGGTGACCGACGATGGATTGCCCGTCGAAGATGATTTCGCCTTCGGTGGGCCGGTAAACGCCGGTGACGAGGTTGAAAAGAGTCGTTTTGCCCGCGCCGTTCGGGCCGATGAGTCCCACGAGTTCGTCCGTGCCGAGTTGAAAATCGAGTTTGGAAACCGCGGTGAGGCCGCCGAAACGAACGGTGACGTTCGTCAGTTGGAGGAGCGGCGCGCTCATACTTTCGTGTGCGACGGCTTGCCGAACGTGAAGAGGCCCTGCGGCCGCGCAAGCATAATGCCGATGATCAGGAGCGAGTAGAGAATCATCCGGTATTCGGCCACGCTGCGCAGCGCTTCCGGCAAAATGGTGAGCAGGATCGCGGCGATGATGACGCCCGCCGTCCGACCCATGCCGCCGAGAATCACCATGACGAGGATGTCGATGCTCTTGAGAAAATCGAAGCTGGTCGGCGAGAGGAATTGTTTGTGATGCGCGTAAAGGCCGCCGGCGATGCCGGCGAAAAAGGCGCCGACCACGAAGGCGGTCACTTTGTAGCGCACGGGATTGATGCCGATGGCGCTGGCGGCGATTTCGTCGTCGTTGACGGCAATGAATCCGCGGCCGTAGGTGGAATTGACGATGCAGGTGACGGTGAAAACGGTGAGCGCGGCGAAACCCCAGGCCCAGCCGAAATTCGTCCAGTTCGGGATGCCGGCCAGTCCGGTGGCGGCGCCGAAAGTATCCGACGTTTGAAAAATAACGCGGATGATTTCTCCGAAACCGAGGGTGACGATGGCGAGGTAATCGCCGCGCAATTGGAGCGTGGGCACGCCCACCGCGAAGCCCGCCACGGCTGCGGCCAAACCGCCGGTAATCAGCGCCGCCACGAAAAGAATGGGTTGCGCCCACGGCGGGCAGGCTCCGTGCAGGACGATCGTAAGCTTCGCGGCGATGTATCCGCCGACGGCCATGAAACCGGCGTGGCCGAGGCTGAACTGTCCGGTGTGCCCGACGATGAGATTCAGGCTGACGGCGAGGATGATGTTGATGCCGATATCAATCGCGACGCCGAGGTAGTAGCGATTGAAAAATCCCGAGCAGAGCGAAATGACGACGGCCGCCAGGATGGCGATAGCAAGAATTCTTTTTGCGCCTGAGTACATCACACTTTTTCCGGCTGCGATTTGCCGAGCAAACCGGCGGGCCGCACGATGAGAATTAAAATGAGGATTCCGTAGGCGATGCCGTCACGGTACTGCGACAGGCCGGGAATTCCGCCGGCGATGGTTTCGACGACGCCGAGAATGACGCCGCCGAGCGCCGCGCCCGGCAGGTTGCCGATGCCGCCGAGCACGGCGGCCACGAAGGCTTTCAATCCCGTTTGGATGCCGATGAGTGGATCGATGCTCGCGTAATTCATGGCGAACAGAATTCCGCCGGCGCCCGCGAGCGCGGAGCCGAGCCCGAAGGTGAAGGAAATGATGGAATTGATATTGACGCCCATCAGCGCGGCGGCCTGTTCGTTGAAGGCGACCGCGCGCATGGCGATGCCGACTTTGGTTCGTTGCACGACGAACGTGAGAATGATGAGCAACAAAATGGTGACCACGAACACAATTACCTGGTTGGAGCCGATGACGAGATTGCCGAGGCGCCAGGTGGCGGAGGGGATGAGATTTGGAAATTCCCGCGGCGCGGAGCCGAAGACGTAGCGGTTCTGGCAGGTGTATTCGATGAAGAGCGAGACGCCGATGGCGGTGATGAGCACGGTGAGGCGCGGCCGTTTGCGCAAGGGCCGATACGCGAGGAATTCTATCAGCATGCCAAGAACGCAGCAGATGGCCATGGCGAGCACGAGCACAATCACGCCGCCGAGATAGGATTGGGCGGGGAGAAAACGGTTTACGACGGGCGAAAGAAAATATCCCGCAAAGGCACCCAGCATGAAGACGTCGCCGTGGGCGAAATTGATGAAGCGAAGGACTCCGTAGACCATCGTGTAGCCGAGCGCGATGAGGGCATAAATGGCGCCGAGCGCCAGGCCGTTAATGAGTTGCTGCGGGAGTTCGTTGATACGGTGTTAGTTGATAGTTTTAATGATGGTTGATGGCACCAACCAATTCATGGATTAATCGTCTCCAAATACTTAAATTTTCCATCCTTCACCTGAAGAATGACTGCCGGTTTCGTCGCGTTCCGGTGCTCATCAATGCTGATGGAGCCGGTGGCGCCCGGAAAGTTTTTTGTGGCGGCGATGGCATCGCGCAGCTTTTGCGGATCCGTGCTGCCGGCGCGCTTGATGGCGTCCGCAAGCACGAGCGCGGAATCGTAGCCGCATGCGGCGAGGCCATCCGGAGTCTTGCCGCCCCAACGCTTGCGATAATCCTCAACAAATTTGTGCGTCACCGGGTTTTCCGCATCTGGATGGTAATGGGTCGAAAAATAATCTCCCTCGACCGCGTCGCGGCCAATCTCCAGAAGCTTGTCGGATTCCCAGCCATCGCAGCCATAAAGCGGAATGTTTAGTCCGAGTTGCTTCGCCTGCACGCAAATCAACGCCACGTCCGTGTAATAGCCCGGGACAAAAATCCCGTCCGGATTCGCGGCCTTGATGGAAGTGAGCTGGCCTTTGAAATCCTTGTCGCCGCCGTTGTAGTCGAGCTCGGCCACGATTTCGCCGCCGTTCGCGATGAAACGTTCCTTGAAAAATTTCGCAAGGCCTTTGCTGTAATCGCTCTGCGTGTCGCTGAAGATGGCCACGCGTTTTTCCTTGAGCGTTTTGGTCGCAAAATTAGCCATGACGGTCCCTTGAAACGAATCGATGAAACAAACGCGGAAAATGTAGTCGCCGACTTCGGTCACTTTCGGGTTCGTGGAGGAGGGGGAAATCATCGGAATCTGGTTGGCCTGGCAAATCGGGGCGGCTTCGAGCGAACGGCTGGAGGCGACTTCGCCGAGGATGGCGACGACTTTATCGCGCGCGATGAGTTTGTTGACACAATTGGCGGGTTCGCCGGCTTTGGACTGCGTGTCCTCGGTCAATAATTCCAATTTCCTGCCGAGCACGCCGCCGGCGGCATTGATTTGCTCGATGGCCAGCAGTGTTCCTTCGTGGGAGGATGTGCCGAAGGTCGCTTCCTTGCCGGTGAGCGAGGCGTATTCGCCGATTTTGATGGTGTCGCCGCCGTTGGATTGCTCGCCGCCTTTGTTGTTGCAGCCCGCAGCCCACAAGAGGCACGAGAGCACCGTGACTGTTAAAAATTGTCCGCGCCAGTTTCTCATAATGTCATCTTTTCGCGTGCAATGCCCGCATCCGCAAACTTTAGAAACCGCTTCCACCGTAAAGAAACGGCGTTTGAGTTTCAATCCTCAATGCATGGAAGGTTTGATATTGCGCACAATCCGGTTCGCGCATGGCGTCAGGAGCGCGGCGCTTATGCGCGTTTATGCCGCTTTAATGCGGGAATGAATCGGGGCGGAAAATGGTTCTTCGCCTCGGCCGCGAGCTACGCTGAAGCAGGCTAGAGCGGTTAAAAAAATACTGTAGCCATCTCGGAGCGAGGATTTTTGATTTTTGGCGAGGCTTCGGCGAAGGAGCAGGTTTAATAAACCCTGTAACTTGGACGAGGAACGGAGTTAAAATAATCCGCCGTGCTGGGTTTTTGGCGTTGTCGTGGAAAAAATCTTTTGAATTTCGGTGGCGGATAATGCGCGGTTGTAGATCAGGATTTGGTTCATGTCGCCGTCAAACGAGGAACGGTTGCCGTTCGCCGCCCGGTCGGGGCAGCCGATGTAGAGATCGTTGGGCAGGTCAAAATTCACATCGGAAATACTCCCGGAGGACGCAAAATTTGTGATCGATTGGCCATTCACATAAAACTGCGCCGTCTGCGCGACGGTATCGATCGTGAATGCGATGTGGATCCATTCGCCAAGGTGCTGGGCAACCAGTGTCCCACCGGCGCCGGCGGTTGTTGCCTCGTAATCTCCGCTGTCGAAGATGATATCATCGTCTCCGTTTGCGTTGAGGATCAGTTCGTATCCGCCGAAATCGTTGGGCGCCTGGTTGCCGCCTTTGCTGATCATGACCGGAAATTCGGCGGGGATGGAATCGGGTTTGATCCACAAAGCCAAAGTCAACTGGTGCGTATCCTGCATGGAGACGAGCGAAGGACTGTTGGAAACGACCAGTGACAGGGCTTTGACGATATTTTTCTTCCCGTTGGCGTCTTTGATTTTTAATGCCGTCGGTCCCTTGGGAAGGTAAAAGACGGGCGCTGTGGAGGCGGGTGGCTTGGCGAGGCTGCTTCCGGTGAAGAGAAGCAGAAATACGGCGAACAGGCTGGTTTTGGAAATGCGGGAGAGTGGCGTCCTCATAATTTGCGAAAGTGTCTCAGTGGCAAGATAATCCGGTCAAGACGGAAATGAAGGTTATGCCGCCCAATCTGGACGCCTCTTTCGTTCTGCTCTATTTTGCGCCATGACGATGCCGGTTACAGCCGAGACCAAACCGACCCAGTTGCGTCATTCAGCCGCGACGGAACTTACCGTCACGGGCATGACTTGCGGCAATTGCGCGCGGCACGTTACGGAGGCCATTCAGAGCGTGCCCGGCGTCCATAGCGCGACTGTGAGCCTGGATTCCGGCACGGCGTCCGTGCGCTGGCAATCCGCCGGCGCGCACGACGTCACAGCCGTCGTCAGCGCCATCGAGAAGGAAGGCTACGGCGCGAAAGTAATCGAAGCGCACGACGACCATGGTCATGGTCATGAGCATGATCATGGCGAGCATGCTCTCGCCGGCTGGCAGGTGAATCTTTTCATCGCCGTGCTCGGCACTGCGCCGCTGATGATTGGCGAATGGTTTTTTAATCTCGGCATGATGCCCTGGTTTCGGTGGTTTTCGTTTGTGCTGGCGACGATCGTGCAGGTTTTTGTCGGGGCGCAGTTTTATCGCGGGGCCTGGAACCAGTTGAAAGTGCGCAGTGCGAACATGGACACGCTCGTCGCGCTCGGTTCGACCACGGCCTATGCTTTCAGCCTTTGGGCGCTGTTTTCGGGATACACCGGCCATGTGTATTTCATGGAAGCCGCGTCCATCATTACGCTCGTGAGTATCGGGCACTGGATTGAATCGCGCGTGAGCGTGCGCGCCTCGGATGCGTTGCGGAAGCTTTTGGATCTTGCTCCGCAAACTGCGCGGCGAATCGAGGCGTCCACCGAAATGGAGGTTCCGGTGGCGGAATTGCAAATCGGCGATCTCGTGGCGCTGCGTCCCGGCGACCGCGTGCCGACGGATGGAAAAGTGGCCGAAGGCAATTCGACCATCGATGAAGCCATGCTGACCGGCGAGTCGGTGCCGGTCGATAAAGCTTCCGGCGGGGACCTTTTCGCGGGCACCGTGAATCTCAATGGGCGGCTGGTGATGCGTGTCACCGCGACGGGCGAGGAAACGGCGCTGGCGCATATCATCGCTTCGGTGCAACGCGCGCAAACGAGCCGTGCGAACATTCAGCGGCTGGGCGATCGGGTCAGCGGCGTGTTTGTGCCGATCATTGTGACCATCGCGATCGCGGCGGGTCTTTGGTGGGGGCTGGCGCCGGCATCGGCCACGGGCTTTCACGATTGGCTGGGACGATTCTTGTGGCACGCGCATCCGCCGCTGGGCGTGGCGGCGGGATATATCATTGCGGCAGCGGTGCTCATCATCGCGTGTCCGTGCGCGATGGGGCTGGCGACGCCGGCGGCGATCATGGCCGGGTCCAATGCGGCGGCGCGGCGCGGGATTTTGATTCGGGACGGCGTGGCGCTGGAAAAAGCGGGTCAAATTACCGCGGTCATTTTCGATAAAACGGGCACGCTGACTTTTGGCAAGCCGGAAGTGGCGGCGGTGAGCAAAACGGAAACGGCGGTGTTGGCGGCAGCGCTCGCGCGGCATTCGACGCATCCCATCAGCCAGGCGGTTGCGAAGCTTTCGAATGAGAATATGGATGTGACGGATTGGAAGGAAATTCGAGGGGCGGGAGTCGAAGGGAATTTCCCCGGGGGGAACATCGAACATCGAGTGGCCAAAGCGCGGCTTGGCTCGTTGCGGTGGTTGCGGGATTTGGGAGTGGTTGTTTCGTCGGGCGAGGCGTTTATCAATGAATGGTCGGGGCAGGGGGCGACTGTTGTGGGGCTCGCCAATGAAAAGGAATTGCTTGGGTTGTTTGCGGTCAAAGATACGGTCAAGCCCGGGTCGGCGAAAGTTGTGGAGCAGCTTTCGCGGTGCGGATTGAAAACGTTTCTGGTGACGGGTGACAATGCGCTCACGGCGGCAGGCATTGCGAAACAAACGGGCATCAAGCCGGAAAATGTTTTTGCGGAAATCCGGCCGGAGCAGAAGGCGGAGTTTGTGAAAAAGCTTCAAGCGCAGGGGGAGCGCGTGGCGTTCGTGGGCGATGGCATCAATGACGCCCCGGCGCTGGAGCAGGCGGATTTGGGCGTGGCGGTGAGCCGCGCGAGCGATGTGGCCCGCGAGGCGGCGGACATCATTCTGCTGAACTCGGATATCGAAGCGGTGCCGGAAGCGCTGGGACTGGCGCGCGCCACGTTGCGGACCATCAAACAAAATCTCTTCTGGGCCTTTTTTTACAACGCCATTGGCGTGCCGCTGGCCGCGCTGGGTTTCATGAGCCCCATCCTCTGCGCCGCCGCGATGGGTTTCTCCGACCTGATCGTGATTGGAAATGCCCTGAGGCTGAAAAACTGGCGGGGATGACGCAGGACAGGCGTCTCGCCTCTCCTACGATCAAAAAAACTTACGCCCCCTGCTTGAGCGGCGTGCGTTCCGCCTGCGGTGGCGGCGTGTTCGTGGAAGTGGAAGCCGGCTTGGGCTTGTGCTGTTGCTGCTTCATCAGCTCGTCGAAACGCTTTTTCTGGTCCGGCGTCAATTCTTCGCACAATTTTTTCTGCACGTCCTCGTACTCGTCGTGAATGTCTGGCGCCACCTGTTCCCAGAGATCAGAAATGCGTCCCTGGGCATCGCTGATGATTTTCTCGATGCACGCCCGCTGTTCCGGCGTGAGATCCAGATCCTTCTGCACGCGGCCCATCAATTCCACCTTGCGAAGTTGTTCGAGAGGAATCGCCTGTTGCGAAGAACGCACCGGGCGTGCGGGAGCGGGAGGAGGGACGGCAGGCGCTTTTGCGGCCTCGGTCATCCGGTTCAAAATATTGCCGGTCACGAAACCGGTGCCGAAAATGACGATCGCCGCGAGAATGGCTTTCCAGGTGTTCACCAGCCGGGGTCACTAGTCTGATTATTCTGGTCCACCGCAGCGAGCAACGTGCTGTTGAGCTGCTGGGCCAAATCGATGGAAGGTGTTTGCGCGTGTTGCGGCTGTGGCGCGTGGAAAAACGCCCAGGCGCTGAACATCACCATCACGGCCACACAAGGCGCGGCGGCGTACCAAAGGCCCCGGGCCCACGCCGCCCACAAATCATAAGCCGGTCGCGCCGTGATGAGCGCCATCACGCGTTTCGAGAAACCCACGGGAACGCGGTCACCCGGAGGATTCGCCCGGGCAACGGCAATCAATTTCTTTTCCAGCTCAACGTGCTTCATAACACCACTTTACTAGACGGCTCTGTTTTTTGTTCAGTTACAGGTACTTTTCTTTTGCGATTTTTGCCAGTACCTTGCGCATTTCCGCCCGCGCGCGAAAGGCGCGCACTTTCACCAGCGGCACCGACCATCCGGTCAGTTTCGAGATTTCCTTCACGGACCGGTCCTCGATTTCCAGCAACGTGATGACCAGGCGCGCCGGAGGCGACAGGTATTGTAGCACACGCTGGACCAATTGGCGCGCGGCTTCGGCGTCCTCCCGGGCCGCCCCGGGCTGATGGATGAACCGCTCCAGCCAGTCGTCTTCGGGCTCGCTCAGGTCGGAAAAGGCGGATTCGCGATTCCGCTGGTGGCTCCGTAAAAAATCGTAGCAGGTCCGTACTGTGAGGCGCATCAGCCAATGTTCAAAGGGGGCTTCGCCGCGAAAACTCTTCAGCTTTTGATAGGCTTTGAGCCATACCTCCTGGACGATGTCCTCGACCTCGCTTTCCCGCCGGGCGTAGCGCCGCGCGGTCGCAAAAACGCGCGGGGAATACTTCTCAATCAACGGCTCGAAACTGGCAGCATCGCCTTTCAACACTGCGGCTATCAGTTCCGCTTCGGTCCGTTCCATGTCTGCGCACTATGCCAGACGCCGGGCAAAATCCAAAAGCCGTTTTTTTGGCAGTTGGATTAAAAAACTGCAATGAACAACTTAACGGCCGAGGAACTCGGAACTCAAAACCCAATACCCAAAACTACTGTTTCGGCGGCAGGCCGTTGGGGTCGTGATTGGCCGATGGCGCGCCGGTTCCGCTTTGGAGGGGGCGTTGGAATGGGCGAACGGGGGCGGCCTGTTCGGCCTTGATTTGCTCAATCTGCCCGGGGGTCATGGGAGGTTGAACCTGCGAGAGCGCCTTGACGCGCAAGACGGTGATTTCGGCTTCAATATTGGCCACCGCCTGGGCTTTCTGGCGAACCACGGCTTCATCGAATTTCGTCGAGACGCTGGTGTCGAACAGGTCCCTTCGCGCGGCGCGGAGCTGGGAATCCAGTTGCAGAAACTGCGGCCGGATATCCCGCATGGCTTCCTGATAGGAGGTGCGCTGCTGTTCGGTCATCACGTTGTAAAGACCGCCGATGGCCATGCCGGCAGTGGCCGGCAAATGTATCGTTCGCACCTCGGGCGTCGCCGTATGAACATCCGGTTGCACGGCTGCGGGGGCATTGGTCTCGGCAGCCAGCGATGCAGATTGAGCCGCCAGCAGGGTGCAGGCGGCGAAAAAACCGGTGAAACGCGATCCGTTGAGGAACATTCGGGACAAAGTCATATATTTTTAGACGAAGAGAATCCGGGGAGGTTACCCGGCGGGGGTTACCGCTTGATGCCCAAGGCTTTTTCCAATTCGGCGGAGAAGCTGGCGACGGCATGGACGATCTTGGGCGGTTGCTCGTTGACGGTGGCCATCATGCGTTCGCCGAGCTGCGGTTTGTGTTGGATGACTTCCAAACCTGCGATGACGAGCGCAAGGCAGTTGTTGATGTCATGGCGGAGGTCGCCGAGTTTTTTATTCAGTTCAGCGATCTGTTCGACCGTCAGGGTAATCGGTTGCCCGGGCAATTCCATGCAGGAACGATGCTGAAATAAACTTCAAATGCAAGCTGCTTTCCCTGGATGAAGGGATTTTAACATAAGCAAACGGTGTCAGCTTCCGTTCAAAAAGCCCGTTTTTCGGCCTCCTTTCCCGTTGACTTTTTTCAGCGCAAAAATACCCTCTACAACCCTGACTCAAGAGGGCGGCAGCCATGAAGGCTGTCCTGCCCGGGTCTTTCTGGAGAGGAAGTGAGTAGAGTTGACAGAGATTAAGCTGAAAAAAGGCGAGCCCGTTGATAAAGCGTTGCGGCGATTGAAGAAAAAAATCGACCGCGAAGGCACGCTCAAAACCGTGCGCAACCATCGGCATTTTGAAAAGCCGAGCGAGCGCCGTCGTCGCAAGGAAAAAGCGGCGCGGTTCTCCGCCATGTTGAGCGCCCGCTATGCGGACCTGTGATGGTTTTCCCGCCAGCCGGGTGCGTCTTCACGCGCCCGGCTTTCTGTTTATCAAGGGGACTGCCCGGTTAAATAAGTTAAATGAGTTAAATCGGTTGAATAGGTGTCCATTGTCCAACTCATTTAGCCCATCACTCGTTTAACTTATTTAACTGACTTAACCACTCCATGTTCGCCTTTTCCTCCTGCTGGAATTCCCATCGCCACACCGATGGCCGCGCCATGCTGCGCGAAATCCGCGATTTGGGATTTGAATACGCCGAGCTGAGCCACGGCACGCGCATCAGCCTCATGCCGGGCATTCTTGAAGGCGTGGCGGCGGGCGAAATCAAAATTTCCACGCTCCACAATTTCTGCCCGCTGCCGATGGGCGTGAATCATTCCGCGCCGAACCTCTACCAGTTTTCCGACGAGCGCCCGCGCGAACGCGAGCTTGCCCACAAGCACACGCTCAAAACGCTCGATTTCGCGGTGCGCGTCAAAGCCCTGCTCGTCGTGCTCCACGTCGGCAGCATCGATATGCGGGAATACACGGACAAGCTGCTGGAAATGCTGCAGAACGGCGGCAAGGATTCTCCCAAATACCAAAAGCTGTGCGAGGAACTTTCCGAAAAGCGGAACAAAAAGAAAAAAGATTTCTGGGCGCGCACGATTGAATCGTTGAAAAAAATTGTGCCGGAAGCTGAATCGCGCGGCCTGAGGCTCGGCATTGAGAACCGCCAGTCACTGGAGGAGTTGCCGGTCGAGTCCGACTACGATTTTTTGTTCAAGGAAATCACGAGCCCGAGCCTCACCTATTGGCACGACACCGGGCACGCGCAAATCAAGGAGAACCTCGGCTTCATCAACCACCGCGCGCACCTGGAATCGCGGCGGGATCAATTGGCCGGATTTCACATCCACGATGTGCAATATCCCGGACGCGATCATTGCCCGCCCGGTTCCGGCATGATCGATTTCGCCGCGCTGAAGCCGTGCGTGAAGCCGAATCACATCAAGGTGTTCGAGTTCAGTCCTTCCATGACGCCGGAAGACGCGAAGCGGGGGATTGAGCACATCAAGAATCTCTGGGGGTAGGAAAGAGCGCCAGAGGCTGCCGCACTCCAGGACGCTTCGCGAGACTCATCGCGTCGGACCGCGCGAAGCGTCCAGGACTGCGGCGGCGGCCGCTTTCCGAAGTGCAAAATTGCCCGCGAGATATGGAAAACCGGCAATCACGAATCCTTCCAGTCCTTCGGCAGATACGCGATGAGCCGCGCGGAGCGCTTATAGGTAAGGTAGGAATAAATCCACGAAATAAAGACCGCGATTTTGTTGCGGAATCCGACGAGGAAAACCAGGTGCACGAACAGCCACGTGAGCCAGGCGAACAAGCCGGAGAATTTGAATTTCCCCACTTCCGCCACCGCTTTCGTGCGCCCAATCGTCGCCATTGTTCCTTTGTCCCAATATTTGAATGGCGGCCGCTGCGCCTTGGCCGGGCCCGAATCGATTTCGCTTTCCACAATCTTCGCGACGTGGCGGCCTTCCTGCATGGCGGCGGGTGAAACGCCCGGCACGGGTTTGCCGTCCGCCTGCATCAGAATGGCCATGTCGCCGATCACGAAAACTTCCGGCCGCCCGGGCAGGCTCAGGTCCGGGTTGACTTTGACGCGCCCCGCCTTGTCGAGTTCGACCCCGAGTTTTTGCGCCAGCGGGTTCGCCGAGACGCCGGCGGTCCAAAAAATATTTGCCGCGCGAATGACTTCGCCGTCCTCCAGTTCGACTTCGCCGTTGCGAATGTCCTTCACGCGCGCGGAAGTTCGCACGTGCACGCCCAGGCTCTCCAATTGCCGCTGCGCGCTGGCGCTCAGGTCCGGCGGCAGAAACGCCAGCACCCGCGGAGAGCCTTCGAGCAAAATAACTTTTGCCTGCGATGGATCGATGCGCCGAAAATCACGCGCTAAAACCGTCCGCGCCAATTCCGCGAACGCGCCCACGAGTTCCACGCCTGTTGGTCCGCCGCCTACGACCACGATGGTCAGCAGCTTGTCGTGTTGAGCTGCCTCCGCGGCGTTCTCGGCTTTTTCAAACGATAGCAGAACCTCGCTCCGAATGCGCACGGCGTCATCGAGCGTCTTCAGTCCCGGCGCGCATTTTTCCCATTCGGGATGCCCGAAGTATCCCGTCTGACTGCCGAGCGCCAGCACAAGGTAGTCGTAAGTCAGCGTGTTTTCTTCGAGCAGGACCTTCTTGTTTGCGAGGTCGAAATCCACGACTTTGTCCAGCAGCACGGTGATGTCTTTGCGCTTGGAGAGAATCGCCCGGATGGGCTGGGCAATTTCCGGCGCGGAAAGCCCGGCGGTCGCGACCTGGTACAGCAATGGTTGAAACAAATGATGGTTTGTGCGGTCCACGACCGTGATGCGCGCGTTTGGCCGCTGGAAATGTTTGCAAAATTCCAGGCCGCCAAAACCCGCTCCGAGCACAACCACGTGAAACGTTTTATTCTCCATGACTTAATTTGAATGAATCAGTAGAAAATGCAATCGGGGCAGGAGAATGCGAGTCAATAATTAGATGAGCTTTGAGAGCAATAAACCACGCTTGCGCCTCCGCGTTTCGGCGGTGGCGGAGACGCAATTGCGCGCGGGTCATCCGTGGGTGTTCAGCGAGAGCATTCGCGAGCAGAATCGAGAGGGCGCCGTGGGCGAACTTGCGGTCGTTTACGATCGCAAGGACAAGTTCCTTGCGGTTGGATTGTTCGATCCGGATTCGCCGATTCGCCTCCGCGTGCTGCACGCGGGCAAGCCGCAGAATATTGACGTGGCGTGGTGGGAGGCGCGCTTACGGGAAGCGGTTGAGCGGCGGCGCGGTCTTTTTGATGACCAAACCAACGGCTACCGGCTTATCAATGGCGAAAGCGACGGCTGGCCCGGGTTGGTGCTGGATCGCTATGACAAAACGCTGGTCCTGAAAATTTATTCCGCGATCTGGCTGCCGCGGTTTGCGGAAATCTCCGAGATCATCGGTACGGAATTAAAACCTGAACGAATTGTTTTGAGACTGAGCCGGAATATTCAAGAGGCTGCGCGTAAAAGCATTTCGAAACGCGATGGAGAAATCCTATATGGAGACAGGCAGGATGCCTGTTCTACGTTTCTCGAAACGGGCATCCGCTTCGAAGCCGACGTTTGTCACGGCCAGAAAACTGGATTCTTTTTAGACCAGCGCGAAAACCGGCGCGTGGTTGAGTCTCTCGCTGCCGGGCGTGATGTGCTCAATGCGTTCAGTTTCTCCGGTGGTTTTTCGCTTTATGCCGCGCGTGGTGGTGCGGCGTCGGTGACGGATCTTGACATCAGCGCGCACGCGCTCGAAAGCGCGAAACGAAATTTTGCCCTCAATCAATCGAACGCCGCCATCGCCCGTTGCCGCCATGAATCCGTGCAGGCCGATGCCTTTGATTGGCTGAATGCGCATGAGCGGCGCAAGTTTGGTTTGATCGTGCTGGATCCTCCTTCGTTCGCAAAACGCGAAAGTGAACGCGCCGGGGCGATTCGGGCGTATGAGAGACTGGCGGGATTGGGTATTCGGCATTTGGGGCGCGATGGAATCCTGGTGGCATGTTCGTGTTCGGCGCACGTGACGGCGGAAGAATTTTTTGGGGCCGTTCGAGCAGCCGCCGAAAAATCAGCCCGGAAGTTTCGGGAGATCCAGACTACCCGCCACGCTCCGGACCATCGGGCTGCCTTTAAAGAGGCGGAGTATTTGAAGGGGATCTACCTCCATTTGTTTTAAATCCGAAGGCCGAAAGTCGAAATCCGAAAGAAGCCCGAAATTCGAGGTGAGAAATGCGGCGCGACGGTAATCGGGCTTCGAGATTCGGATTTTATAACAAACTGTTCACCGCAATCCCCAACACGCTCAGCGGGCCCTGGTCTTCCAAACCTTCCGTGGCCTTGTCCAGTTTCTGCAAGGTCAGTTTCGCGTTCTTGTAAAATTCCTGGTCGTTCACGAGCTTGCCGACCGAGCCCTGGCCCTGGTTGATCTTCTCCAGGATTTGCCGGAGGTTCGTCATCGAAGCCGTTGTCTCGTTGTAAAGCTTGTCGTCCTTGATGAGTTTCCCGGCAGTGCCCTGGCCGGCATTGACCTGGTTCATGATGTCCTTGGCCGCCATGACCGTGGAGCGCGCATCGGTGAGCGTCGCCTGCAGATTCGACACGGTATCGAGCGCGTTATTGTAAAGCGTTTCGTCATAAAGAAATTTGCCCACCGTGCCTTTGCCCGACGAAACCTGGATGGTCACCTGGTTAATGTTCGAAATCGCCGATGTGAGCGGGACGCGATTGTCTTTCATGAAATCGATGAACGGCCCGAGCAATTCGTCCAGCTTCAGCCCGGAAAAACTTTTCGTCATGTTCTGCACGCCGGTGGCCACGCTGTCGAGTTTCTCCATCACGACACTCAGGTCCGGTTGCTCCTTGCTTTGCAACACCGCGCCGTCCTTGGCCAGCGGCGCCTCCGGAGTGCCGAAATCCAGCGACACAAAATCCTGGCCCATGAGCCCGGTGAATTTGATCGAGGCGACGCTGTCGGTTCTCACGCCCGCGTTCCGTTTCATTTTCATGGTCACCTTGGCCTTGTCGTTTTCGAGCGCGATTTTTTCCACGCGCCCTACTTCCACGCCGGCCATTTTGACGCGGTCGCCTTCTTTGAGGTCCTGGACGTTATTGAACAGCGCGGACAACCGGTAGCCGCGCATGAAATGCTCCGGCCCGCCGAGCATTTCGATGATCACCACGGCGGCCACGACGGCGAGCGCCACGAAAATGCCGAGCCGGCTTTCCAATGAATTTTTCATAAATCAACTTTCGTTTGGGCGTTTGATGTCCGCATGCAGAAACTTCTGAACTTCAGGGAACTGGTTGGCTTTCACTTCATCCGGCGTTCCGATGGCGACGATGGCGCCCTCGATGATCACGGCAATCCGGTCCGCGACGCCGAAGGCCAGATCGCGGTCGTGCGAAACCACGATTGAAGTGACGTGCGTCCGCTTGTTCAACTTCAAAATCTCCTCGCCAATCACCACCGCCGACAGGGGATCCAATTCGCTCGTCGGCTCATCGTATAAAATCAATTGCGGCTCCACGATCAGCGCGCGCGCAATCGCCACGCGTTTTTTCATGCCGCCGGAAAGTTCGCTGGGCATTTTTTCTTCCGTGCCCTTGAGGCCGACGATTTCGAGATTTTTCTCGACGATGCGGCCGATCTCCTCCGGTGGTTTCAGCCGGTGTTCTGCCAGATATAATCCCACGTTTTCGCCGACCGTGAGCGAATTGAGCAATGCGCCGGACTGGAACACCATCGCCATGCGGTATTTTTCCATCACGTCGGGTGATTGGATGGATTCGCCATTGATCAGAATTTCTCCCTCGTCCGGCAAATCGAGCCCGATGATTTGTTTGAGCAAAACACTTTTGCCGCTGCCGCTCGGGCCCATGATGACGAAGATTTCGCCCGGCTCGACCTTGAAATTCAGGTCCTTGAGCACTTCCTGGTCGTTGAAGCTTTTCCGCAAGTTGCGGACTTCCACGCCCACACCGTCATGATTGGGATCCGGCGCGCTCATTTCAACAGGACACGGGTGAGGATGTAATCAAAGATGATGATCAGCACGATCGAGTTCACGACCGCTTTCGTCACGGACCGCCCGATGCCGCGCGGGCCGCCGATGGTGACCAGTCCCTGGTGGCAGGAAACGACGCCGATGATGAGCGCGAAGCAAAAGCTTTTGAAGAGGCCGTTGCCGACGTCGCGGAATTGCACGACCTCCTGCAGGTTCTTGAAAAATGCCTGGATGGGAATATCGATGCGATTGTTCGCGGCGGAGACGACCGCGCCGCCCATCCAGCCGACCAAAATCGCAAACAACACGAGCATTGGCAGCGCAATCGCAATCGCCACCAGCCGCGGCAGGATGAGGTAATGAATCGGGTTGATGTTCATGGTGCGCAAGGCGTCGATTTCCTGGTAGACGCGCATGGAGCCGATTTCCGCGGCCATCGCCGAGCCAATGCGGCCCGCGATGAGGATGGCCATGAGGATGGGCGCCAATTCGCGGCAGACAGAATAACCGACGATGCCGCCAAGGTAACCGCCGAAGCTGCGCTCGGTGAGGAATGGGCCGGTTTGCAGGGCCGTTTCGCCGCCGATAAAAAAGGAGAGAATGCACACCATCAGCAAACTGGCGTTGCCGATTTCGAAGAACTGCTCGAACACTTTGTGCCGCTGCCGCCACGTCATGGGCAGCGCCATGACTGTGCGCCAGAAAAGCACCAGCATTTCACCGATGTTCTCGAACATAGTTCTTTATTTCACTTCTGTTTTTGTGGCCGCGGGTTTGGTTCTGACCACGGGAATATACAACAATCGCACACGTTTGCCTTCCGCTCCCGATTGATACTGGAAAAGTCCGAACAGGAGCGAGTATTTTTTCGATTTCGGCTCGGCGTCATGGCGATATAAATTCCAGAGTAAAGACTGGCTGGACGCGCCTGTCTTTGGGTTGTTTTCCGACCGCCACACGGACCACACCGGCGAGTATTCGCGTTCGACCGCCGTGCTCGTCGGCAGGAAAGGTTCCAGCAAAGCGAGGATTTGCAAGCGCGTGTTGCCATTGTAATCGTGCCGGTGCGTGTACAACGGCCAGAAGGCCCTCAGCCGCTGGTAGTCGCCCGTCTGGGTGTTCTTCTGAATCGTATCCGAATACAGGAAAAGTAAAATTCTCGTGCGCGAGCGGTCCAGCGGGTCCGCGTGGGCCCGGTTGTATTTGTACACCGGCCACAAATACCAATCGCTCTCGAGATATTTCGTGTGCGCCTGGCTGAAGAACGGCCAGACGCGGGAGGTCGTTTTACCCTCGCCGCGCGCGAAATCAATCAGCGGCCACGGCGTCTGCCATTCGTTATATTGCTTCTCCGGATCGCGATTCTGGATATGCGAAAAAAACGGCCAGAGGATGGTCGTTACATCCCGTTGCTGCGAACGCTCAATATCGTAAAGCGGCAGCACCGCTGTCGTGCGCGAGGGATTATCGGTGCCGATGCCGGCGGTTTGCTTCAGAAAAATCGGCCATAGAACAAATTTGGTGTCATGGCCGGCGACCGATTCCACGTCGCCGAAACCGTTGGTCTTGGTGGTGATATCTTTGTGTTCCTGACCGTAGAGCGGCCACAACTGCCAGCCCTTCAACCCATCGCCATGGCGGACATCAAAAAACGGAAACAAATAATTGTCCGTCACGATGTCCGCTTTGCGTGTCTCGCTGAAAAGCGGGAACATGACAAAGAAAATTTCATCGCGGAACAGGTGGTTTTTGAGATGCCCGTAAAACGGCGCAATCGCCGTGTAGTTATCTTCCGGTATCGGCGAACGCTGCTGAAAGTAGAACGGGAACAGCGTAAATCGCTTGGCTTCCTTTTCTTCCGGATGCAGCCCGCGCGCCCAGCTCAGCACCTGGATCAATTGCCACCGGCTTTCGGTCCCGAATTTGCGATAGGTGATGACCGGATATCCGATATCGTATTCCTCCAGTTGTATGGCCGGATCCGACACATGGTCGAACAGTGGAGGCAATCCCCACGTCGTTTCCGTGTCGGATTTTTGCCAATAAAAAAGGGGCCCGAGCGCCTCGACCCGGTGGCCCGGCTCCAGCGTCAGTTTGAAATCATCATACAGGAACCCCGCGTGCAACCAGTCGGAGGCACGCATTCGACCCGGCCACACGACGGCCAGGCACAGGATGCAGATGACAAAGCGTTTAAATTTCAACATGAAAAAGCCTGGGCCGTTTCACGCACGGAAATACTTGAGCGCCCGTGCGGCGTCAAGCGGGGTGAAAGTATTAGCTCTCGACGCATACGCTGCGTCATAGACAACGAAGGTGGGGAAGCGAACGATGAAAAATTCTTCATTTCTTAATGTTAACTGATATTTTTCCGTTT
>Ga0335085_10005255_pt1 | contig 20953 bp, 14 predicted proteins | sample Lox_Sample_45_FD_206712 | JGI IMG/M metagenome (GOLD analysis project Ga0335085, IMG submission 206712) | Soil microbial communities from Loxahatchee National Wildlife Refuge, Florida, United States - Lox_Sample_4.5 | ecosystem: Environmental > Terrestrial > Soil > Wetlands | place: USA...
CAGGGTGTGGCCGGTATCGCGGTGGCTGATTCGGATGTGGTCTGGTACAGTTGCGGCGAACAGATTTGCCGGTTGCAAAACGGCAGAGTGCTCTCCAGCCCTGCCTGGGCTGTGCCCTCCGATATATGGGAGGGAATCGCCATTGACCCCGGCGGCAACGTCTGGGCGCGCAGCCGCACGCGGTTGATTGAGCTACCCAAGGGATCCTCGCGATTCATCGATCGCGGCAGTGGTCTGCCGGCCGCGGATAACCGGGGCGTCGTCTCGGTAGGCCGGGACGGACAACTGCTGGTCCCCACCATTCGCGGTCTGGCCAGGCTCACGACGGCGGGATGGGAGATCGTCGGAAAATCACGCGGGCTGCCGATCAGTTCAGTGGATACGGTCTTCCAGGATCGCGAGGGGTCCCTCTGGATCGGCACGGGCGGCGCTGGCCTGGCGCGCTGGCTGGGCTACAACCGTTGGGAATCGTGGACCGAAGGCGAGGGGTTGTCGTCTGAATCGGTCTGGGGGATCCGCCGCGCTGCCGACGGTGTATTGTGGACCGTCAACGACACGGGCGTGAACTGGCTGGATGAGCGCCAGAACCGGTGGCGCGATCTGCGGCTTCCCGGATTGCCCTCGGGGCAGTTCGCCACCCTGACCCCTGCACCGGATGGCACGCTTTGGGTCGGGCGTCCGGCGGGAGCGGTGCACATCGATCTTCATCGCGGCGCGGCGACCGTTTACGGGCGAGCGGCTGGTCTGGCGAATCCGTGGGTCACCGCGATCGCCCTCGATCCCCAAGGCAATCCCTGGGTCGGTACGGCTGCCGGTCTGTATCGCGGCCAGCCCGACGATGGCCGGTTCACTTTCGTTTTGCAGCCGCTGCCGATCGAACCCGGCGTGGATTTTATACGAACCTGCCAGTGGGACCGGAAAGGGCGGCTGTGGGTCGGAGCCTCCAACGGTCTGTACCGTTGGGAAGGGGGACACTGGACCCGCCTGACCCCACGCGATGGACTCTTGCGAATCTCGGTGGAGCATCTGGCCGCGGCCCAGGATGGCTCGCTATGGATCGGCTATCTGGATCCCGTCGGAGTTTCCCGATTGATGATAGACGGCGACAAGACGCAATGGCGCCACTACTCGCGGAAGGAAGGACTGCGGTCCGATAAGGTTTATTTCGTAGGATCGGATTCGCGTGGCTGGACCTGGGTCGGCGGAGATCAGGGCGTTGACGTCCTGGCGCCAGGCGCGGTGCAACATCTCGACCGCACCGATGGGCTCGTTTGGGACGATTGCAACAGCGAAGCCTTCTGGTCCGACTCTGATGGCAGCGTCTGGATCGGCACCAGCCGCGGCATCTCTCATCTGCGGGTCCCCACAGCAGGGCTGCCCTCCCGCTCGCAGGATCTCGAAGTGCTGCTGACATCGGCAGCTTTCGGCGATACCGCAGTGCGTTTGAGCGAAGCGATTTCGGTCCCCTGGAGCCAGCGCTCGCTCCAGGCGACCTTTGCCGCCATGACGTTCGTCAACGAAGACACCGCGCGGTTCCGCTATCGCCTGGCCGGCCTGGAGGAGGGCTGGCACGAAACCGCCCTTCGGGAAGTCCACTTCCCCAGTCTGCCCGCGGGACGGTTCGTTCTCGAAGTACAGGCCAACAGCGGAAGCGCCTCCTGGGGCAAGAGCACGGCCCGGCTCAGGTTTCAGATCCGGCCTCTCTGGTGGCGCACCTCCTGGTTCTACTTCGCCGCGTTGTCCGCCGCCATCTGGCTGGGCCGCCGCTGGTGGCGGTGGCGCCTGCGCAACATCCTGCGCCGCCAGAGGGAGCTCGAAGACACGGTGGCCGATCGTACCCACAAACTGCAGGAGCAGAAAGCCGCCGCCGAACGCGAACGCGACCTGGTCGAGAAGCAGAAGACCGAGATCGAGCGCCTTTTTCAGGCCGCACAACAGGCCGCCCGCGTGAAGGACGAGTTCCTCAGCAACATGAACCACGAGATCCGGACGCCCTTGAACGGCATGATCGGTATGACCGATCTGGCCCTCGATACGCCTCTCACCGCCGAACAGCGCGAGTGCCTGCTGACCGCGCGCGGCGCGTCGGAATCGTTGCTCCGGACCATTGAAGACATTCTCGATTTTTCGCGCTCGGAGAAGGGAAGTATTACCGCCCGCGCCGGTGCCTGCAATCCCCACGAGGTGGTTGCTACCGTGGCGAGCGAATATAGGGGGGCCGCGCGCGCCAAAGGACTGGCGCTCCTGGCGGGCGTCTCGTCCGATGTGCCCCGCCAGTTGATCGGCGACGGCTCCCTCCTGCGCCGTATTCTGGCAAAGTTGCTCGATAACGCCGTCAAGTTCACGAACCGCGGCACGGTGTCATTGCATGCCGGCGTCGAGGATAGTCCTGCCGGCGTGCTGCTGCATTTCGCCGTCGAGGATACCGGTATCGGGATCTCGCCCGAACACCATGCCCTCATCTTCGAGCCGTTTTCGCAGGCCGACAGCTCCCACAAACGACGCTATGGCGGAACCGGTCTGGGACTGGCCATCTGTGCGCGATTCGTCGAAGCCTTGGGTGGGCGAATCTGGGTCGAGAGTGAACCGGGCTGCGGCAGCCGCTTCCATTTTACGGCACGATTCGAGCACGCCTCCGAAACCGCGCCGGTCGCCGCGCCCCCACAGGTCGTCCGCCGCACCGGCACAGAGAGTCCGTTGACGATCTTACTGGCCGAGGACAATCCCGTGAACCAGACCCTGGCGCTGCGGATGTTGCAAAAGCGCGGGCATATCGTGGTAACCGCCGGCAATGGCGTCGAAGTACTCGCCGCGCTCGAGCGCCAGCACTTTGACGCAGTGCTCATGGATATCCAGATGCCCGAAATGGACGGACTCCAGGCGACCGGAGAAATCCGGTTGCGGGAACGGCAGTCCGGCCAGCGCGTACCCATCATCGCCGTCACCGCGCATGCTTTGGCGGGCGATCGCGATCGCTGCCTGGAGGCCGGCATGGACGACTACCTCAGCAAACCGATCCGCTCCGCCGAACTGTATGCCGCCATCGAACGTCACTGCGCCCTTTCCGCGCCCGGATAGACGGCCGCCCCGGAACTATCGCCCGCCGAGCGGTGTCTTAGGTGCATGCACGACCTCGCGCTGGCCGTTCGCCTCCTTCGCAAGTCCCCCGCCTTTACGTCGCTCGCGCTGCTCTGCCTCGCGCTAGGCATCGGCGTGAATGCCTCAATTTTCAGCCTGCTCGACGCCATCTATCTCCGCCCGCTCCCGGTGGCTAATGCCCAGCGCGTGGCCGTGCTGAGCCGCGGACCCAATGTGCTCTTCGCTTACCCGGAATATCGTGCCCTCCGCGACCGTAACCAGTCACTCGAAGGCCTGGCCATTTCCGACCCCGAAGAGTCCGACCTCAGCTTCGAAGGCAACGCTATGCTGATCGGCGCCGAACCAGTCTCGGCCAACTACGCCGCCGTGCTCGGCGCGCGTCCCCTTCTGGGCCGATGGTTTACTCGCGAAGACCAGCCCGCCGCTGTCATCAGCTACCACGCCTGGCAGCGCCTGTTTCATGGCGACCCGGACGTGCTCGGCAAAACTGTTCGATCGGAATCGCACGCCTACACCGTGGTCGGAGTCGCAACACCCGAGTTCGCCGGCATCTACGCACCATTGCGCATCGACCTCTGGGTACCCTTCGGCTACTGGGCCGGTAACGACGCGGACCACCGCCGCGGAATGGTCCTCGGCTGCCTCAAGCACGGCGTCGCCGCGTCCCAAGCTACCGCCGAACTGAACGCCCTCGCCACCCTGATCCACCGCGAAAATCCGGAGCTTGCCCAGGACACTCGCACGCCCGTCCTCATGGAACAGGTGCGCGGCATTCCCAATCCCGCGGGCCGCCGCCGGGCCCTGCCGGTCGTCATGCTGTTGATGGCGGTGGTCGGGTTGGTTCTGTGCATCGCCTGTATGAACGTCGGAAATCTACTGGTCGCGCGAGGCGTGCGGCGCCAGCGTGAGATTGCCGTCCGCTTCGCCCTCGGCGCCGGACGCGCACGCGTGCTGCGCCAGTTGATGACTGAGAATCTGGTCCTCGGGCTCGCGGGTGGCGCGGCCGGTGTGTGCGTCGGATATGCCGCCAACCGGTTGCTCATTGCGGCGCTTCCCATGTTGCCGTTCGGCGAATCCTTCCGCATCGATCTGCCGCTCGATTTCCGCGTGCTCCTCTACACCGGCTCAGTCGCGCTGTTCACCGCGCTCCTGTTCGGCTTCCTGCCGGCCTTGCAATCCAGCCGCTATGATCTGGCTGCCGTACTGAAAGGTGCCAACATTGCCGGCGGACGCCTGCGCTTGCGGCTCGCCATGCTGACCGGCCAGATCGCGCTTTCCCTGGTGCTCCTGCTGACTGCCGGTCTGTTCGCGCGGCTGATCCTCCGCTTTCACCGCCTCGATCCCGGATTTGTGACGGCCAATCGACTGTACGCTCCGGCCTTCCTGCCCGCCTCGCAGTTCACGCCGGCATCCGGGCGCGTCTTTTACGATCAGACGCTCGCCCGCCTGCGTGCCTTACCCGGAGTGCGCAGAGCTTCGCTCACCACGCGCCTGCCTATGTACGCCGCGGGCATCGCGAGCACGTGCATCGCGCTCGAAGGCGAGCGCTCCACGCCCGCTACCAGTACCACCGTCGCGCAGGGATATCTCGATACCCTGCGCATTGCCGTCGTCGAAGGCCGCGATTTTGCAGTCACCGACAAAGCCGGCGGCCCGCCCGTCGCGATCGTGAATCAGACGTTGGCTCGGCGTCTCTGGCCCAACCAGTCTGCCCTCGGCCGCATATTTCAGGCCGGCTGCGATCATCCCCGCACCCTGCAGGTCGTCGGCGTCGCACGCGATTCCAAGATCCGCGCGCTGAACGAAGTCACGCTGCCGCACGTCTACCTGCCGTTTTCGCAAGCCTACGTAGGCGGCATTGTCTTCCTGATAATAGAAAGCGCTGGCGACCCCGCCCCGCTGATGGACCGCCTGCGCCAGACGCTGGTCTCCGCCGACCCCGATTTCCGCACTTATGGCATCCAGCGTCTCAGCGAATCCCTCGATGCCTCCCTTTGGCAGGCACGCTTCGAACTCTGGCTGCTGGGCATCCTGGGCGCGCTGGCGCTGGCACTCGCCGCCGTCGGCATGTACGGCGTGCTGGCCTACCACGTGGCCGCGCGCACCCGCGAGATCGGCATCCGCGTGGCTCTCGGCGCGCCGCCGCGCGAGGTGGTCCGCCTGGTGGTCGCGCAAAGCCTGCGGGTGACCGCCTCGGGCATCGCCGTCGGCCTGCTGATCGCCGCCCTTGCCTCACGCCTGCTCAGGTCGCTTCTCGAAGGCGTAAGCCCGACCGATGCGGTCACCTGGTCGTCCGCAGTCGCCGTGTGGATCGCCGTCGCGCTCGTAGCCTGCTGGCTCCCCGCGCGCCACGCCACCCGCATCGAGCCGCTGGTCGCGATGCGAGAGGAGTAAAGGGCGGTAACGGCGTGATGCGGATCGCGAAGGGACTATCCTCAGACCATCAGAAGTGAAACGCGATCGTCCCCGTGAAACTCCGCGGCGTCACATAGTGCGTGCCGCTGAACGTCGAAAGGAAGTTATACAGCGCATTCGTGTTCGTCAGGTTGATGATTTCGAATCGCGCGCTCCACTTATAGCGGTCGCCGCGGAAAAGATTGTCGTGGCCGATCGCCAGGTCGAACAAATTGCGTGCGGCCACGCGCGGCGGATTGCGATCGTCATCTTCTGTTCCGGGCGCCGGAATCTGCAACTTGGTCGAGCCGTACAGATTTGCCGGGCACAGGCCCGTCGGGCTGATCGGAGTGGTCGGCGTCGCGTGCACGCTGCCGCAGAATAAGCCTGCCTCGAACTGCTGGTCCGGGGTCAGCCCCGAAACGTCCACCGTGTTGTCGTCGCCGTTCGGACCGTTGGCGCAGTTGCCGCCTGCGCAGGGCACTGCACCCGCCACCAGACCGCTGTCGTAGCGCCAGTTGAAGCCGATCCACGGTCCGCGCTTCCCGATCTGGTATTGCAGGTGCGTCGTCGCGTTGAACGCTTCGTCGTGGTCGATGCGGAACACGCCGCCCGCGCCGAAGCTGGTCGGCGTCGTTCCGATTCCGCTGATCTGCGGACCGAAAAAGCGCGCCGCCACGTGCGACATCACCACGAACGCGCTGAAGCCGTGGAAATTCGGGACGCTGGCACGCAGCGCCACGCCGGGAATCTTGGACTTCGCCCACTCGATCGGATAAGTAATCGGCGTATTGGCAAACACACTGAAATCGTAGGCGCGATCCGTGTACTTCCAGATGTACTCACCGCTCAACACGAAGTACCGCCCGAAGGCCTGCTGCAGACCGGCGTGAAACTCGTTGCGGGTCCCCGGAGCCGGCGGAGAAGTCAGGCACGGGTAGCCCTGGATGGTGGCCATGATGTCGCTCACTACGCCATCGTTGCAACCGAGGCTGGAGAGAATCAGGTTCTCGTTGAACGGCGTCTCCATGGTCCGCGCATACGAGAACGACAGCACCGTGTTCGTCGGCTTGATCGTATAGGATGCGCCCAGGCGCGGCTCGGCCAGCCCCGCTTTGCTAAGGCCGTAATAGTAATCGCCGCGCAGCCCCAGCCGGAAAGTCCAGTTCTTGATCCGGATCAAGTCCTCGATGTAGGGCGAGATCTGCCTCACGTTGGCATGCCCGCCATAAGTGTAAAGACCGGCTCTCGAAGTTGGGCAGCCGGCGGACCCCGGAAGGGACCCAGTCCGCGTCAGGTCGTAGCACAACAGCAGCGGATCGAACCCTGGATTAGGTTGAAGCTGTCCCATGCAATTGCTCGGATCCGTGATATTCCCGCCCGTGTACGCGCTGCCATCGGCATTCAGGCACACCGGATTGAAAGTCGGATCGACAATGCCGAAGGTATCCCGCTCGGTCAGAATCTCGTCATACCATTGCAGTCCAACCTTGATGTTGTGTACGCCCCTGTTGTACGAAACGCTGAACTGCCCGCCGAGCGAAGTCAGACGCCGGTCCTGGCCTACGGTGGTGGTCTGCAGGTCCGGAATGAAATCGGCATATGGGTCGCGGCTGGGATAGTAATGGAACTGATCCTGACGAGCCCATAATCCGGCGGCCAACACCGCGTGTGCATTGAGGACGCGCGTCCAACTCGGCGCGATATCGAAGGTCCGAATCTTAGACTTCTGGTCGGTTGCGCCCACCGGCAAACCATCCGGACCCAGGCCGCCATTGTCCACGATCAGCCCGTTCCACGCCGTGGCGTTCTGCATATCGTACGAGTTGGGAGTCTGGAACCACGACCGCGTGAATTGTCCGTTGATGCTGATCGTGTCGTTCTGCGTCGGCTTGACATCGAAGCGGTCGAAGAAGTTCTGCTGGTTGCCCTGGGAATGCAGCACCGCAAACTCCGGCCCGTCGAGGAAGCGCTGTGTATTGAGCCCGTTCAGCGAGAAGAAGTTCCCCCACGAGTTACCGCCATAACTCAAACTCGCCCCGCCATTCACGGTTCCGAAGTTTCCGAATGAAGCCGAAATGTCTCCGTGGGGGACATTTTGTCCCAGTCCCGACCGCGTGGTAGCCACAACTACGAGGCTCGTCTTATCGCCATACTCCGCCGGAGGCGCGCCTTCGATCACCTCCATGGATTGCACCGCGTCCACTGGTAACTGATTCGAAAACACCTTACTCTGCTGGTCCGTGATCGGCTGGCCGTCAATCGAAAACTGATTCTGAGCATGGTCCCCCAGCCCGTGAAACAGGCCGTTGGAATCCGCCGCCACGCCGGGGGTCGCGATTGTCACCAGCGAGCTCAGCGAGCTCGATGCGCTCTCCAGCGGAAGCTTATCGAAAAGCTTGCGATCGACGTCCGTGTGAATCTCCGGATCCGCTTCGATCAGGTCCGCCCCGGCCTCGACGGTTACGGTAGATTTGGCGGCGCCGAGTGCCAGGCTGAACTTCACGTCCACCGGCAGCGGAGTGCGCACGTCTACGTCCTGCTCGCCGGGTGTGAATCCTTCGGCTTTGGCGGTCGAATGATAGTTGTTATACGGAACGTTGTTCAGTACGAAGTTACCCTGCGCGTCCGTCTTCACGGCCTGGTCGTAGTGCGAAACCGGATTCTGGATCTCGACGATGGCGTTGGGAATCGCCGACCCGCTGGGATCCAGAACATTTCCGCGGACCGTTCCGGAACCGGCTTGCCCCCGGAGGAGGTGGGTCGTTCCGGCACACAACAACAGCACTATAATTAACCCCGAAGATTGCCTCATTCGACTCGATTGTCCCGAGACGCCGCACCGTCCTCCTAGATAAATCCTGCAGACGGCCTGTGTCGTCAGGTGAGCGGGCTTGTCTTAGCCATGAGCGGCCCAGATGTGCGACGAGCCGTTACCGGTGCGGAATTTCACTCAAAATGGTCAAAGCGACCGTCAGGGAGTGGCCGATGCCCGGGGCGAGCCGCCAAAAACAATAAACGAGCCGCCAAGAACAATGAAGACGCGGTGAGGGGCCCCGAACTGAGCCGGCACCAGAGGGAGCGGTCCGGCCAGGAATCCGAGGCGCGTCTTCGATAGAGCGTCGCATGGTCCTGCCGGCCGCTCGAAGACGGAGGCGACCTGTTCGAGGCCAGTTCCGAGCCGCGGCCAAAGGGAGCGGTCTTTCCTCCCTGCGCCTACCAGTTCAGCAACTCGCGCACGCTTCTTGCCTGCCGCTTGCTGGCGATGAACTCCTGGTCGTTGCTCAGAGTGATGAGCCACCGCTGGCTGCTCAACGCGCTCATCTTGCGCACGTGGTTCACATTCACCAGCGCGTTGCGGTGGATCCGCCGGAAGCTGGTGTTAAGCAGTCGCTGCTCCAGCACCTTCAGCGTCTGGGTCGCCAGGTACTTCTTCTTCGCGGTCAGGATCCACACCAGGTCGCCATCCGCCTGGAAGGCATAAATCTCTTCCGTGTTCAGCAGGAAGAATTCTTCTCCGACCTTGCCCACGATCCTTCGCGCGGGCTGAGTCCCTGGCCGTTCCGCGACTTCCTGAAGCTGCGCCAATCTCTCAGCGGCTTCCCGTCCCGTCACCCGCCTGGCCCGTTCCACCGCCTCCGCCAAACGATCTTCGCCGACCGGCTTCAGCAGGTAGTCGATCGCCCCGGCATCGAACGCCTGCAGTGCGTACTGGTCGTAGGCCGTGACAATCACCACCACCGGCATGTGCGAGCCGCGCCGCAGATTTCGCACCACGTCCAAGCCGCCCATCAGCGGCATCTGCAGGTCTAGTAGGATCAGGTCGGGGTGCTTGGCCGCGATCTGGTCCAAGGCGGCCGCGCCATTCTCCGCTTCGCCGATGACTTCAACATCGCTGATCGACTCCAGCCCCTCGCGTAAGACCTTCCGCGCGATCGGCTCGTCGTCCACGATCAGGGTTTTCAAGGCCATGCCTGCACTCCGCGGCTCAGCTACTCTTAGCACGCGATCCGCCGGACTCAGCATAAGTTTCGAGTGAGCGGCCGCGCCGCTACCGCCAACGGGTTGGAAGGTCTGGTGGACGGACATAGCGCTTCTAACTGGCCGCGGCAATCTCCGCCCTCTGGATCGGCAGCCGGAAGCCGACCACCGTCACCCCGTTCGCCGCGTGCGCTTCGAACTGGCTCTGCTCGCCATAGCACAGCGCCAGCCGGCGACGGACATTCGCCAGCCCGATCCCGGTGCCGGAACTCCCTAGCGCTTGCGTGTCGCATTCGCCCGAATTGGCCACCTCCACCGAAATCGCGCCCGCACTGGCGCGGATCGTTACGCGCACGAAGCCGGCGTTCAGACCAGGGGCGACGCCATGCTTCACCGCGTTTTCCACCAGCGGCTGAATCGAGAGCATGGGCACCGTGGCGTGCCGCGCGGTTTCGTCGATCTGCAGTTCGGTGCGCAGTTTCGGACCCAGCCGCAGTTCTTCGATTTCCAGATACGCGCGCACGATCCGCAGTTCCTCTTCGATCTCGATAAACGTGCGGTCCGACCGCAGCAGGTAACGGAAGACCTCGGCGAGGTTCAGCACCAGCTGCCGCGCCTCGGTGTTCGACCGGTCGATGGTGCCGTAGAGCGTGTTCAGCGAATTGAACAGAAAGTGTGGATTGATCTGCGCCTGCAGCGCCTTCAGTTCGGCCTGCGCCATGAGTTGCTGCATTTGAACATTGCGAAGCTGCTCGATCTGCTCGGCCACCGCCCCGCCCAGCCGCGCCAGCGCATTGCAATCTTCGCTCAGGTAGCGCCGTCCGCCTTCGCGCGTCCCGAGCAGAACGTATTTTGCGTCGCCCCTGGCGAAACGCAGCGCCAGGATCGCATGCACCCATGCCGGCGCTGGCCAGCGCTTATTCCCCGCGACGGAAACTGAAACCGGCGCCGCCTGGGTGCCGACCTCAAGCTCGGTGCTGATTTCGAAGCGCGAGGTGCGAACGAAGCGCGCGATCGCCTCGGCCGCACAAACCACATATTCCGACTCGTTGTTCGAAGCGCGCGAAAGCTGTTGCAGTTCCTGGAATGCGCCGTCGATATCCGACCGTAGAAAGATCGCCTGCGTCAGAAATGCCTGCGTCCGGTTGCGGATGTACACAAATACGGACAGCAGCAGGCACGCCGAAACAAACAGCAGCCCGGCGCCGAAGGGATGGTTCAGTTGCGCGATCACGTCCGGCGATTGCAACTCACGGATCGCCAGCAGCAAAGCCACGGCCGCCAGCGAAGCGTTCACCAGGAATCGCAGAAACGTGTCCAGCAGCAGGAAGCGGTAGTCCTGAAGAATGACCAGCAGCGCCAGCGGAAGTCCGGCGTGATGAAACGCGAACTCTCCGCTCCACGCATGTTGCCCGTGCCCAGAGCTGAAATGTACAAACGAAATGGCGAACAGAAACAGCGCCATCGCTCCGGCCAGCCGCGAACCCGCGGCACCATTGCGGTGCCGCAGTTCCAGCAGTACCGAAATCGTCGTCAGGCCCACGAATCCCAGCATCACCAGCAGTAGCGCCGCATAATGAAAACGCGCGGTTCCGGTGATCTCGTCGCCCACGTGCAGCGCTACCGCGATCAGGCTCAGACCATAGCCGCTGACCCACAGTGCCCGATGCCGCGATTCCAGCGAGATGTGCAGCAGCACCGCCGGCAGCAGGCTGAGGAACGAAAAGCTCGCCGCCACAATTACGTCCGCAATCGTGCCGGCCGCGGGACCGGTCGCCAGTCCCACCAGCGAGCCGACGTTCCACAGCAGCGCTAGAATCGTAGCCGCGATCGGCAACATGCCGCGTTTCTCACGCGTGCGCTGCCAGTTGACGAACAGGAAGTACAGGAGGATGCCGAAGATGACCGCGCCGGCACTGTGGCCGATGGTATTGACCAGGACAGGTTCGTGAATGCTGATCCGATCGGGCATTACTCGGCAGGCTCATCGAGTTCGGCGAAGAGCGCGCCGAAATCCACGTCGCCCACAAGCGGTGTCGAAAGCACCAGCCCCGCCGGGCGACGCATGCCATGCTGATGCGCCTCGAACAGCGAGCGCTGGTACGGATCGACTACCCGGATGTATGGAATGCCCGCGGCGTGGAAATCTCCGATCTTCTCCAGCATTGCGATCGTCTCATCGTCCGGAGAGACATTCTCGATCACCAGTTCGGGGCGCGTCAGCACCGGGGTCTTGTGATATGGCAGAGCCTTCACGCAAAGATCCGGGATGCGATACCGCGGCTCGTCGCTCACCCGAACCCGCTGCTCCGAAAACACCCGAAAGCTGCGCTCGCGGTGTCGTGCAAAAAGAAGAGCCCCGAGCATAATCTGCAACCGGCTGTGATCGTGTTCGCCCACGTGACGCTCTACAAGTTGGCCGTCCACGTATTCCCGGTCGGGATGATACGCGGTCCTCAAATACTCTTCTACCGGGACGCTCGGCAACGTCGCCATAAGCTTATTCTACGTCGGGGTCCTCCGCGTTTGCTCCGTTGCCCCCGCGTGTCCGCCTCCCGGCACTCGAGCCTTCGAGTTGGTTCATGTTATCGCAGCAGGGCAGTGAGGCGGGTGATCTTCCGCGCCGTTCCCGCAAAAGAAGCACATGAGCGGATCGACTTCTCCAGGAGCGAGTGCGGTGGGGACCTGTTGATACAGCCACGCTTGAACTCCTCGCCGCCTGGCAAGTAGAGGACGCGACGAATGATCCCGAAAAGATCCGTGCCGCGGACGAGGAAGTTGATGCCTTTATGAAGGCGATGAATTACTGTAGAACCGGGAGGCGACCGGAGAGCGGCTCCTGTTCCCGTGAGGCGATTTCTCTTTCTCGACTCCGCGCCCTCTCGGACTGTCTGGCCGCTCAAGCCCTCTCGTTCGGGCCTGCTCCCAGCGACGTCAGTGTGGCAACTACCAAAAGTCGCGCAATCGAGATGCTGGATACAAGCGAGCATTTGCCAAAATCTTGGGGCGGCTGTGAAAAGAGAATGTAGACACCGCCTAAAGTGGCGACCGGCTCAACCTCAAGAAGAACAATTTGGGGAAGCGATGCCAGCCGCGGCACTTACTTCCCCCGGCTTAGCCCCAACGCGCGAATCCTCTTATGCAGATTCGTCCGCTCCATCCCCAGCGCACGGGCCGCGCCGGATACATTCCAGTTACTCTCCTCGAGCGCCCGCAGGATATGCTCGCGTTCGGCCGATTCGCGCGCTTCCTGGATGGTCGATTTCGGACCCGTCTCACGCTGCATGCGTACCTCGACCGGAATCGAGTCGCGCGTCAGCCGCTCGCCCGCGGTCAGAATGGCCATGCGTTCGATCACGTTGCGCAACTCGCGTGCGTTGCCCGGCCACGAGTAACTCTCCAGCACCGGGTAGACGCTCTCGTCCAGCACCTTGCGCTTGAAATTATTGCGGGCGCAGAACTCCTCCAGGAAATACTCCGCCAACAGTTTGATGTCGTGCGGACGCTCGCGCAGCGCGGGCACGCGGATCGGCACCACGCTCAGCCGGTAATACAGGTCCTCGCGGAACTTCTCGCCCGCGACCATCGCCGCCAGGTCGCGATTGGTGGCCGAGACCACCCGCACGTTCACGTGGATGATCTGCTCGCCGCCCACGCGATGAAACTCGCCCTCCTGCAATACGCGCAGCAGTTTGGCCTGCGACGCGCCGTGCAGGTCGCCGACTTCGTCCAGGAAAATCGTCCCGCCATCGGCCAGTTCGAACTTGCCGCGCCGCGTGGCCGTGGCGCCGGTGAACGAGCCTTTCTCGTGCCCGAACAGCTCTGTCTCCAGCAACTCGGTCGGAATGGCCGCGCAGTTCACCTTCACGAACGGTCCCGCGGCGAATGGGCTGGAGTTGTGGATGTGTGCCGCCAGCAATTCCTTGCCGGTGCCCGATTCGCCGATCAGCAGCACCCGCGCATCCGAGCGCGCCGCGCGGCTGGCTTGCTCGAGAGCGTGCTGCCACGCCGGACTCGCGCCGATCATCTTCGGCGTCCCGCCCACCAACTCGCGCAGCCGCTCGTTCTCCTGGCGCAGACTATTCTGTTCGAGCGCATGCTTCACCGCCAGCAGCACGCGATCGCGGCTCAGGGGCTTCTCCAGAAAATCGAAGGCCCCGGCGCGTGTCGCCTCCACCGCATCGGCGATCGTGCCGTGCCCCGAAATCATAATCGCCGGCGAGGGCGCGCCGTTCTGCCGGACCGTCTTCAGCAGGTCGATGCCGTTGCCGTCCGGCAGCTTCATGTCGAACAGAAAGGCGTCGGCGCGGTTGACGTCGGGATGCTTGCCGAACTCCGCCACCGAGCGGCACACGTTCACCGCGTATCCCTCGCGCTCCAGAATCATGCGCAGCGAGCGCCCGATATTCTCTTCATCATCCACGATCAGGACGCGTTTGGATGCCATTGGTCTCCACGGGCAGCAGCACGCGGAATCCTGCTCCGCCCAGTTCTCCTTTCACTGTCACAATGTCTCCGCCGGATAGCAGCGCGCTCTTGCGCGCAATCGAAAGACCCAGTCCCATACCCCGCTTCTTGAACGTAATGGTGGGCTGGAAGAGCGAAGCGCGCGCCTGCTCGCTCAACCCCGGCCCGGAATCGTGTACCTCGATGGCCACGCGCCCGTTCTCCGCTGCTGTCAGGCTTAAGATCCGCCCGCCTTCGCCCGCCGCCTCGGCGGCATTCTCCAGCAGGTTCGTCAGAATGCCCTTCAGCATGTCCTGATCCGCCACCACCGCCGGCACCGTGCTCAGGCGGCACTCGTACGCCACTTCCGGATGAGCGTTCTTGAGGAACGCCACGCGCTCTTCGAGCACCTGGTTGACGTCCAGCGGCGCGGCCGCCAGCGGTGGCTCGGCGGCGAACTGCGAAAAGGCCCGCACGCGCCGTTCCAGCGTCTCGATCTCGTCCACCACGATCTGCGTGGCCTGCTCCATAAAAGTGCGGTCGGCATCGTCGTAGCGCGCCAGCATCTCTTCCACGGTCAGGCGAATGGGTGTCAGCGAGTTCTTCACTTCGTGCGCCGTCTTGCGCGCCAGCATCTGCCAACTCGCCAGTTTTCCCAGGTACACCAGGCGCTCGGTGCTCTCCTCGAGTTTATCGGCCATGCGATTGAAGGCGTCCATGGCGTGCCCGATTTCGTCGTCCCGCGCGCCTGCCGGCACGCGCGCCTTCAGATCGCCCGCCGCCAGGTCGCTCAGCCCCGCGGTCAACTGCTGGATCGGCCGGCTGATGCGGTGCGCCAGGTAGATCAGCAGGGCCAGCGCCAATAGCCAGAAGCACGCCGCCGAAAGAATGAACACCAGCGGCAGGCCGCGCCGCAGGTCGTGCTCCTTGGCATAAGCCACTACCGCCAGCGCGTGGCCGATCTCGTTGTGCATGCGCCCCAACGCCACGTCGCCCAGGTCCTTCGAATACACCCACACGTCGTCGCCGTGGCGCACCAGGTAATCCAGCCGGTCGCGCTCCGGACCCGCCGCCACGAACCGCTCGGATTCGTCGCTATCGGCGAACGACTGCACCTCTTCGGGCCACGCCAGGTTCGTCGTGGCAGCGTACTTCTCGGGCTGCACCTTGCCCGCCTCGGCGTCGCGTTTCAGATCCTCGCACTTGTGCTGGTAGAGTTCCCGGCCGGTGCGCTCCAGCGATCGCGAAATGGTCTCCAGGTCGCCGGTAGCCGAAAGTCCCAGGCTGTATTCCAGCAGCGCGGTGGTAACCCACACCGTGGCTGCCAGGGGAGCCAGCGTGGCGGCCAGGAAGATCAGGATGAGCTTGTTACGAAGCCGGTTCACCCGTTTCTGGTTCCGCGCGGCGTACGGGGCAAATCCACCAGGCGCAGCGGACCCGCACTGCGCGTCCAGTACGATTCGTCCGGAGACCGCCGCGTCATCCAGTCCATCAGCACCGTCAGGCTGATGCCCTTCTCGCCCACCAGGCGGTACATGTCGCGGTGATCCGTGGTCTTCAACTCGAACTGCAGCCAGAACTGGCGCTGGGGGTCGATTCCCAGGGCGCTCACCGCCAGCCCTTCCATCACCCAGTTCTCCGCCTGGGTGGCGCCGAGGTGCGCTACAGACCGCGCCGCCGCGCCCGGTATCTTGACTGCGAACTTCTCCTCCCACAGGTCGTAGCTCACTATGATGCGCTCCGGCATGCGCCGGAACACGGTCTCGTGGTCGTCGGTGTAGACGGTAAGCTGCGACAGGAACACCACCGTAGCGGCGTCGCGCAGCCGTTCGAGCGGCTTACCCGTAAGAAAATGCAGGCCCGGTGCAGCCAGGTGCAGGTTGTCGCCATCGAAGCTTACCTGGAGCGGTTCGGTCGCTGCCGGTGCGCGGAACAGAGGTATCCCCAGGCCGGCCAAGAGCCAGCTCCGTCGGCTGATCCTTCTGTCTCGCGCCCCAAGCGCCTTCATCAATAATTCATGCCTAATATGAGAACCGGATCGATCCGGCCTTCCCGCAGCGGAAACGCCAGGGCCAGCGAAAAGATACCCTGCCGCAAACCCACCCCCGCCGAATGCCGGAAGACGGCGGAATCGGTACGATCCCAGATCGCGCCCGAGTCATAGAAAATCTGAAACACGCCGTAACGCAGATCGACGGAATTGTGGATCATCCGGTTTCCACCGAGGGGATCCAGGTCGTATTTGTTCCACCCCCGTAAAGTACTGCTGTTGCCCAGTACGAAACGCTCGTAAAGGGGTGCTCGGCCGGCAATGAATCCGGCCGTTAAGTCGTCAATTACAACGGTTTTCCCGTGAGTCAGAGTATAGCGGAAATCCCAGCGGTGGCGCGCGTACACGAAGTCGCTGCCGACCGTGTGACTGGCCGCCCGCAGGCTATAGCTGGCGTCCAGATCCCGCTCCCCATCGGCGCCTTCCAACGAATCATGGTAGCGCAACGTGGCGAAGGCCGCGTGGGCCGCCTCCACGGGAGTACCGGGCATCTCCTGGTCCAGCCGCTCGAAACTGGCGCCCACCGTCAGGCTCAGCGGACGCCACAACGCCACGGTGGCTTCCGGCTGAAAATTCTGGCGCGAGCGGTACAGCGGACCGACCGTCCCATCGTTCGCGATTTGCGCTACGGTATTGCCGCCCCAGGCATCGTGGTAGCTTTCGAACTCGAAGCCAAAGCGTGCGCGTCCGCCCGCCAGGCTGGTGTTCTCATAACGTGCCTGCACGCCGGCGAACCGCTCGGGCAGTTCGTCGGCGTCGCTTACGATGCCGGCACTAAAGATATGGTGCGTCGCCACCGTCGCCACGCCCTCCACTGAGCCGTTCCAGCCTTGCTTGCTGCTATACAGGAATTTGGGCACGGAGAGGTCGAAGCGCGTGGGCCGCATCTTGATATTGAAGACCACCTGCACCGATTCGGGCGCCTTGCCGCGCCGCACGTGCTGCTCCACGGTGTGGGCGTGAAGTTCACGCCGCAGCCGGTTGGCCAACTGATCCAACACCGGCGGGTTCAGGTGGCTGCCGATCACCGCCAGAATGTCCCGCCGCAGCACCGAGCTCAAGTGGCCGCCGTGCGGATCGGCCGCCACATCGCTGACCCAGCCGTCGCCCGACACAACCACCGTCTCTACGGTGTAGCGGGTGTTCACGTTGAATTCCGAGTCTTGGGTTCCGGCGAGGAGCTGGCCGCCCAGAAGCAGGCAGCCGAGCCAGGCGTATTTCATGGCCAGTCCCGTGGCACGCCTGGGGCCAACTGTAAAGCGGTGGAATAAAAAGGGAGTATTTGAAGCCGGGAGTGACTTCGTTTCACAGGTGTGGGATATGAAAAAATGTGCCGCCCGGGCGCCCCATAAGGCTCCCGCGCGACCCTTACAGGGCCTTGGCCAGTTCCGTAGCGAAGGCGCTGCGGGGACTCTGATCGCGGTCCTTCCCGCCACGCTTTCGACGGTCGGAGCGCTGTGGGGTGCGGTTGGCATTGGGCGTTGCAGCCTGCTGCTGCGGCGGCTGTGATCCGCGCGCGTCTTTTCCCTTGGGAGGCTGGGCGGGATTGGCGCGCAGCAACCGGTCTTCCAGAGGGGCGCGATCGAAGCGGCGGATGATCGCCTGCATTTCATCAGCCGTCGGCGCTTCTACAAAAGCGAAGCCCTTGGATTCTTGCGTTTCGTGGTTTCGGATCACTTTAACGGCATCGGCGACCAGGTCTTCCGCTGCCAGCCACTGTTTAATATCATCGGCGGTGACCCAGGTTGGGAGGTTGCCAAGAAAAACGGTGAAGCTCATTCAGTTGATTATTTTACTCCGTGGTTTTGGATTCGGCGCTTCAAAGGGGGGATCCAGTCTCTGCCCACTAGATAGTATCAGACGGACCGTGTGGATGCAATCGGCGCAAATTGAAGTGCCGTAATAATTGGACGCGCTCGTCCGATTAGGGTTTCAGAAGAAAAGCTCTCAGCTCTCAGCCGTCCGCTTTCAGCCAAAAACCAGCGCTGATCCCTCGGCCTTCGGCCAAGCCTTTCCGATTCGCGCTTTCGCTGACAGTGGTTGCTGCTTCACCGGCTTCCCGCGCCCGGATAGAAATGCAGCTTGACCGTGTAGCCGGGCAGGTTTACGTCGACAAAATATCTTACGTCTACGTGCTCCAGCGTGCCATCCACCGTTCTGCTGATGTGCACATTTTCGGGTGCCACCGGCAGCCCGAGTTGCCGTGCCTTCCCCACGATCTCGCCCCGCAGAGTCTCGTCCGAAGCCGTACGACCCGCCTCGTCGTGCGTCAGGCTCGAAACGTAGCTTTGCAGATCCAGATTGTGAAAATACGCTGGAGAGAGAAAGGCGACTAAACCGACCAGGGCAGCCAGAATTCCCGCCGCCGCCACAAGCCGCCAGCGCGGCACGTTCGTCACGATTCCGGACTGGCTTCCTTGCTGGAGGCGCACAACTCCTCCCAGATGTCGTCGGAATGCGGCGTCCACTCGGGATTTTGCAAGCCCGAAATCTGCAACTCGGCTTCCCGCAACGTCCCGTGCCCATACGGGCAAATGTACTCGATACGCGGCGCCCCCAATTGCAGCATGCGGCTCCACGAACCGGTTTCGACCGGCATGCGCAGCTTCCGCAGGCATACCCGGCAGCGATACCGCTGGTCCCAGATGATCGCGTACAGGGCCCCGGTCAGCAACAGAAACCACACCAGCGCTGCCACCGTGTACCACAGGTCGTAGCCGAACCGGGGCGGAATGTAGCTGTAGTACATGGGCTCGGACGGCCAGTACCAGTTCAGCAGGGCCAGCAGTCCCCAGAGAGACCCGGCCGCCGCCGTCAGCTTTGCCGCGAAATATCCCCAGTACCGCATACCGATTAGACTCAACCAGACCGCCTTTAGTTTCCAAAGTACCACGGCCGGTTGCGCCCACGATTAATGTCGAAGGATATTACGCAGGATGAAGAACACGTTTGCAGGCCGCTCCGCCAGCCGCCGCATATAATATGGGTACCAGGCCAGCCCGAACGGCACGTACAGCCGCATCCGATAACCTTCGGCAACCAATTGCTTTTGCAGGTCGCGCCGGATGCCGTAGAGCATCTGGAACTCAAAGGCGTCGCGCGGCACTTTCTTCTCCGTCGCGTAGGTCTTGGTGGCCGCGATCATCTTCTCGTCGTGCGTGGCGATGGCCGGGTACATTCCCCGATCGAGCAGCAGTTTCATCAGTTCCACGTAGTTGGCGTCTACGTCCTGCTTGCGGCCGAAGGCCACCGTGTGCGGTTCCAGGTACGCGCCCTTGCACAGCCGCACGCGAATTTTGCGCTCGCAAAGCTTTTCCACGTCCGCCCGGCTGCGGTGCAGGTACGCCTGGATCACCGTGCCCACCGCGCCGTACTGCGCATGCAGGCTCGTGACCAGGTCGAGCGTGCGGTCGGTGTATTCGCTGGATTCCATATCCACCCGCACGAAGCCCTGCATCTCCGCCGCGCGCCGCACCAGCTGCTCGACGTTCGCCCTACACTCGGATTTCGAAAGATCCAGCCCGAACTGCGTCAGCTTGAGCGACACGTTGCCCTGGATGCCGGCCTCGTGGATCGAGTTCAGGGTGCGCAGGTAGACGTCGCGCGCCTGGGCCGCTTCGTCGAGGGTGGTGACGCTTTCGCCCAGATGGTCGAGCGTGACGGTGATGCCTTCCCCATTCAATTTCCGGCTCACCGCCAGGGCTTGCTCGAGCGTCTCGCCGGCTACGAACCGCTTCGAGAATTCGTGGGCCAGTGGCCACGTCTCCATCCATTTCCGCAGTCGTTTGCGGCGCGAAAGAAACAGGAACAGGCTGCGCACGAACTCCAGCCTAGCATCCTGCACGCGCCGCGACGGGCAGGACTGCATGATAAGATCGTACGGGCTTGCCTATGCGGAGCCGGCGGCAGCGTTGCAGGTAAAGGTCCATATCGATCTGGAATCCGGCGACCTGCGCTGCCCGCGCTGCTTCGGCAAAGACCTGGTCTCCTCCACCTCCCGCGGCCTCCGCGATTTCGTCATGCGGCGCCTCGGCCGTATCCCCCGCCACTGCCGTTTCTGCGGCAAACGGTTTTATGTGCCGAAGGAAGTGATTGGGGCGGGGAAAGCGGCGCCGAAGTGGCGAGGGCGGCCGATAGGACGGCCACCGGAATAGGACGCGTTCTTGGGAGCTGCGACAACGAACCGCTCACGAGCAGGCCTGACCACCGCACGGACGCTGCAGGTCCCAAGGCGGACGCACGCGCGTTTGTGGCGTCAGGCAGGCCGAAAAACAGCGCGGCTCAAGGTTCACTTCTGCAGGCTGAGGTGCATCCTGCAGGCTGAGGTGCATCCGCTCCCAGGCACATAGCGTACACTAATAGGACTTACGCCGATGCGACTGGGGATAGGGGACAAGCTGGGACCCTACGAAGTTCTTGCTCCGTTGGGAGCCGGGGGCATGGGCGAAGTTTACCGGGCGCGCGATTCGCGGCTCGGACGCATTGTCGCGATCAAGGTTCTGCCGGAAGCTAAGTCCGACCCGGACCGCAAACGCCGCTTCCTCGAAGAAGCTAAGGCCGCGTCCGCCATCAATCATCCGCACATCGCTGCGCTGTACGACATCTCCTCCGACGGGGATGTCGAATTCCTGGTGATGGAGTATGTCGATGGGGTGTCGCTCCACCAATCGATCGCGAGCGGGAAGGTAACCCCAGCGCTGGCGCTAAAGTACGGCATTGAGATCGCCGGCGCGCTGGCGTCGGCACACCGGATCGGCATTGTGCATCGGGATGTCAAACCGGGCAACATCATGATCTCCACGGGCGGCGCGGTGAAGATTCTGGATTTCGGTTTAGCCAAGCTTGCACCGCAACCGCCAGCCCACGACCAGTCCACTCAGACTCTCGATCACGGCGCGTTCCAGACCATGGCAGGGGCGATCGTGGGGACGGCGGCATACATGTCGCCCGAACAGGGATCCGGCGGAACCGTCGATCACCGCT